>Ga0182030_10008707_pt1 | contig 20935 bp, 23 predicted proteins | sample 812S3MmetaG_FD_121299 | JGI IMG/M metagenome (GOLD analysis project Ga0182030, IMG submission 121299) | Permafrost microbial communities from Stordalen Mire, Sweden - 812S3M metaG (Illumina Assembly) | ecosystem: Environmental > Terrestrial > Soil > Wetlands > Permafrost | place: Sweden...
AATATGCCAAGATATCTCGATGGCAAGGACGCTCACGGGAGGTATTTTATCGACCGACCTTTAGGACAAACAGGCGAGTAAAAAGGCCCCTGTTCTAAATCATTACTAGAATCTCACCATCTAGGTTATTTAAATTGTGGATGATCATTAGCCAAGACAGTATCCTTGAGACTGAGATCTATTTGTTATAGGTATGAAGGTTCGAATCCACGACACATTCAAGTATATTATCTAACAAGAATATGATGAGCACCTCCCTGAGCCTTTAAAACAATCCCATTTCCTTGAATATTTGCTTCTCCGTCACTAGAAATTGGACGCCCATCAATGGTGATACTAGGAAACCTGCCAAATGTCAAGCAGGGCAGGACAATCTGGCCTGTTGTTGCCTGAGGAACTTCATAATCTAACGTATACCCACCAGTCTGAATCTGCCAACTAGCCTGATACTTTCCTAAATTTGTTACGAAGCCACCTTCAACACTGGTCAAATCCCCAAACTGGGGCGCCAGCTTCCATGTTGCTCCTGCCGGACTGAGTATACTGAGACCCAGAACATAAGTTGTGAGACTAGATGTCGGGCCTGAACTCCATCCGTGGGAATGAGAGACGTAGCTAGCATCGTAATCGTATCCTCGCGAAGAGCGATAACCGAACGTCCCATTCTGCAAATAGCCCTCAATGACTGTCGATTCAGTGCCATTTGGATTGTTTATATACCAGCCCCAAGATCTCCTAATTAATTCTAATGCACGATCAGTTTGGCCAATGGAGAAATGGGCCGCGATCTCGAAGCCGGATATGAAAGGTGAGATGTTTCCAGGCAATTCGGGAGATATAGCACCAATAGGGCCCCAGTTTTTAAGTAGGTTTTTGGATATGGATTGGGCTTTTGCAGGAGAGTCAACAGCTGTAAAGAGGACGGCTAGACTGTTCGCGTCTTGTGGATGAAGCGTAGTTGCAGTCGCATTGTCTTTAAATGCTCCATACACTGAGTCCCAGCAATAAGTATTGATCGCCGAGCGCAGGCTTGAGGCACGTTGGGTCCATTCTTGGCTGAGACCAGTGGCATTGCCAACCCAACTTGATAAATCTACACCGGTAAGAAGGGTATGATATAAGCTTAAAGAAGATCAGTGAAAATTCCCAACGATGAGCCGATCTTACATCATGTTAGCCTCGCTGTTGTTAAAACCCTGTTGCCATCGAGCCCAATCTCGAATTCCAGTGACGTTAAGAAGACCACTTCCCCCAACCTTGCCATAGATGAAGTCCATCGCCTTTAAGTACTTAGGCCAATTCTGTTGTAAAAACACTGTGTCATTGCCGTAGAGAAGATAGTTATATGTCCCAATCATCGTCCACATATGATACGTGTCCGAGCCTTTTTGCAGTAGAGGAGGTCCCGCTTCTGGGAAAGCGCCAGTCTGCGGATCCTGATTGTCATACATGGTCTGAAGGGCGTTCTTAATGTTTGAAAGATCACCGATACTTACAAAAGAGCTTCCAGCTGCTATGCCCATATCTCCGGGCCAAACAGCTCGGTCCCGCTTAGCTCCATCAACAATAATAGTATCTCCTGGACCAAGGGTGCCGTTGTTTGCCCATCCTTCAACAACGAAAGGGACTTGTCTTCCAGTATTTGTTGGTACAGAATTGGTTTGCAGGGTGTATGCCCCACTGTACCAAATTCTGTTAAGCAATTCATCGTTACTGTGAAAATATCCCTGATAAGCCCGAAGATTGGGCCAAGTAGGCTGGAAACCTATCTCGAGATTGATGTTCGAGATCTGAATCGCCGTTGTGCCGTTCGTGACTAGAAACAGGGTCAAGTAGCGGAATCCTCCACGTAAAGATTGGTCGGGCATAATATAGCTCCCGCTACTCGCCGATGTGATCGTAGCATAAATCGCTCCATCTGGGCCCTTGAATCCACCATTTGAAGAGTCCGACCATTCTCCGATCCAATTCTTGGCTTCCGTGAATGCAAGTCCAATTGAACCTGATCCAGTGGCACTGTAGTTGAAGGCCACCAGACCACCAACCTCAACACCAAAATCGAAGGTAACCTGAGAACCATTGCCAGAGAGTTTCGAAGTTCCTGAAAAGGAAGCAGTGGACCCATCTTGGAAGGATATAACGCTTTTTGGAGATACTCGTCGAGACGACGGTGCAAAGATATTAGCCTCCCATTCTCCCGGAAAGGAGGTGTCAAGTGGACCGCTGCATGGTGTCTGCTTCCAGCAAGTTTGGGCAAGAGACACCTGAACTTCCAGAAATATGAACACAGCTGTCAGGTAGGCTGTCCAGCTCCGGTTGGTCATGCTGAGTTAAGGCTATTTGAAGGCAATGAAAGTAGGGGGGCGTGATAGATAGAAGTCCTTCATAAGGAGGCTGATACTTTTATATAAAGCTGACATTTGAGAATTGAACATTTCCTCGTTCGGTGTACCAATACACCGAAACATAATTAATCCGGGCCGGGAGAATCAAGCCGCATTGGAACTCGATCTCAAGTGCGGGGAATGATTCTGGCTCCCATTGATCGTCTTGACAAGGGCATGCGGTAGAAATTCTTGTGCGCACTATGCAAAGAGTTCTCTGGGAATCATTGAATACCACCTGCGTGCTTCTAGAAATGTTAATGAATAACATTTATTATGTGCACTTCAGATCGGCTTGATTTTTGCAGCTAGATAAGCCAAACAATATCGTCTGTGGTGAATACGTTTAAGCAAGAGCAAAAGCTGAAATGCCTTCGATTCGAGGTACGAGAAGAGAAGGTTTCTAACTAGCGAGGTAAACTTTTTTTGGGGGGGGGTTTCAACGGAGCGATCGGATTAGCCAAAGTCATGTGATACTACCATTTATCACCGCTTTCTTGTTTAGATAGATATAGATATAGGTCTATCTTACCTAGAGCTAGAGTGAGTGAAGGCCAGGTGGGATATTCTATCTCTTTGCTTATTGGGGCTTTATACAAAGAGATCTGATTGGTCAAAAGCTACAAGATTCTGCCGCTTTTTGCCGCCTTTCTGCTTGGAAGCTTTCTAATTGTCTAACTTTACTTTAAATTTTACCTATTTTATATATATTTCCTAGACCTAGGGTGGGCCAAAGGTTGCGCAGCAGCCAAGGGCCGCGCTAGCGAAGAACTTCTTTATGTGAAGTGTAGAGAGATCGAAGGCCAGGTGGGATGTCCTATCCCCTGCTTATTTGTTATCCAAGCCCGCTCAGCAGCGCAATGTCAGTGCCGCGATGGCTTGCATCGTGCTAGGTAATTGCGGCGGCACCGCGTGACAGAAAACGCTCCTTACGTGACCACGTGACCATAGACACAATTGGATACCCTATTCACATCCCCCTTAAGATCTGATCAAGGGAGGCTTAGGCTCATGTGTATTCAGCTAAAAATAAAGGTAGCATACCCACCAAGGACAGACTTTTGCGGTTCTCACTTGCCCGCAAAGCAATGTCAAGGCTGTAAGAACGTGGAGCCCCTTTACCCCACAAGCCAGTTACGCGTGGCGAAAGCAAAGATATTTGGATATTTCCTCTTTCCTGGAAAGCCAGTCTTCGAACAATCTAAATATCTTTCGCTCCCCTTGAACAGTCATTGAACATATGCCTCAGAAAGAAAAGGAGGATAATTCTTACTATTGCTTTGATTCTATTAAGCGCTGGTGGATCCCGAGAATAATTTGGGTTATATCCGGCCTATCGATCGGGACCGGGTGGACCATCTGATCTATATATAAGGTACTGGATACAAGATACAAGACAGGACGGGTTGGTCGAAGGCCTCAAGTCAGGAGAGCAATAGAATAGAAACAAAAACAGATTTTGATTGTGCAGGATAGAAACAAACAATGAAACTTTACTAGGTTGGATCTTGGATAAACGCCTTTGCTCGCTAAAGAACAGGACCTGGACGGGAGAGACCTACAAAATCCCAAGAGACCTCCCTTTCCAACAGCAGCAGTTCGAGAATCTCTACCTATTTGTGATGCAACAACGACATAATCGTATCTGACAATCTATCTCCCATGACATATTTATTATCACTTTCATTAACTCCACACTCAGCTCCAGATGAAATCACCGTTCAACGATCCTATCGCGGCTTCTGGTGCTAGTCAATCTCAGCAAGGGGGGCATTTCCTGCTCCTCAACTCCTTATGAAGGTATGCCGTCTTTCTCTGCAACTTTCGAATTGTGATCTAGTCAATCCGCCGAGCCAACACCTGCCGCTAACATTAATTTCTCTCTGCAGACCTCTTCTAGGCCTCGAGAACTTGGCGGGAGCTTTGCCAGTAGACGTGGACATGGGGCTCAACTTTCCATCAGCGACACAAATCATCATGTCACGGAAGCTATTGGCGATATGTATGGCGACGATGACTATTCGAAACGTGATTCGCGACCGCTGAGTTTTGTCACCTCGTCTCTTCAGCAGGAGTCCACCGCAGAAGGAAGCACGTATTTCGACTCACACAAAACCTCCAAGATGAGGCCACCCGCAACGACGAATGGGAACGTTGGAAAGAAAGCTCATACATCGCCCGCCATGTTACAAAGTCAAAGGAGCAACTCATTTGAGAAGAGTCAATTATCGCCTTCGTTATCTCTGCGGGATCGGAATACATCAGATACAGCAAATGCACAATTTCCACTCAATGATATAGATTATGAATCCGACCCCACCGCGATTGCGCAGGAGCTCAACAACTTACAAGCCTTGCGCCGTATGTCTATGGATGTTGGGAATACAAGTGATCCGGATCTTCCTTCGTTTCAAGGGGTTTCTTTGATGCCATCAGTGGCTCCCACAGGAGATGACGATGAGGATGATCCATCGAGGCTTTTCTGGGTCCCAGCTAGGGTTCACCCAGAACTCGCACCTATGGAGTTTAAAACATTTCTTGAAAACAGAGTACAATCTATAAAAAGGAGATCGGGTGAACAGACGTCATTGTCCCCAGATGGCATCGATGCGGGTGGATCAGGAGGAGGGCTCAAAAGAAAGAAATCTATGCTATCACGCCAGATTGATAATGATGGCGGTCGTGGTGCGGTTGGATATAAGGATGGGGCTGAACAACTGGAAAGGAAAAAGTCACTATCATCGAACCAGGCTCCGGAACTGAAGATAGCTGATCTCCAAGAACTGGATGCATTGGTCAGGGATCCATCAAAGGCTATGCAGAAATTGACCCTTGACACTGGAAGTCGACCACCTTCAGGCGGAGAGGTACCGGAAAGTGAAGATATGCCAATCTTGCCACAAGCTCCGGGGATAGGGCTGCGAAGATCCACACGGACAAACTATCGGAGGGGAAGTCTCAGGAAAGGGGAAAGAGTACCGTTTTCTAAAAGAGCTGGATCCATACGCAGCGCGGATACTGATGGCGAGGATTCCCCTGTGTCCTCGCCGATTGATGGTCGATCGATAGGATTCCCTTTGACAAGGGTCCAGTCCGAACCTACTGCGCCGGAAAACTTTTCGCGGCCCAACCGTGGTGCAAGGCGTCTACAGAATTTGCAACAAGACAGCTTCGCTACTCCAAAATCCGAAGGATTGGTACATGATGTCCAAACAACAAGAACAGATGATGGCTTGTCCCAACCCCTCAGTGATGATCTACCACCCTCATCACCTCAACCCGGACCACTACCAGGCAATTCACTACCTAGAAATGATATTCCAGTTCCCCGAATCGTTGAAACTCCACCCCCACCGGAGGAAGTTCCAGAATCCGTGGTACCCAAGCAGACCCATCAGTTTCCTGAAAGGTCCTCATCACAAGCTCCGCCTCCATTGCAACAGAAGCCGGTTGTTCCCGAGCCTCCAGCAAGGTCTAGCAAACGTCCCATGTTGGATCGCCAAGCATCCTCAAGCTCACAATCCATTCCAAGGATTTCGACACCAACCCAGACTTTGAATGATATGGCTCAACATCCATCACCACTTCCGGGAAGTAGCGCTAGGACGGACACTCTTACTTTCATTCCAACGCTAGAAGAGAAGAAACCAGACAAGAAATTAAAGAAGGAAAGGGATGACTCGGATTCTCCGAGTTCGAGGAAGCCAAGTTGGGGTTGGTTTAAGGGTAGTGATGAAAAGGACAAGAAAGATAAGAAAAAGGATGATGATCATAAGAAGGGGAAAGCAAAGGCGGCTTTAGATAAGGCTCACGACAGTGCTCGTTTGGATGTTTTGCAATCTACTATGGATACAGGAGCACCCCGAGGCCGAGAAAGCTTATTACTCGATCGTGAAAGTATTGACATTAAGCTGCAAGATGAGAGAAAGAAGGATGGTACTCGAAGATCTGGGGGAGAGGGCAAGAAAGAGAAGGACGGTCTATTCTCGTCCTTCTTTGGTGGTAAGAAGAAGACAGACCGAGATTCTGGCGGTAAGAAGGGCAGTTCCCTGCGGACCCTCTCGCCAGATCCTCCTCACCGGCACCTCAAGCCTGATATCGATTATCCTTGGACGAGATTTTCGATTCTTGAAGAGCGAGCTATCTACCGCATGGCGCATATCAAACTGGCGAACCCACGGCGAGCACTCTATAGCCAAGTTTTGTTGAGTAACTTCATGTATTCATACCTCGCCAAGGTACAGCAGATGCATCCTCAAATGCAGATCCCCCAGTCAGCTCTTCAGAAGAAACAAGAAGCAGAAAGACGCCTCAAGGAGCAAGAACAGCAGCAGCGAGAAGAGCAGCAACAACGGCAAGAAAGTGAGGAGCAGTATCGCTACGATTATCATCAGGTATGCCTTTCGCTTTAACATTCCATGTTATCTAGCTAATTCATAAGGGAATCTCGCAATATGCTGAGCCAAAACCTGAGGGTGTCACTTATGTGGACGACTCGCAAATATATGACTACGACCACCAAGATGAAGATCCCTCGCATGGCCAGGGCCCCCACCGTCCACAGTCCCGAGCTGCTCAACACAACCCCGATAATGGATATGGTGATCACGATCAGCAATATGGGAGACATGGAAATAATTACTACCCATACGGCTCGGAAACTCACGGGCATGAGGAAGACGACGATGACGATATGTGGTGATAGTAACTTCTCTCACCTCTGTTATTATGCATATACGATGGAGTAATGGCGCTTTTCAAATCAGGATGGATCCATATCCTAAGGCTTGGGTTGTGTCTGTTTTCAAGGGTTTGGGAGGTAGTCATTCGTTGGAAGCATAGCGCATGGCGGTCTCAATTTTTTTCACCCAAATTATCTAGGGCTTTTCAAATGTCCTTGGCCATTGCCAGAGACAGAGGCGTGTTTACATGTAACATAAATCTTCTCTTGCTGTGAGACAGATCGCGAGGTCAATCAAATATTACCTATGTTCTTGAACAAGTCTTAAAGTAATAGTATAAGATACACGTGGCCCGTGCCGTGATTACCTCTTCTCTGACTTTGCTCTGACTGGCATAGAATAGACGGCAGCCTGATCCTCACTAAAATGTGGCTGTGAATTGTAAGGCTTGGATGGAAGGGAGCAGCAGAAGAACGCGCAATCAGCCTTGCACGGATTGACGTTCGCACTCAGGCTTAACTTTTAGCGGGGAGCTTCTAGATCATCAGCCTGCTGTTCGACGCAACCCAATCTACACCATACCATCACAACCACGAATACGAAAATATCAGCAGAACCTCCCTTTAATTCTCGAGACAGTATATTAGACTGGGTGTGAAAATGTTTCGCGCTCAGCAGAACGCTTTTGACGATGTCGTCGGTACGTCAACCCGCCACATATGGCCTTGCATGGAGCTGGGAGAGCTTGGGAAGGCCGCGGGTAGAATGAGTGCTAATATTTAAATCTTACAGCCAAGGCAACCGACGAGAACCTAACTTCCGAGAACTGGGAATATATAATGGATGTCTGCGATAAGGTGACGACCGAGGACAGCGGAGCCAAGGATGCCGTAGCAAGCATGATCAAGAGGCTGGCGCATCGAAATGCCAACGTGCAATTGTATACTCTAGAGGTAGGAGCAGTAATAAGTTAAAAAGCTGTATCAGGGTACTGATCTTGTGTACCAGCTTGCAAATGCACTCAGCCAGAACTGCGGTGCAAAGATGCATCGAGAGCTTGCTTCGAGAGCCTTCACAGATGCGATGCTGCGGCTAGCAAATGATCGGAATACGCATCAGCAAGTCAAGGCGAAGATTTTAGAAAGGATGCAAGAATGGGCAGAGATGTTTAAGGATCCAGACCTGGGAATTATGAATGACCAGTACCATAAGCTCAAGAGTCAGAATCCAAACCTACATCCACCTTCAGCTCCGTCAAAGAGTCGACTTACAGACTTGGATCGACAAAAGGAAGAAGAAGAGTTGCAGATGGCATTGAAATTATCCATACAGGAAAAGGCTCAGGCGCAAGCAAAACCAGCGAGCTCTTCAGCAGGCCCTGCACAAACGCAAGCACCTGCGCAGACACAGACGGTCCCTTCAGGTACAACTGCTGCTACAGTTTCCCGAGTTAAGGCACTCTTTGATTTCCAGGCTACCGACGCCGATGAGTTGACTTTCCGAAAAGGCGATATTATCGCAGTGCAAGAATCAGTTTATAAGGACTGGTGGAAAGGCTCATTAAGAGGACAGACCGGCATTTTCCCTCTGAACTACGTTGAGAAATTGACGGACCCTACACCAGATGAGATACAAAGGGAGGCCCAGATGGAGGCGGAGGTTTTTGCTGAGATCAAGAACGTTGAGAAGCTGCTGGCACTATTAAGTACATCTACATCGGATTTGAACGTCCGCGATAATGAGGAGATTTCAGTTGGTCCCTCTTCTATTTTACTTTTCTTCAATGGCTAATGAAGTAGAAATTATATCATTCTACTGTCGCCATCAGGCCCAAGCTCATAGAGCTGATAGGGAAGTATTCGCAAAGAAAAGGTACCGAGATTGGTTTAAGGATGTCATCACAGAGCTAACACAATCTAGATGATTTCACTCAGCTCAATGAAAGGTTTATTAAATCCTGCCGAGATTATGAGAATCTTCTAGATGCGTCAATGACGCAGACTCAACCTGCCTACCAATATGGACGTCAGGGACAAGGTTACGGTGGAAATTACCCACCCCAAGCAGCCCCACCTCAGCAAAATCCCCAAAGATATTATACTCCCAATCCTCAACAAGGTATGAACAGTTTCTAGTTTTAACAGTTCACGAACTAATGCAATACAAGAGCAACAATATCCCCAGCAGCCATCCTCGCCCGACTACCCCCCACAACGTAATGGACCAGCCCCTTTCTATGTGGTTGGTCAGCAACCGCCTGAGCAACATGGTCACCCTCAACAGTTTCCTCAACGAGATCCGACTCCACGCATTCCCTCAAATTCTAAACCCGCACCTCTTCAAACAGCCTCACCCCCTCCAAATCAATACCCTATCCAACCACAGACCGGTCATCGACCCCAAAGTACATACTCCAATCCTCAAGAGCTTGCAACAACTGCGTACGATTCCCCTGTAAATCAACAGCCTGGCTCTGCCTACAGCGCTTCTCTATACTCACAGGATGACACTTATGGCAGCGCTGCTCCCTCAAACCAGCAACCCCCACCAGGTCAACAACAATACAATGCTTACGCTCCTCCTCAACAACCCCAGCAACAGCCAGGATATGAGCCTCCTCCACCACCACAAAATGCTCATATACCGCCTCCTGTGGCAATGAATGCAGGATATCCAGTCATTGGTGGACATGATGCTCGACAGACATTACCTAGTCAAGGCCCTCCTCCGCAAGGCCAATACAAACCATATCAAAGGCCTGGGACTTCAGAAGGACAAAATGCACCAAGTGCACCTCCAGGTGCTCCTCAGGATTTCTATCGGCAGAGCGCGGCGTATTAATGGCTCATTGTGCAAGGCTTTCATAGAAATCAGGGAATTTGGTAACTGTATATTTTTTGAACGAAGACCATTATTGTGTGGATGTGAAATAAACGTTTGAAAAGTCTTTTTAAGGTTCCCCTGTGGTCATCGCTTGCATTTTCCAAAACAAAACTAAAACTCCCAGCCCCGAATCAATTCTACTTCCTCCCCTTCGCCTTGCCCACCTCCTTCTCCTCTAAATATCTCATCACCTCACACGTAACCCAATCATCTGCCCCTCCCGAATTAGCACTGGTTTCAACCAACAACATATATTCAACAGACGTAAATCATACCATACTCCGGAAATCCCTCAATCTCCTGACACATTCTCTTAGGTGAAGGACATTGAACTAAAATACCTCCGTTTTCACTCTCTTCGCTGCTTTCACTTTCTGAACCAGAGTCACTGACTTGATCTGAGACATTGATGTTGTGCTTCGAAGTCAGATCTGGCTTCTCCACCATGACAATATCCCCATTCTCCGCATCCTCATCGCCATCTTCATCTTTCATAGAACCGATACTAGCTTCCCCTTTCATATTAACAGCAACAATTTTGCGAGCTAATGTGCGAGATGGGGGTGAGACATTGACATTGGAAGGTAAGCCGTTGGGTGGAGGTGGGAGGATTTGGCCCTGGGACATGGAGGCTGGGATTGCGGACATGGAGATAGATGAGGCATTTCTAGCTCGGGTTTGTGATGTAGGTGATGTAGTGGTCTTAGACGCAGGAGTTTTTGGCTCAACGAGGGTGAGTTTGGTGAAAGTGGTTCCTAGGAGGTTGTTGTTAGTGATAGAGTTCAAAGTGGTTGTGTGTATAGCGATAATGTACTGAACAAGAAAGTGCCCACCTTCACTACGTCTACCCTGGATAGGCAATATAGCAAGCTTGTCCGCAAATGCAACGATTTCAGGTTCCTTCTCCTTCAAGAAAGCTTGTAGTTGTTGGCTAATCTCCTGTGACTCGTCTGAAGCCATTTGCAAAGTGTCGCAAGTTGAATTTATGATGTTAGTCAGCAGGGATTGTCGAAAGTGAGTGAGGGAAGAGGGATGTGAGCTGGGGATTTTGCACTGTGACAGTGGCTGAAATTGTCAACAATCCCCATTAGAATGAACCGTGACCACTCGCTAAACCAGAATGAGGGTGAATGATGGACCGGGACTGACTTCATTGTTTATCATGACATCCCGTTCTGAAGGTGTTCTTGATGTTGACACAATGAGTAGACGGTCTTGTTGTGGACGATGGGTAGATGGCCCGGCATTGTGAAATTATGTTCTGAGAGTGTGGTTGAGTTGGTACGATGAACAGAGGGTCTTCAGTAAATGACTCTGCATGGGGAAATCCCAATCTGATTTTGTTGTTGATTTTGACACATGAGCTCCTGGAAAAGAAAATTGGAACAGATGGGGAAAATATATAATTGAGAATTACTTCACAACTTGCGAGGACTCTTTTGTACAGTCAATGAAAGGCAGGTGAGCAAGATATATTGACTATACAGGTACGTACATACAGGCTCCCCTAATGCTCCATTGCATCCTCAAATAATGATCTCAACTGCTCCCGTTCTTCATTCACGTCAGCTGCCAGTCCAGGAGCTAACATGAGAACTCGAGCTTGTGGAATAGTTCCCTCGACCAAGTCATCAAGATGCTCCCTCTTGAACCCCAAATCTTTGAGACCTGCAGGTTGATCTCCCAGATCCGCCAGGAACTTCTGCAAAGCTTCCCCGAGAATCTCACCAGCGCTTTCATTCTTCGCGTTAGAAATATCGACCCCAAAGGCCTCCGCTGCAGCCAAGTGGCGCTCTGGGTTCGAGGGACCAGTAAAACGGAATACAGCAGGAGCTGATACAGCTACAGATACACCGTGGGGGATGATGGGGGTGTTGACCTGGTATCCAGCATGTCTATAGCCAGGATTCTGTCCAGAGATTGGGTAAGACATTCCTATCAGATGAAGTTAGAAGTGCTCTGATAGGAAGACAACGTCTCAAAACTTACCATGGCACAAGTGAACACCAGCATTACCGAACCCAACACCAGCCAAAGTGGCAGCAAGTAGCATCTGACTTTGAGCTTCGTGGTCATCCGGGTCCTTAACAGCTCTTGGAAGATACTTAACAGTACTTCTTAACGCCTGTAAAGAGAAAATATCACTAATTGGGTTGGCGCCTTGATATGCAGGTCTGTTGATGGGGTTTAAAGGCCGAGGTACTCTTTCAAAATAAGGAATTGCAGTCCAACTCTCCAAGCTGTGACATAGTACGTCGAGGCCTGAACTAGCATGGACAGCTGATGGCATGGTGCGGGTGTTCAAAGGATCACATATTCCAAGAGTTGGCTTGAGATTCCGGTGTGCAATGCCAGTCTTGGCACGTTTGGACACGAGGTCAAAAATGGCAGTTCCGGTGGTCTCTGAACCAGTTCCTGCTGTGGTAGGTACAGCAATCAGAGGTTTCAGTGGCTTGTCGATTGGAAGACCCTTTCCAAGCGGTGCGTTCACAAAGTCCAGAAACTCCGCATTTGGATAGCACGTGTACAGATTCATGAGCTTGGCTGTATCGATTACGGATCCACCACCTACAGCAAGAAAAGCGTCAGGTTGGTAGGGTTTTGCGAAATCAATGGCCTCTTTGATCCTATAGATCACGTTAGATCTCGTTTTGGAAGCAAAAAATTAATGGGCCATACGAGCTGTCCTTGGGCTCCACCCTACACTTGTCGAAGACAACAAATTCCACTCCCTCCCTTGTCAACCCTTCTTCCACCTGTTTCATTGCATTCAAATTTTTCACCACGCTGTCCGTCACAACACAAACCCGGTGTGCTCCCATGTTCTTGAAGTCCATTCCAACTTCTTTTGTTACGCCTGGGCCAAATCGTATGGACGAGGCAGCCATCTCGAAAGCATATTCCTTCTGTCTAGATTGACCGATAGGTGTTGCATAGTTTCGTTGGAGGTTATGCTTGGCGTGCGCGAGCAAGCCAGAGGAGGGTTGATGGTGGTGGTGATGTGAGGGATTTCCATGGCAAGGACATGACGGCGGGTGCGTGTATTGAACTGTACGCAGCAGGTTCATGGCTCGCACCGCCCTCTGGTATCTCGTCAGTGATACTCCAGAAATCAGAGGAAAAGTAGCTTACAGTAGGGGCAATTCTCACTGCAGAGACCATTGTGAGGGTGAACTGGGTGGTGCAGTGGACAGAGCAATAACCAGTGGGGGTTGAAGCACTATGTCTTGATGCTGAAATGGATCTGCCTTCTTGTATAGTGGGCGGACTTCAGTATACAGAAGCAAGCCGAAAGTAAATGGTCCTGGTAATCCATAGCCATTGTGTTTGGGTTGTGGAGCTCCCCATTAGCTTGGATTGCTAAGGTATTGGTATGCGGGGAAATGCATTAAATCGGCTCCGATCTTCTCTTCCTCGGTAACCTTGATTGGGCCATCCATAACATCCATAACAGAGAAGTCATTTCTGCTTCAGCTAGAGAAAGGATCTCTATCTAGGGGAAAGAAGAAATTGTGATCCTCGAACAGAAAACATAAGAGATGTTAGTGTTATATATGCTCAAATATATTATGCAAAATTATGACTTTGACAACTGCGAGGAACCTACGCAGCATCAAAGCCTTCTAGAGCAATTTGCAGCACAATCATTGCACATGGGAGTTAATTGATCTCTTCTTATTCAATATTTCGCCTATCCACTGCCTCTTAGAACACCAAGGTATCACATTCATCCAAATTCAATTTATAAACTTCCCCCTCCCAATCCCATCCAGAATCATGATGCGCCAAAAAAGCAGACTGGATCTCCTCAGGGAGCCGATAAAAAGCAACATCATAGCCAGACTCCATCTGCCCATGATCAAGGTCGCCTGCGCTGTGCAATATATTTCGCTGAATCTTCAGCATATGTGTATGATCATAAATGACGTAGAATTCATGAATTGTGAACGTATCTCGAGGGATCTGACACAGATCCCGTCTTCCTGCTTACAGAATGTTAATATTTTCACCAGCCTCTCCGGCTGCCTCTCCGACTGCTCGAGCCAGAATCTCCTCCCCTTGCTCCATCAAAACCTCCTCTCTCGTTAGTATTAGTGCCCGCATTGCTACCCCCTCTAGGTTCTTCCAAACTTCTCCTCGAGTGATCTCGCCCAATTTCGCTCATGTCGAAAAGTAATGGCTCATCATCTGCTTCGTAAGCTCCTGCAGTTCGGGTAAAGCTGTATCTACCGCCGGCTCTCTCGCTGGTCCCGCTTCCACTTGCTCTTTCCAAAAGACTGGAATAAGAACCGGTCTGTGGTGGTGTGACTCCACGACCTCCCATCCGACCCAGCCTGGGTCTGTAAGGAGAGTTGGTAGAACCTGCAGACAGGCCGCGGGGCACGTGAGGGGCATCAGATTCATGCGCCTCGAGCGATGACGAGGCTTGTCGGGACATAGCAGTTGACGACTCTGTTATATGGGGTGCAGGCTGAAGAAGGCGAGACGGCGAAGGTGAAGAAGCTGAGGCTACATTTTCAGACGTCTGACCAAGGCCAAGAAGAGCGCTTAAGCTAGGTGGCTCTCGATCATCGGCTCCCAGACTTATGCTTCGGTGAACCCCAAATGGCAAATCACCTAGATCGTCCTCGACCGCAAGATTTCTATGCTGTTGTGCTACTGAACTAGATCTTCTTGCGTGCGGGTAGTATGTTCGAGGTGATGTTGGTATATCGATTGCATTTGTACCAAGCTCATTCTGCTGATCATCATCTGTAACGTCTTCAAGCCTGGACTCAGGGGTAGTCCTGCTCCGCTGAATCATTCCGCGAGGCACAGAATATTCGGCTATTGAATTCGCGCTCAAACGTGATGGTATAGCCGGCGTGTGCGGAGTATGTGGCGATACTGGCTTTCCTGGAGAGGACGAGACCGACATCGAAGTAGCTGCAACCATTGGAGGAACACTTGACAGCTGCCTGCTAGATGAACTAGAAGATCGATGTAACATAGTTGATGATGACATCGATTCAGTGAGCGCGTTGTTTGATTCCCTCATTGATTGAAATCTGGATAATTGGGCACTGGTTTTCTTGGTCGATGCCTCTCCCGAAGGTTCAAAACTCTGCAAATTCTTCTTACTATCCAACAGCTTCAAGAACTCTGAAATATTGTCATCATCTGTCTGCAGGGAGCCTGAGCTTCCACCAGCACCAGCTTCGGCAAGTATCCCAGAGCCAGGCTGAACCGATGAAGATAAACTTTGCTTCCCACTACTTCCTTGATCATCATCAACAAGTTTGCTAGCACCGCCAAATGAGGATCTGCCTCGTCGGTGGGTGAAGCTACTGCTATAACGCCCTATTGGGGCTGGCTTCGGTGAGCTGGACGCAGGCGATGGAGTTACATTTTCCGGTACGGCAGGGCCGCCCCTGAGCGACGATGGCATCCCTGCTGTTAGAGATGATCGGTTTCTTGCTTGAGCTAACGCACTAATTCCAGATCCTCTAGGCAGAGACTGCGGCGACTGAGGTGGAAGCATATCGCCAGCGTGTTGCATAGCAATTCCGGGTCCAGGCGATGACGAGAGTGAGCCGGCCTTGAACGGTTGGAATGAGACTGATGGACGTCTCGCCATTGTCACGCCTTCTAATGATTGAAGGGATGCTCGGGATGTTTGCATCGGACGAGCGCGGGGTAATGAGCTTAGAGGGGGTGAGCTCGTGTCAGAACCCATGGTTTTCGCGGCTCGTAACGCTGATATAGGACTTGATCCTCTTGGAGGAGCATCGCCATGAAATGTGGATAAACTGCCATAAGCCTGAATCGGCTCGGAGTCCTCGGTAGGTTGCCGATGTGCAGGCAAGGAGCCGACTTCGACTACCCGTGTACCTCGCTGACGATTATCATTCTTGGCGCTCAGAGACGGTTGGAAAAAGTGTTCATCTGCACCCATGAACCTAGAGCTCAGCAGAGCTTCCGAATCGTCCACACGAAAACTACAATCAATTCGGTAAGATATGTCAGCAGCAAATTTCCCAGCTGGGGTTTCCGTTGTACCAAGAGGATAATACGCGGTAACAGGATCTCCACCCTCATACAGAGGATGAGTTAAACTATTGAATCGAGAGGGCTGTTCATCGCCGGCCAATATACGACATTTAAGCCGCAAAGGACTCCCAGTCTTAGCCAACCCCTTTACGAATTTCCAAGTGGGTACGAATTTTGCAGTCGCATATAGCGAACGGAAGAAAACGATACACTTCTTGTAAATTGTGGGCAGTGTAGATCCATAGTCAGTTGTCGGATCTCCGAGGGTATCTTGCAGCTCAATCTTCCAGCGTTCCAATATAACCTCGCCGTTTCGTTTTCGAATACGAGATCCTCCATCACTGGATCCACTTGAATTGTTCAGTGCGTCCAAGACATCCCACCGCTTCCCTTGTTCATCGACTATGACCAGGCTTTGACTACTAGATAGGCCTGAAGTATCAAGGTATGTTTCCACAATCATAGGAGGAGGTCGGTTCTGGAATCCGCCACATGTTTTCCATAAGCTCAACTCGTCTCGAAATGCATTCGTATCATCAGTCTCGATTTGGAACTAAATTCGGCCATATATTAGCCGGCGTTTCGATTGAAACTTTCGGAGAACAAACCCATCTATTAACTTTCTTATTGCCATCACGCGTGATTACAACTGGTAGAGACATTCGGGACTGCAGTATGACAATGGCAGCCTTTGTATGGAAATTCTGTCAAAGATACCGTTAGATGACCCTAATTACGAGTATTTTAAACCGTGAAGAACGTACCTGTATTATCTGGTCTAGCTTTCTCACAGCATCTTTGCTTGGGGCATTTGATGAAATGACTCCACTATCCCCACTGCCTTCATCAGCCTCACTATAGCCAGGCATATCTGACCCTGATCTCGAATGAGGGCTCAGACCTTCTTCTCTGGGGTTATTCGTTCTGGTTGGATTAGTTCTGGGAGACGAGGCTGGAGACGCCGTTACAGGAGGAGGGCGAGGATGTTGATGCATTTTGATATGTTCGCTGAGTTCGATGTTGAATCAAGCAAGCGTTTGGTGCAATAGGATGGCGTGCTGAGCATGGAAGAGAGCCGTTCCTATACAACGTTCCACTACAACGGTCGTGAGGCTAAAGTTGGAGGAAATCTGAACCCTGGTGCCACATAACTTGGGCATCCATCGTAGTTTGGGATCTCCTCTTTTGTGTTTGAGCTGCACTCTCTTGTGCTCGATAGTGGTGTACCAGTCCAGCAATTTGTGACGCCTCCCGGTGAGTCCAATCAGTACGGGGAACTGAAGCCTAGTATTGGTATCTCAGGCTGTGAACATTTTGTCAACAAAATCAAAAATTGGGTCTTCTGAAGATGATTGAGGGGATTTAATGAATTGAATATAAGGGGCTTCGCAAACACGATGTTGGTACAACAAGGTAAATCTGTTGCTGGTGATCAAAGGTCATTCATGCTCGTTCAAGGTGCCTCGTGATCGCAGCGCTTAAATGGTCGGTGTATCGAATGGGAGGGAGTTGCATTGGTTGGGGAAAAAATAAGGAGAGTCAAGACGAGCGCATTCAGCTGGGGTTGTGTTGTTGCAAAGTCTAGACTCAAAGGCAGGAGAAGGTTGATTGTTCTTGTCCAAAAGTTCAAGCTTCTTCATTCAGAGCTGCATTCAACAATGCAACTCCCGATAGGATGAGGCTTAGTCATCAAAGTCTTGGCACTGATAACAAAAGACGTTTATGGCTGCCACACAACATCCAAAAAGCCCAACGAGTCATTATGCTTGCATACCCGGAAACATCGACCATGAGCTGACCATACCTGAGGTCGTAAGAATGGGCATGTGATAGTCATCGGGATCAGGCAGTCTGGTACGATATGTCGACCTAGCCTTCACTATACCCCATTTTCTGCGAGTCTAGGAGAAGAAAATGCAATGGCCGTCGTCGAATGTCTACCTGAACTCAAGTTATTGAGATAAGAGTACGATCCATTGACCACTCCGGTTCTAAGCGGCGACAGATTCTCAATCTATCATCAAAATGTCGTTCTACAACTATTGTTTTCCACACAATGACACCTTCAAAAGTGGGGCGATTGGATGGCGACAACAAAGTCACAGGAAGGCGGAATGGAAGGCACTTTTTATGGAAGGCAATTTTTTCACGCGTCTTGACCATCTCACGTGCTGTGCAACAATGGCATCCTGTTGTTACCATCATCTGCGCCAGCTCTAGTATTATGTATTCCGATTGTGAGCGCGAGCATCAATATTGTGTGGAACTCGACCTCGCAACTGTTCCAATTCAAAAATAGGTACCTATAGGTATGCCCTTATGTTCTTATGTCACATGACAAATATCCGGTTTTCGTGCTCTTATTTTTCCGACTGCATCACTCTTTTAATTCATTCATACCTCGTTTTGCGAGAATTTGTTCATTTTTAAGTACATAAAAAAAGGCATTTGTGTTCTCAAATCTCACTTTGGGAAATCTGAGAGACCCTTGAAGATACGAAGACCAGCTTCATCTTCTTCGTGATTCTTCTTGACGTTCGAATTCTTCATGTGCGTATTTGCAACGCAAGAAGTGTTGGTCTCGCTCATCACCCAGAGGCTTGAAGCATATGGGGCAGGGATTTTCCGGATTAAGGTCTTCTGCACCCCCTATGAATATCTTGTTTTCTAACTGGGCTGTAAGGGTTTGGGAGAAGATTTCTTCAAGCCACTTCTCTAAATCATGAACCAATGGCATCGAAAGACTTAATGCTAATAAGGCTCTGTCAACCTCGGGCAAAGAATCGCCTCCATTTTTTTGCATTCGATCGAGCGGGTGTGGTGCTTCCTCTTGAAGTGCTTCCGCAGCTTCCGTGACGTCGTTCCCATCTCTCTTGTCCTCTTTCACAGAGACGTCCTGGGCCCAATTTCCCATACGTTCTGCTTCTCTTAGCTGTCCTTCCTTTATCTTGTGGATATCAAAGTAGAAGGCACAGTCTTGGCATGCTGGACCGTATGGGAAAGAGCAATTTGCGACAAAACAGCATCTTGGTTCATGGAAGGATGTCAATGACGAGCTGTCTGCTTGCGAACTCTGCATTTTCGAAGGAGTATATTGATTGCTGGAGAGAGCAACTGATGACACAAAATCAATCGTATCTCACGTTGACGATGCTAATATAGACGGGATCTCTTTGTCGAGGAACAATGGGCTTGTTCTCCAAGTCCCTTCCATGAAATTCCTTTGTTCACAAAGCGGCATTGTTCGTTTGCAATGAAGCTAGCTCACGAGAGAAATTCGAGCGTGGTATTTCGTGGAAGACTCTCTCCTTAATGGAGACACAAACTGAAGGAGGCCAAAAACACGAAAAGAATCTAGAGGATAAACACCGTAATCTGACTGGGATTTCTTGAGGAAAGGCATTTCTCAACACTCTTATTCGACCCTCGGGCCGCTTCATATATTCCAAGTCTTCGATGAATCTTAGGTTATTTGATAATCAAGATATAAAACCATTCAGTATGACACTTTATAACTAGGAGGTAATATCCTCTCATTGTGAGAAAGCAAGAAGAAAGAAAAAGGGGTTTACGAAACCTGAGCAATCCCCCGAGCCGCGTCGCACACCGCTGAATGTATTTGTGACTAAGTGGGTGGAGGCCAACTAGTTATTATATGCAATTCCTAGTACAAGAATACAGCTTCCCCCTCATCAAAACCTTTTAAGTTGATATTCCACTTCAAAGGTCCTCGTGATGGTAATGTAATACCCTAAGGAAGGAGAGCAACGATGAGGGTTTCGCCTGTGGTCTTTCCACACTTCCCCACAAACCAACCTGATTGGTTGCGCGCCATCACTCGCATCGGGTCGCATACTAATAAATGAATCAACCGATTTGATAACCCTCCCCTCCTCATGCTCAGACACTGATCCTCAACATTAACACATACAGAAACAAAGACGAACGTACTTTCTCCAATCTAACGATCGATACGAATCTGCGAATATCAATATCAAATCAATCTCGAAACAACTAGCCCTTCCTACTATCGCCCCTCCTCAATACTGTTTTGGCAGGCCACGCGCAAACCCCGCATCCCTCCTCCTCTTTGCTTTCGGGAGTCTTCCTACACTTCTCATAACACCTTTAAAAACGCCGTGTCCCTTTGAGGCCACAGCGAGGTGTCCTTGAAGTGAGTGGAAGATATCCTTCTCGCCACCTCGCGACATATGAGCAATCTTCTCTGGAAATATTACCTCGAGGATGACGTCGATAGATTTCGACGGCTCCTGGCAAATGCCCCCCATAGTTTGCAACATTCATCGAAAGGCTATGGTGGAGGGCCGGGCAGTTGTGGGAGTGTAGTGGGGAGCCCAGGCGGTGTTGGAACATCTCCAAAAACTGTTATGAAGAGCCGGAAGGTCTCCGGCAATGCCAGTGGAGCGAAAGGGGCGCATGCGAACCTAGGCCGAGCAGGAGTAAATAGTAGAGACTATGCTGGTCTTACTATTCTGCACAGAGCGGCATCCTCAACTTCTACAAACGCGTTAAGTTTCGCTTTGGCCCTCATAGAATATCCAGCGATTGATCTATACATCCAAGACAAGGAAAGTGGTTGGACAGCATTGCATAGAGCATTGTATTTCGGTAATGTCGCTATTGCTCGTGCTATCATTGATCGTGATAGACGGGATGCGAATGGCTCAGGAGCCATAGCTTCCAAAGCTGGGACTTCAGTCATTAAAATCAAAGATCACGAAGGCAACAGCCCCTTCGATGTGTACAATGCTACCATTGCTAGACGAACCCTAGACAAGGCCAGAGAAGCCGTAGAATCCGAAGATGGCTCCCAGGATGATGCCGACTCAGCTACGGAAGAATCATTGGCTGGAGAATTTCAGCAAAAGTCCATCGATGGTGATGAATTGTTTGTATTCGGATCGAACAAGAATCACTCTCTAGGATTCGGGGATG
>Ga0182030_10008708_pt1 | contig 20934 bp, 16 predicted proteins | sample 812S3MmetaG_FD_121299 | JGI IMG/M metagenome (GOLD analysis project Ga0182030, IMG submission 121299) | Permafrost microbial communities from Stordalen Mire, Sweden - 812S3M metaG (Illumina Assembly) | ecosystem: Environmental > Terrestrial > Soil > Wetlands > Permafrost | place: Sweden...
CCGGCTGGGGCATGCTGGGCGCAGCCTCGGTGCAGGAGACGATGGACATGGCGCTGATCTCGCAAGCGGCCACGCTCCGTTCGCGCCTGCCGTTCATCCATTTCTTTGACGGCTTCCGCACCTCGCATGAAGTTTCCAAAATCGAACTGCTCGACGACACGGTCATCCGCGCGTTGATTGATGACAAGCTCATCGCCGCGCATCGCGCGAACTCGATGACGCCGGACAAACCCGTCCTCCGTGGCACGGCACAGAATCCCGACGTGTTTTTCCAGGGCCGCGAAGCTGCGAATGGTTTCTACTCCGCCTGCCCCGACATCGTCCAGAACGTCATGGATGAATTCGCCAAGCTGACGGGCCGTTCCTACAATTTGTTCGATTACGTCGGCGCGAAAGATGCGGAACGCGTCATCGTGCTGATGGGTTCCGGCTGCGAAGCCGCGCATGAAGCCGTGGAGCATCTGGTCGCCAAGGGCGAAAAGATCGGCATGATCAAAGTGCGTCTGTATCGTCCGTTTGACGGCAAGCGCTTCATTGAGTCACTGCCCGCCTCGGTGAAAAAAATCGCCGTGCTCGACCGCACCAAGGAACCGGGCGCGACAGGTGAACCGCTTTACCAGGACGTCGTCACGGCGTTGATGGAAGAAACCGCCGCCGGCCGCTCGCATTTGAAGGCCGTGCCCGCCGTCATCACCGGCCGCTACGGTTTGTCCTCGAAGGAATTCACGCCGACGATGGTCAAGGCGGTGTTCGACAATCTCTCGGTGGCCGCGCCGAAGAATCATTTCACCGTCGGCATCAACGACGACGTTTCGCACACGAGCCTCGCATATGACGCGAATTTCTCCACGGAGCCGGCCAACGTCGTCCGCGCGCTGTTCTTCGGCCTCGGTGCCGACGGCACGGTGGGTGCGAACAAAAACTCTATCAAGATCATCGGCGAGGAAACGGCCAACTACGCGCAGGGCTACTTCGTGTATGACTCGAAGAAATCCGGATCGATGACGGTGTCGCACTTGCGCTTCGGCCCGCAGCCGATCCGCTCGTCCTATCTCATCACCAGTTCCAACTTCGTCGCGTGCCATCTGCCGGTGTTCCTCGAACGCTACGAAATGCTGCGCAGCTTGGTGGACGGCGGGACGTTCCTGCTGAACACGCCGCAGTCGAAGGAAGAAATTTGGGCGACGCTGCCGACGCCGGTGCAACAGACGTTGCTCGCGAAGAAGGCGAAATTCTTCGTCATCAACGCCACCAAGGTCGCGCGCGAAAGCGGCATGGGCGGACGCATCAACACCATCATGCAGGTCTGCTTCTTCGCGCTCTCTGGCGTGCTGCCAAAGGACGAGGCAATCACTGCCATCAAAAATTCCATCAAGAAAACCTACGGCAAGAAGGGCGAGGAAATCGTCAACATGAACCTGAAGGCCGTGGACAACACGCTGGCCAACCTGCACGAAGTCGTCGTGACCGACAACAAGGTCAACGGCGTTGGCCCGCTGCTCCCGTCCATCACGGCGGACGCGCCGGAATTCGTCCGCAACGTGCTCGGCAAGATTGCCGCCGGCGACGGCGACGAATTGCCCGTCAGCGCGTTCCCGAACAATGGCTCGTTCCCGACCGCGACGACGCAATACGAGAAGCGCAACCTCGCGCTGGACATCCCGGTGTGGGACGAGAAAACCTGTATCCAATGTTTGAAGTGCGTGGCGATTTGTCCGCACGCCACCATCCGCGCGAAGATTTATGACGAGGCGGATTTGAAGAACGCGCCCGCGACGTTCAAGAGTTGCGACTCGCGCATCCCCGAATTCAAGGGCAAGAAATTCACGCTGCAAGTCGCGGCGGAAGATTGCACCGGCTGCACCATCTGCGTGGACGTCTGCCCGGCGAAGAACAAAGCCGAAGCCAAGCTCAAGGCCATCAACATGCGCCCGCAACCGCCGTTGCGCGCCGCAGAACATGACAACTGGAACTTCTTCCTTGGCCTGCCGGAAGTGGATCGTCGCAAAATCAAGAACGGCACGCTGCGCCAACAGCAGTTGTTGCAGCCGCTGTTCGAGTTCAGCGGCGCGTGCGCCGGTTGCGGCGAAACGCCCTACATCAAGATGGTCACGCAGTTGTTTGGCGACCGCATGGTCGTGGCCAACGCGACGGGCTGCTCCTCGATCTACGGCGGCAATTTGCCGACCACGCCCTACGCCACGGACAAATGCGGCCGCGGCCCGACGTGGTGCAATTCGCTGTTTGAAGACAACGCGGAATTCGGTCTCGGCTTCCGCGTCTCGCTCGACCAGCAGAAACATTTCGCCGGCGAATTGCTGAAGAAGCTCGCGCCGCAGCTCGGCGATGATTTTGTCACCGCCATTCTCAACGCCGACCAGAGCGACGAAGCAGGTATTTACAGCCAGCGCGACCGCGTCGAGGCGTTGAAGCAGAAACTGCCGGCGATCAACAACGCCGAATCCAAGCTGTTGATTCCGCTCGCCGACCAGCTCGTGAAGAAGAGCGTCTGGATTTTCGGCGGCGACGGCTGGGCCTACGACATCGGCTACGGCGGTCTGGATCACGTCCTTGCCAGCGGCCAGAACGTCAACGTGCTCGTCATGGACACGGAAGTTTATTCCAACACTGGCGGCCAGATGAGCAAGTCCACGCCGCGTGGTGCCATCGCCAAGTTCGCCGCCGGCGGCAAACCCGCAGGCAAGAAAGACCTCGGCCTCATCGCCATGAGCTACGGCAATATCTACGTCGCCAGTGTCGCGATGGGTGCGAAGGATGAGCACACGCTCAAGGCCTTCATCGAGGCAGAATCCTATCCGGGACCGTCGCTGATCATCGCTTACAGCCATTGCATCGCGCACGGCATCGCGCTGGACCAGGGCATCGGCGCGAAGCAGCAGAAGCTCGCCGTCGAGTCCGGCCAGTGGCTGCTTTACCGTTACGACCCACGCCGGGCCGAGCGCGGCGAGAACCCGCTGCAACTGGATTCCGGCGCGGCCAAGTCCAAGGTGTCGGACTTCATGATGTCGGAAAACCGGTTCAAAATGCTTACCAAGAGCAAGCCGGAGGACGCGAAGAAATTCTTCGCCCAAGCCCAGGTGGACGCCGACCGGCGCTGGAAGTTCTATCAATACATGGCGCAGCCGACGCCGAAGGCGGAAACTGTTCCGGCCGCCAAACCGGCGACGAGCATCGAAGCTTGATTCACAAAATAACGAAATAAAATTATGGATCTCTCCACAAATTATCTCGGACTGAAACTGCGTTCGCCGCTGGTGGTGTCCGCCTCGCCGCTGTCGGAGGACATTGACAACCTGAAGCGCATGGAGGACGCCGGCGCGGCGGCCATTGTATTATATTCGCTGTTCGAGGAACAGTTGCGGCAGGACCGGTTGGAGTTGAATAAGAATCTCCAGCAGGGCACGGAAAGCTTTGCCGAATCGCTGACGTATTTTCCTGACGCCGGGGAATACCATCTTGGCCCGGAAGAATATCTCAAGCACATTGCCGCCGCCAAAAAAGCGACGCGCATGCCGGTCATCGCCAGCCTCAACGGCTCGTCTGTCGGCGGCTGGACTGACTATGCCAAACAGATTCAGCAGGCCGGCGCGGACGCGCTGGAGCTGAACATTTATTATATCCCGACCGATTTGAATTTGTCCGGCGCCGTGGTGGAGGAAAATTACCTCAACATCCTGAAGGCGGTGAAGGCCAACGTCACCATTCCCGTGGCGGTGAAATTAAGCCCGTTTTTCAGCAACTTCGCCAACATGGCCAAGCAGCTCGACCAGGCCGGCGCGAACGGATTGGTTTTGTTCAACCGGTTTTACCAGCCGGACATTGATCTGGAATTGCTGGAAGTAAAGCCGAACATCCTGTTGAGCACGCCGATGGCGATGCGCCTGCCGCTGCGCTGGATCGCCCTGCTCCATGGAAAATTGAAAGCCAGCCTCGCGGCGACCAGCGGCATCCACCGCGCGTCCGACGCGCTCAAGATGCTCATGGCCGGCGCGGACGTGACGATGCTCTGCTCCACCATCATCCGCCACGGCATTCCGCAAATCGCCCTGATCGAGCGCGACCTGGTGGACTGGCTGGAAGAATACGAATACGAATCGATCAGCCAGTTGAAGGGCAGCCTGAGCCAGAAAAACTGCGCGGAGCCGGCAGCCTTCGAGCGCGCCCAATACATGAAGGCGCTGACCGGCTATTCGCTGACGCCGACGTAACCTCTCGCGCCGCAGCCGGCAGGGAATTCGGCGGGCCGCCGGTTGGCAAATTTTGGCAATAGCCGGACGGATTTTGGCAAAATCGCCCCGACCGCTTGGATTTTTTCAAAACCCATGCTAATATTTGTCGCATGAGCATTAATGGAATCTTTCCGAAGACCGACGTCGGCGGTGTCTTCACCCATCATGACCGCGCCGCCTGGCTCAAGGGTGGAAATCACAGATGCCAGATGCCGCCCCGCACCCCGTCCGGCAAGGTCTGGCGCATCGTGCTGCTCGGCGCGCCCGGCGTCGGCAAGGGCACCCAGGCCGAAATGCTGTGCGAACACCTCGGCACCTGCCACCTTTCCACCGGCGATGTTTTTCGCGCCGCCAAAGGCTGCCACGGAGCCGACCTCTCGCCCGCCATGGAAAACGCGCTGGTTTACATGAAGCGCGGCGAACTCGTGCCGGATGAAACCGTCCTCGACATGATCAGCGAACGGCGGCGCTGCCTGAAATGTGCCGGCGGGTTTCTGCTCGACGGTTTTCCGCGCACCGTCGCCCAAGCGGAGGCGCTGGAAAAATTGATGGCAGCGGAACACGTCCACCTCGACGCCGTTTTCAACTACGACCTGCCCGTGGCACAAATCATCACGCGTGTTTTCGGCCGCCTCACCTGCGCGCAATGCAAGACCGTTTACCATACCGACACCCGCCCGCCAAAAACGGCCGGCCACTGCGACAAGTGCGGCGGAAAATTGTTTCAGCGCGAAGACGACCAGCCCGCCGCCGTAAAAGTCCGCATGGACGCCTACCTGAAATGCACCCAGCCGCTCATTGAATTTTACCGGCAGCGGGATCTGCTGATGAACATTGACGCCAGCGGCACACCTGTTGAAATCTGCCGGCGCACCTGCGCCGCCGCGTTCGACCACTGACTGTCAGCAGATGCGCGGCAACTGCTCGCCGCTGGGCATGTCCAGGATGCGGCTGACGCCCAGCGCGCTTTTCACCGTCACCAGCGGCGCGGTCTTTTCCATCACCTGGCCGATGAGCGCCGCGCCGGCGGAAACTTCGTGGCAGCGGAGAATTTCCAGCGTGCGTTCGGAATCTTCCGCCGGGACAAACGTAATGAATCTCCCTTCGTTCGCGACGTGCAGCGGATCAAGCCCCAGCATCTCGCAAGCGGCGTGGACGTCTTCGCGGACTGGAATTGATTTCTGCTCGACGGCGATTTTCACGCCCGCCGCCTCGGCGATTTCATTCAACGCGCTCGCCAGCCCGCCGCGCGTCAAATCACGCAGGCAATGAATTTCAATTCCCGCTTGCACGAGCGCCAAAACCGGTTCAACCACCGGCGAGGAGTCGCTTTCAATCGTGCTTTCAAACTGCAGACCTTCGCGCACCGCCATGATCGCCATGCCGTGCCGGCCCAGATCGCCGCTCACAATCACCGCATCACCCGGCTGGACATTTTGCGGAGAAATGATTTGTTCGTGTTCAATGACGCCGATGCCGGTCGTGTTGATGAACAGCCCGTCACCGTTGCCTTTATCCACGACCTTCGTGTCGCCGGTGACGATTTGCACGCCGCAATTTTTCGCCGCATCGCGCATGGAACAAACTACGCGCCACAGCGTTTCCATGGGCAAACCTTCCTCGATGATGAAGCCGCAGGTCAAATACAGCGGCCGCGCGCCGCTCATCGCCAGGTCGTTCACCGTGCCATGAACCGCCATCGAGCCGATGTCGCCGCCGGGAAAAAAAATCGGCCGCACGACGTAGGAATCCGTCGTCATCGCCAGCCGGCCCGGCGGAACCGTGAACTGCGCCGAGTCGTGACGCGTGTCGAGAATTGGATTGGAGAACGCTTTTCCGAAAACATCTTCCAGCAGCCGGTGCATCAGTTTTCCGCCGCCGCCGTGCGCCATCAGGACGTGCGGATATTGCGAGAGGGGAATCGGGCAGGAGGCGCTGAAATCGGGCAATGTCATTTTGCCCCCGCCATTTCTTTTGCGTCATGCCGCCGGTAGCGGTAATACGCCGCGCACGCGCCTTCGCTCGAAACCATGGTCGCGCCGAACGGATGTTCCGGCGTGCAGCGCGTGCCGAACGCCGGGCATTCGTGCGGTTTTTTCAACCCTTGCAAAATCAGGCCGGCGATGCACTCGGCCGGCTCCTCGACGTGATGATCCGTCAGCTTGAATTTTTTCGCGGCGTCAAATTGTGCATAGGCTGCGCCCAAGCCGAGTCCGCTTTGCGGAATTTCGCCGATGCCGCGCCACTTGCGCGGCACGACCGTGAAAACTTTTTTCACCAGGTCCTGCGCCGGCTGGTTGCCGGCGCGGCAGACGGCGCGTGAGTATTGATTTTCCACTTCCGCACGACCGGACTCCAGTTGCTGCACCGTCATCAAAATGCCATGCAATATATCCAGCGGCTCGAAACCGGTGACGACAATCGGCACGCGGTATTTTTCCACCAGCGGAAAATATTCCTCGTAGCCCATCACCGCGCAAACGTGGCCGGCGGCGAGAAACGCCTGCACGCGGCATTTCGGTGACGACATCAACGCCTCGATCGCCGGCGGCACGAGCACGTGCGAAATCAGCAGTGAGAAATTTTTGAGGCCCTTTTGCGCCGCTTGAAAAACCGCCATGGCCGTCGCCGGCGCGGTGGTTTCAAAGCCGACGCCGAAGAAAACCACTTCGCGGGCCGGATTTTCCTCCGCCAGTTTCACCGCGTCAAGCGGCGAATAAACGATGCGCACATCGCCGCCTTTGGCTTTGACCGCAAGCAAATCCGTCGTGCTGCCGGGCACGCGCAGCATGTCGCCAAACGAGGTGAAAATCACTTCGGGCTGCGCGGCGATTTCCAGCGCCTGGTCAATCACCTCCAGCGGCGTCACGCACACCGGACAACCAGGTCCGTGGATGAGTGTGATTTGTTTCGGCAACAATTCATCAATGCCGAATTTTACAATCGCGTGCGTCTGGCCGCCGCAGACTTCCATAATCGTCCACGGCTTGGTCGTGACGCGGTGAATTTCCGCCGCGAGTTTTTGCGCAAGATCGCCGTCGCGGTATTCATCGAGAAATTTCATGGCGACTTCGCCTCCAGTTCGCCCAGCTCGCCAATTTGCTTCAGGTAGCCAAAAACTTTCTGCGCCTCCTCCTCGTCCACCTTGCTCAACGCAAAGCCGACATGGACGATGACGTAGTCGCCGACGATCACCTCCGGCACATACGCGAGGCTCACCTGTTTCACGACGCCGGAGAAATCAATCCGGCCCATGCGCGTCAGCGGATCGTCGCCGCTGATGCTCAAAACTTTTCCAGGGATGGCCAGGCACATAGTTTATTTCAATTCAAGATGGTTGCGCGCCGCAAAAATCTGCCCGAGCGCGATGCCGCCGTCGTTCGGCGGCACGCGTTGATGCCAGTATGGCTGAAAATTTTCCGCGCGCAATCGCGACACGGTGCGTTCGGCCAGGTAACGGTTTTGAAAACAGCCGCCGCTCAAAACCACGCGCGACAGCCGGGATGCTTTGGCAACTTCGACCACCGCTTCGGCCAGCGCGTTATGGAATTTAGCGGAAATTTCCGCCACGGAAACGCCGCCGTTCACATCCGCCAAAATCGAATGAATCATCAGCGACCAGTCCAAGACGAATGACGAGTGACGAGTGACGAGTGACAAGTCGTAGCGCGCATCCGTCGCGACGCCTTCGAGCGCGAATTCCAGCTCCATCGCCGGCTGCCCTTCAAACCGCATCTGCTGGCGCAGGTTGACCAGCGACGCGACCGCGTCAAACAGGCGGCCAACGCTGGAAGTCACCGGCGCATTGAACCGGCGCTGGAGCATTCCTTTCAGCGTGATCATTTCCACCGGCGGCATTTCGCGAAGCGGCGGCAGGTGGTTCATTTCAAAAGCGGCCTCGCCATACAATTCATAGAGCAGCCCCAGCGCGGCGCGGCGCGGTTCTTTCACCGCCTTGTCGCCGCCGGGCAGGCGGAACGGCAGCAAATGCGCGATGCGCTCCACGCCGGTGTCGGTGACGGAAAAAAACTCGCCGCCCCAGATGGTGCCGTCCGGGCCATAACCCGTGCCGTCCCACCCGACGCCCAGCGCGGGCAAAACCACTTCGTTTTCCGCGATGCACGACAGGACGTGCGCGACGTGGTGCTGGACACCAAAATTCTTTTTCCCACTCTGCTGGGCAAAATGGGTGGATTGGTAATCCGGGTGCAAATCCGCCGCGATCATTTCCGGCTCAACGTCGTAGAGCTTGGGCAGTTCGCCGGTGACACGCCGGAAGGCGGCGTTCGCCTGCTCGGTTTCCAGATCGCCGATGTGCTGGCTGAGGAAAACATTTTCGCCGACGGCGAGCGCGACGGAGTTTTTCAAATGCGCGCCGACGGCCAATATTATTTCGGATTTCGGATCTCGGATCTCGGATTGAACCGCGCCACCGCCAAGCTTTTCATTCCGCAATCCGCAATCCGCAGTCCGCAATTGAACGGGCAGCGGCGCGTAACCGCGGGCGCGGCGCAGCATCATTTCGCGGCCGAGCAGCACGCGGACGATGGAATCATCCACATGGCGGACAATGGGACGGTTGTGAACGAGGAAAAAATCGGCGATGCCGCGCAGCCGTTCGCGCGCCTCCGTTTCGTCCGTGCAGATCGGCTCGTCGCTCAAGTTGCCGCTGGTGGCGATCACGGGAATCTTCAATTCCGCCAGCAGCAGATGGTGCAATGGATTGGACGGCAGCATCACGCCGAGGTTGGGATTGCCGGGGGCGACTGAATCTGTGATCTGCGATTTGCGATTTGCGATTTTTTTCAACAGGATAATTGGCGCTTCGGGTGAGCACAACAACCGCGCCTCGAAAGCCGAAACTTCACAGACCCGCTTTGTGCTCTCGATGGAAGGAAACATCAACGCGAATGGCTTTTCCTCGCGGTGCTTGCGTTCACGCAAGCGCTGAACGGTCGTTTCGGTGCGCGCATCCGCCAGCAGATGAAAACCGCCGATGCCCTTGACCGCGACAATTTTTCCGCGAAGGATCGCTTCGACGGCGGCCCGCAGCGCTTCATCGCCGCCGAAAATGGCTTCGCCAGTAGCGCTCCAAAATTCCAACTGCGGACCACAAACCGGACACGCGTTCGGCTGCGCGTGAAAACGGCGATCCTGCGGGTTGTCGTATTCGGCTAGACATGCGGGACACATCGAGAAATTCTTCATCGAGGTGTTCGCGCGGTCATAAGGCAGCGCTTCGATGATGCTGAAACGCGGGCCGCAGTTCGTGCAGTTCGTGAACGGATAGCGGAATCGCCGGTTTTTCGGGTCAAAAATCTCCCGCAAACAATCGGGGCAGGTGGCGATGTCGGGCAGAACCAGCGCGGATTTGTCGCCGCCATTTTCGCTGGCGCGGATTTCAAACTTTTCGAATCCGACTGCGTCCAACCAGATTGTCTCCATGCTTTGAATGAAACTGCGCGGCGGCTTTTCCGTTTCGAGTCGGCGCAAAAATTGTTCGAGCGTCGGGCGCGGGCTTTCGGCCTCGACGAAGACGCCTTGCGGGGAATTGTTGACCCAGCCGGTCACCGCCAGCTCGGTGGCGAGCCGGTGGACAAACGGGCGGAAACCCACGCCTTGCACCGCGCCGCGCAGGGCGAGTTTGACGCGCACCCGTGAAAGTAGCTGGGGCTGGTTCTTCATAAGCTCTTCCGCAAACCGAACCGTGACCGCATCCTATGTTCCAACACATCCTCCGCCACAACTTATCTTCTTTTGCCCAAAAGCAACCGGAAATTGTCAACCGCGCGGAATGGTTTGATTTTCGCTCGCCGACGGTTCACGTTGACATTGCTTCCATGCACGAATTATCCATCATGACCGAAGCGCTGCGGATGGCGGAGGACGCCGCGCGATCCGCCGGCGCGACGCGCGTGCGGAAATTGCGTCTGCGCATCGGCAGCTTGAGCGGCGTGGTGCCGGACTCGCTGCGGTTCGCGTTCGATGTGGTGTGTCACGGCACGATGGCCGAGGGCGCGACGCTGGAAATCGAAGCGGTGCCCGCCGCGTGCTGGTGCCCGCCGTGCCAGGCGGAATTTGAATGCGTGGACTTTTTCAACGAATGTCCCCGCTGCCACAACGTCAGCGGCGAGTTGCGGCGCGGGCGGGAACTGGATATCGCCGCGGTGGAAACCTCATAAAATTATGTGTCAAGAATGCGGCTGCGGCAGTGGCGGGGGCGACGTGAAAATCGGCGGCCACGCGCACGAACACTCTCATGGTCACGAGCACGGCCATGATCATCATGATCACGGCCACGCCCATAGCCATGCGCACGGCATCAAGACTTTGGATCTCAACCGCTCATTGATGGAGAAAAATGCTTTGCTGGCCGAGCGCAATCGTGGCTTCTTCCGCGCCAAAAAACTGCTGGTGCTGAATGTCGTTTCCTCGCCCGGCTCCGGCAAAACCACTTTCATCCGCGAGACCGCCGCGAAGCTCGCGGGCAAATTGCGGGTCGGCGTGATCGTCGGCGACCTCGCGACGGACAACGACGCCGCGCGGCTGCGCACCGCCGGCATTCCCGTCGTGCAAATCACCACCGGCACGGTCTGTCATCTGGACGCGGACATGGTTTCCAAGGCGGCGGCCCAGCTTGATCTCGACCAGCTTGACGTGCTAGTGATTGAAAATGTGGGCAACCTCGTTTGTCCGGCGGATTACGATCTCGGCGAAGATTTGCGCGTAGTGCTGCTGTCCGTCACCGAGGGCGAGGACAAGCCGCTGAAATATCCGCCGATGTTTCATTCCGCCCAAGTCGCGATCATCACGAAGAGCGACATGGCGACCGCCGCCGGTTTCAACCGCGATCTCGCGCTGGTCAATCTGAACCGCGTGAGTCATCACGCGAAAATTTTTGAGCTGTCGGCCAAAACCGGCGACGGGATGAAGGCGTGGCTGGATTTTCTGGTGGAGCAAAACGCCGCCGCGAAGAGCAAATAAAGTTTCGCGTCGCGGTCAATTCAGTTGCGACGACCGGCAGAACGCCTGAATTTTTTTCACCGCTTCGCCAAATCGTTTTTGAACTCCCGGGGAAAAATCTTCGCGGAAACCCAAATCCAGGGCGGGAATCGTCAGCCACCAGGCATCGGGCACGCGGCCGAAAACATCGCGGGCCAGCGCCAGCATGGTGCGGGGATTCGCGGCGTGCGCCATGAGCTGCGAGGTTTCGTTCGGTTCCAGTTTACGCCACAGGACTTCGTTCGGCGCGTCCACGGCGGCGTCCACGAAGATGACGGTGCCGGCGCGGGAAATCGGGTCGGCGAGTTCGGGCGTGAGCAGCGGGCAAATGAGCGTGCGGACGCCGGGCAGGCGCAGATGGCCGACGGCCTCGGCCACGCGCGGCCCGATGCCGTCGTCGCCGCGCAAGGTGTTGCCGTAGCCGATGACAAGGAATTCCGTTTCTATCGCAGTTTCGCAGTTCATAAAAAGTCAGGTAGTGTGCCGCCGCTATTATGTCGGCAGAAACCACGAAAACATCAATGTTTTCTTCTGCCAACTGCAGGTCAGCCGCACGCTGCCAAGATCACAAAAAATTTGCCGGCAGGGAAACGACCAAACACGTTCCCCCGCCGGCGCTTTTTTTGTCCAACCCAACCCAGACAAAAATTCTGTGACGCGCGAATCCGTCTATCCGTTTCCATCCGCACCGTTCAGGGGCGGCGGAATGCGGGTTGTGTGGCTGGAAACACAGCGCCAACTGCCGTCACGCAGCACGAAAACATCGGTCATCCGCTGCGCGCCGCTGATGTCGTTTTCCCCGGATTTTCCGTTCCACACCACGCGAAAATTCACAATGGCCGCGTCGCCATGAATTCGGATTCTGAACCCGGTCATTTCAAACGAGTCAATTTGCAGCCGCCCGGCGCCGATGAATTCCAGCGCGCGGGCCTTCGTCCAGATCTGGCCGGCGGAATCCGTGAATTCAAAATCGTCCGCCTGAATGCAGTTGATTGTTTCCACGTCGCGCCGCACAACGGCACCGGCCCATTCGCGCTCCAAAGCCTGCAGCGTCTGCTCCGTCTTGACCGGCGCGGACTGGCTGCCGGTTGCCGGCGCGTTCGTTTGGGCAACTGACAGCGACATGCTGGCGATGAGCGCCGCGATGACTGTCAGGCCTTTCGTAAAATCTATTCGCGGATCAAATCATCCACCACGGAACCGTCCGGCGCGATGAGTTGAACGTGCAGCGGCATTTGTCCGACGGCGTGCGTCGAGCAGCTCAAGCACGGGTCGTAGCAGCGGATGCCGTGTTCCACGCGGTTGAGCATCGGTTCGGGAATTTTTTCACCGCGCACATAATGCCGCGCGATTTGCGCCACGGTCTGGTTCATCGCCAGATTGTTTTGCCCGGTGGCGACAATGAGATTCACCTTTTGCAGCAGGCCGTTGCGGTCCACGGTGTAGTCGTGGAACAAGGTGCCGCGCGGGGCTTCGCTTACGCCCACGCCCCGCAGGTTGTTGATGCCGGCATCGGCGCGGAGATAGTCGCTGGACAATTCCGGGTCGTCCAGATAGCGCTCGACATATTCGATGCTCGCGAGAATTTCAATGAGCCGCGCGTAGTGATACAGGAACGACGACGTGACCGCGCCGTGGCCGAGCTTCTTGAATTTTTTCAGTTCCGCATCCGCCTTCGGCACGCCCATTTGCTGGCAAACATTCAGCCGCGCAAGCGGGCCGACGCGATACATGCCATCAGAAAAACCGAGCGGCTTGTAGTAAGGTGATTTCAGATACGACGTGCCCTGCACGGATTCGCCGATGTAATCCAGATAGTTTTGCGCGTCAATCTGGTCGGCGATGATGCTGCCGCTGCTGTCGGTGAACCGCAGCTTGCCACCGTGATGCTCCCAAGTGCCGTCTTCCGCGACGAGGCCCATGAAGAGCGACGGGAAATTTCCAAAAATTTGAATCTCGCGCTTGTGCGTCTCCATCGTCTTTTTCCAGAGGTCAAACGCGACTTTCGTGGTGGCGTAGGCTTCGGGCAGCCAGGCGCGGATTTTGGCGCGGCCCTCCTCGCTCAATGCGCTGCGCACACCGCCGGGCACGGCCCACGCGGGGTGAATTTTTTTGTCGCCGAGCACTTCGATGATTTCCTGGCCGAACTGGCGCAGGCGGATGCCGGCGCGGGCCAGTTCCTTGTTCGCGGCGATCAGGCCGAAAACATTGCGCTGCGCGGGAGCCGTGTCCCAGCCGAGCAAGAAGTCCGGCGCACTCAAATGGAAGAAACTCAACGCGTGCGACTGGATGAACTGGCCGAGGTTCATTAACCGGCGCAGCTTGTCGGCGGCGGGCGGAATGTTGACCGCCATCAGCGCGTCGCCGGCCTTGGCCGAGGCGAGCGTGTGGCTGACGGGACAGATGCCGCAAATGCGCTGCGTAATGCCGGGCATTTCGGTGTAGGGCCGGCCTTCGCAGAATTTTTCAAAGCCGCGAAACTCGACCACATGAAATTCCGCGTCGGAAACATTGCCGGCGTCGTCCAGAAAAATGCTGATCTTGGCATGCCCTTCAATGCGGGTCACCGGATCAATGATAATGCGTTTTGACATAGTTCGTGAGGCGTGAGGCGTGAGGCGTGAGTTCACGAATCACGCCTCACTCGTCACGCGATTTTGTTATCCAAATTTCAGTTGTTTGCCTTCCTGTTTCGGCGTCGTGCCGGCCAGCAGTTGCGCCACCAGGGATTTGATGTTTGCGGCGGACGGCGGGCAGCCGGGCAGAAAGTATTCGACCGAGACCATTTCATGCACGGGCCGCACGCGTTCGAGCAGTTGGGGCACGATGCCGTCGGCTTTGGGGACGCTCGGGTTGTTCTGCGCGTTTTCGACGTAGGCGCGCTGCAGAACATTTTCCACATTCGCCAGGCCGAACGGGTTGCGCATGGCGGGGACGTTGCCGGTGACGGCGCAGTCGCCGAACGAGACCAGCACTTTCGTCCGGGCGCGAATTTTGTGGAGGATTTCCAGATTGTCCTCGTTGCAGACCGCGCCTTCGATCAGGCACAAATCCACGTTTTCGGGATAATCCTTCACGTCCACGACGGGGCTGTAAACCAGTTCCACCGCGTCGGCGAGGTCAATCAGAAACTCGTCGAGGTCGAGGAACGACATGTGGCAGCCGGCGCAGCCGCCCAACCAAACTGTGGCCAAACGAATCTTCATAATTCAATTTTTAATCGGCGGCGATCCATTGTTTCTTCTCGCGGGCGTTGACGATGAACTCCAGCTTGTCGCGGTCGCGTTCCATTTCGCCGACCGTCGAACCCTTGTTGAACAGCGCGCCGGTCGGGCAGGCCATGACGCACTTGCCGCATTCGGTGCAGGAATCGGCATCGCCCCACGGCATGTTAAGGTCGGTGATGATTTTGGATTTGGCGCCGCGGCCGGAAACGTTCTTCGTGCCCGCGCCCTCGATGTGCCAGCAGACGCGGACACAGCGGTTGCACAGCACGCAGCGGTTGTGATCCATGCCAAACAGCCGGTGCGTTGTGTCCAGATTCCATTTCGGGAACGTGTAATCGTAGCGAACGTGTTCCATGCCCTGCGAATACGCGAGCGTCTGCAATTCACAATGGCCGTTGGACACGCACACGGCGCAAACGTGGTTCCGCTCGGCGAAGAGCAGTTCCAGAATCATCCGGCGATATTTCCGCAGCCGTTCGCTGTCGGTTTTGATGTCCATGCCCTCGGCGACTTTCGTGGTGCAGGCCGGCAGCAGTTTTGGAATGCCGGTGATTTCAACAATGCACAACCGGCACGCGCCCATGTCATAAACGCCTTCGAGATGGCAAAGCGTCGGAATGGAAATGCCGGCTTCGGTCGCGGCCTGTAATACGGTTGCGCCTTCCTCGGCGCTGATCTGCTTGCCGTCAATGGTCAAAGTTTTGGCAGCCATAAAAATTATTTGGTCGCAGGTTCGGGTTGTTTTGCCGCGCTGTCTGAATGCGGGCCGAAGGAATCGGGCTGGAGCAACACCTCGTATTCGTTGCGGAAAAACCGCAGCGTGCTCATCGTCGGATTCGGCGCGGTCTGGCCGAGGCCGCACAGACTGGTGTTGCGCACCAAGTCGCAAAGTTCTTCCAGCTTCGCGAGGTCGCGCGCGGTGGCTTGGCGATTCACAATCTTGTCGAGGATGTGGTGCATCTGCACGGTGCCGGCGCGGCACGGAATACATTTGCCGCAGGATTCATCCATGCAAAATTCCATGAAGAACCGCGCAATCTCAACCATGTTCGTGGACTGATCCATCACGATCATGCCGCCCGAACCCATGATGGAGCCGAGCTTGCCCAGCGATTCATAATCCACCGGCGTGTCCAGGTGCTGCGACGGAATGCAGCCGCCCGATGGGCCGCCGGTTTGCACGGCCTTGATGGTGCCGCCATCGGGAGCGCCGCCGCCCATTTCCTCGACGATAGTGCGCAGCGGCGTGCCCATCGGCACTTCGATGAGGCCGGTGTTTTTAATCTTGCCCGCGAGCGCGAACACTTTGGTGCCCTTACTTTTTTCCGTGCCGATGCCGGCGAACCATTCCGCGCCTTTGCGGTAAATGGCGGGGACGTTGGCAAAGGTCTCGACGTTGTTCAACAGCGTCGGGCAGCCGAACAATCCGCTCTCCGCCGGAAACGGCGGACGCGGACGCGGCGTGCCGCGCTTGCCTTCTACGGACATCATCAGCGCGGTTTCTTCGCCGCAGACAAACGCGCCGGCGCCGATGCGCAAATCAATGTTGAAATTAAACGGCGATTCAAACACGCCCGCGCCGAGCAGTCCCATTTGTTTCGCCTGCTTGATGGCAATTTGCAGGCGCGCGATGGCCAGCGGATATTCGGCGCGCACATAAATAAATCCCTGGTCCGCGCCAACGGCATAAGCCGCGATGGCCATGCCTTCGAGCACGCTGTGCGGATCGCTTTCCAAAACGCTGCGATCCATGAACGCGCCGGGATCACCTTCGTCGGCGTTGCAAACGACATATTTTTTCGCGCCCGGCGATTTGGCGACCGTGCCCCATTTCAGGCCGGTGGGAAAACCTGCGCCGCCGCGGCCGCGCAGGCCGCTCTTGACCATCGCCTCGACCACGTCTTTCGGCGTCATTTCGTGCAGCGCTTCATGCAACGCCTGATAGCCGTCGGCCGCGATGTAGCTTTCGATGCGCTCCGGGTCAACGATGCCGCTGTTGGCGAGCACGATGGAATGTTGCTTGGCGAAAAAAGGCGAATTCGGATCGGTTTGCGGCACGTCGGTCTTCCCGCCGTTGAGCGCGGCAACGATGGACGGTGCGTTTTCCGCCGTGACCCGGACGTAAAGTTTGTTTTCCGGTTCGGCGGCCACCAGCGGGCCTTCGCAGCACAGCTTCATGCAGCCGACGCCGCGCACCTCGACTTCGTTTTGCAGGCCGGCGTCATTCACGGCTTTTTCGAGTTGTTCCTTGACGCCTTTGCAATCGGAGGACATGCAGCCGGCGGCCATGCAGCAGCGGAGGACGATTTTCTTCCGGCCGGCGGTTTCTTTTTCCTTGATGGCGAGGAGATCGGTGAGAATCATAAGTAAAGGGATGAATGGATAAATGGATTTTTGGATTTTGTCGCGCGAGCCAACCATCCAATCATCCAGTTTCGGTTCATTTGGTCATCCACTGGTTGATTTGTTTGAGCGCGGATTCCGGCGTGGCGCGCGGCGTGACCGTGCCGTCATAAACCACCGCCGGCGCGATGCCGCAGGCACCGATGCAGCGCGCGGTCAGCAGCGAAAGCTTGTTATCCGCCGTGGTTTCGCCGGGGCGGATCTTGTGCTGGTTCGTGATGGCGTCAATGATCTTGTCCGCACCCTTCACATAGCAGGCCGTGCCCATGCAGACGACGCAGGCGTGCTGGCCCTGCGGCTTGAGTTGGAAGAAATGATAAAATGTCGCGACGCCATAGACGCGGCTGGGCGGCAATTTGAGTTTGACGGAAACGAACAGCAGCAGATCGTCCTCCAGATAGCCGAACAGTTCCTGCGCCTTGTGCAGGATCTCGATCAAGGCGTCCTGCCGGAACTGGTGCTTCTTCATGTGGACTTCGAGAATCTTGAAGCGTTTGTCCCCGCTGGCGTGCTTGAGCACGCGGGCGGCGTTTTTCTCTTTTTTTCCTGAAAGCGCTGGCAACATATATTTATGTGTTTTTGACTTCCACCAAACACAACTTATGACCCTGAAGGTTTACCGACTCCACGGCGTTTGGCATTCATTGAACATTTTTTGCACAGCCGAAGCCGGTGGATTCCATTTTTATTTTCCCCGCGCCCGTCCACGGCAAAATCCCAAGTCAAGAAAGGCAAAGGAATTGGCAAGAAATGTGAAGAGAATCGCCGCCGATTCCATCAGAGTTAAGCTGCGGATTGCGTTATAAATTAAAAACCGCTTATGGCGAATACATCAGATTCCGCAGCGATGTTCCCGCTACGGCAGTGGTCCGGCAAGGCGCAAAGAAATTGACACGGCAGACATAATTACAACAACCGAAATATTCGTTCCGACCTAAAGAAAGTTTTATGCACTCAAAAACCCTACGCTCCCTCGGTCTCATCGCAGCGGCCCTTTGGGCCTCAACCGGCGGCCTGCAGGCTGGCGAAGCCGACTTGAAAATCCCCGGCCTCGAACAAGTGAAGTTCGACGGCTTGGGCGGCTTGAGCGGCCTGACGCTGATGTATCTGGGCATCGTCATGTGCGCCGGCGGCGCGATCTTCGGGCTGGTGCAATACTGGCAGACGAAGCGTCTGCCGGTGCATGAGTCCATGAGCAGCGTCTCGCACACGATTTGGGAAACGTGCAAGGAGTATTTGTTCCAACAGGGGAAATTCCTCGCCATCCTGTGGGTGCTGATCGCAAGCTGCATCTTTTTTTATTTCCGGGTGCTGGAGCATAAGGAGTATGGCGACATCACCGTTATTCTGCTCGCCTCGATTCTCGGCATGTTGGGCAGTTACGGCGTCGCGTGGTTCGGCATCCGCATCAACACGACGGCCAACAGCCGCACCGCCTTTTCGGCGCTCAAGGGCAATCCGCTCCGCACGCTGTCCATCCCGCTGCAATCCGGCATGAGCGTCGGCCTGCTGCTGGTCTCCGTCGAATTATTTTTCATGATCAGCATCCTGGTCTTTTTGCCGAAGGAACTCGTCGGTCCCTGCTTCATCGGCTTTGCCATCGGTGAATCGCTGGGCGCTTCCGTGCTGCGCATCTGCGGCGGCATTTTCACGAAAATCGCCGACATCGGTTCCGACCTGATGAAAATTGTTTTCAAGCTGCCCGAAGATGATCCGAAAAATCCCGGCGTCATCGCCGACTGCACGGGCGACAACGCGGGCGATTCCGTCGGCCCGACAGCGGACGGTTTTGAAACCTACGGCGTGACCGGCGTGGCGCTCATCGCGTTCCTCGCGCTGGCGCTGGCGGCCAATCAGTCGGTTTGCGCCACCTTAATTATCTGGCTCTTCACGATGCGCGCGCTGATGATTGCGACTTCGCTGGCCTCCTATTTTATCAATGACTCGGTTTGCCGGGCGCGTTACGGCAGCCAGAAGGATTTTGATTTTGAAGCGCCGCTGACCCAATTGGTCTGGATCACTTCGGCCATTTCAATCTTCACGACGTTTATCGCCAGCTATGTGCTGCTGGCCCATCAAAACGGATTGAACCCCGATTTGTGGTGGGTGCTGTCGGCGATCATCTCCTGCGGCACGGCGGCGGGTGCGTTGATTCCCGAATTCTCAAAAATTTTCACCAGCACCAATTCGCAGCATGTGAAGGAAATCACCACCTGCTCCAAACACGGCGGCGCGTCGCTGAACATCCTGTCGGGCTTCGTGGCCGGCAATTTTTCGGCCTTCTGGACGGGACTGGTCATTCTCGCGCTGATGTTCACGAGCTGCCTGTTCGCCATGTATCAAGGCTCGCCCATCGTGGCGCTGATGCCAGATGCGTTGAAGTTCGCCGCGCCGATCTTCGCCTTCGGCCTCGTCGCCTTTGGCTTTTTGAGCATGGGGCCGGTGACGATTGCCGTGGACAGCTTCGGGCCGGTCACGGACAACGCGCAGTCCATTTACGAATTGAGCCAGATTGAATCGCACGACGACATTCGCGAGGACATCGAAACCCGGTTCGGCTTCAAGCCCGATTTTGAAAACGCCAAATACCAGCTCGAAAAAGGCGACGGCGCGGGCAACACCTTCAAGGCCACCGCCAAACCCGTGCTCATCGGCACCGCCGTCGTCGGCGCCACCACGATGGTCTTCGGCATCATCATTCTGCTCGACAACATCGGCAAAGCCGCCGATCCGTCGTTCAGTATCGTTTCCAAATTGAGCCTGGTGCTGCCCGAAATGATCCTCGGCCTGCTCATGGGCGGCTCGGTGATTTATTGGTTCACCGGCGCCTCCTGCCAGGCCGTCGTGACCGGCTCCTACCGGGCGGTCGTTTACATTCAGGATCACATCAAGCTCGATGCCGCCACCGCGTCGGAAAAGGACAGCCGGGAAGTCGTCCGCATTTGCACCGTTTATGCCCAGAAAGGCATGTGGAACATCTTCATCGTCATCTTCTGCATGGCGCTGTCGCTGGCGTTTTTCAATCCATATTTCTTTATCAGCTATCTCATCGGCATCGCGTTCTTCGGTTTGTTCCAGGCGATCTTCATGGCCAATGCTGGCGGCGCGTGGGACAACGCCAAAAAAATCGTCGAAGTGGAACTGCGGCAGAAAGGCACCGACCTGCACGCCGCCACCGTCGTCGGCGACACCGTGGGCGATCCGTTCAAGGACACGTCCTCCGTGGCGCTGAATCCGGTGATCAAATTCACCACGCTCTTCGGTTTACTCGCGGTGGAAATCGCCGCGACGATGCAGAATCAGAATCTGAAGAACACCATCGGCGGCGTCTTGTTTGTCGTCGCGCTGGTTTTTGTCCACCGCTCGTTCTACGGCATGCGCGTGCCGGAAGCCAAGGAGGAAACCTTGACACCACCAGTCGGCCAGGTTCCGGGAATCGTGGATCTTTCCCAGTCGGATGAAGCGGGATTAAAGCTCAAACACGGAAAATCCAACGGCAAGTCCTCGGTTGTTCTGGAAGGGGGACAAACCGTCACCGCCCGGAGGAATTGATTTTCTGACGGTAAATCCCCGGACAAAAAAACAAGGCGCGAAGATTTTTCTTCGCGCCTTGTTGTTATCTAAAAATCAAGCCACCGGCTGCATGTTTTCGGCGGCGGGCAGCTCGTCCACCACTGGCGCGGCGATTTTCGCCGCCTCGATGCTTTCGATGCGATGCCGGCGCTTCGTGCCGTGCAGTTCAAATTCCACCTCGTCGCCGACCTTGCGGTTGAGCAACGCCTGGCCGATGGGTGTGAGGTAGCTGATGATGCCCTGGTCCGGGTCGGAATCCCACGCGCCAAGAATGGTGAAGTTTTCCCGCTGGTTGGTGGCGAGGTCGGTGGCGCCCACCACGGTGCCGATGTTCACGGCGTCGGTTTTCGGATTGGAAAAATCCATGCCGCGCGCCCGCATCATCTGCGCTTCGAGTTCTTCCTTCTGGCGCATGATGATTTTCTGCATCTCCTTGGCGGCCTTGTATTCGTGGTTTTCGCGCAAATCGCCGTAGCTGC
>Ga0182030_10008709_pt1 | contig 20931 bp, 9 predicted proteins | sample 812S3MmetaG_FD_121299 | JGI IMG/M metagenome (GOLD analysis project Ga0182030, IMG submission 121299) | Permafrost microbial communities from Stordalen Mire, Sweden - 812S3M metaG (Illumina Assembly) | ecosystem: Environmental > Terrestrial > Soil > Wetlands > Permafrost | place: Sweden...
AGCTTGCCCGACTCCAGGTAGTACCAGACGAAGTACTGCGTCAGCGTCCAGTCGGCGCCGTAGCCGCGCATCGCGGTCTGCCACATGTGCCGGTGCGTGTCGATCATGCCCGGCATGATGATGCCGTCGCTCGCGTCGATCTCGATCGTGCCGTCCGGGACGGCCAGCCGCGGGCCGACCGCGATCACCGTGTCCCCGGAGATGAGCACGTCGGCGCCGGGCAGCAGCGACCGGGCGTCGTCCATGACCAGGACCGTCCCGCCCCGCAGGACGATGGGCCGCCCGGCTTCGAAGTCAGCTGGTTCACCCATGGCGCTCGCTCCTTTGCGGCAGGCTTGCCTGACCCGGGTCAGCCGGCCCTGGTCAGTCGGCCCCGGCCAACCAGCCGGACAACTGTCCGGCATCCGGTCACGGTCGATGGGTGTCACCTTTCCCGATCGCCGGGCGCGGTGTCAATACCGGCCGGCGCCCGCTACGGGTGCTCGTGCCGGCGGGCGGCGCCGAAGAACGGCAGTGGGTGATCACGCAGGTCGACCGGCTCGACGTCGTAGTCCGGCCGGGAAGCCAGCTGCTGGGTCACCCAGGGGGCGACCTTCTCGCTGAAACGTCCCTCGCGGGTGGTGCTGGAAATGACCGTCCCTGACCAGGCAGCATGTGGGGGCCATTCCCCAGTTCGAACTTTATACTAAGGCCGTGGCGACCCAGCCGCTGCGCGCGGACGCCGAACGCAACCGCTGCCAGCTCATGAAGGCGGCCCTGGCCGTCTTCGCCGAACGCGGCCTGGACGCGCCGCTGGACGAGATCGCCCGCCGGGCCGGCGTCGGCAATGCCACGCTGTACCGTCGCTTCCCGACCCGCTGCGACCTGGTCGCAGCGGTGTTCCTCGGCGCGATGCGGGAGATCGCCGACGCCGCCCGGCGCGCCCTGGCCGAGCCGGACCCGTGGCTCGCGCTCACCGGCCACCTGACGTTCCTGTGCGAGCTGCAGGCCGGCAACCGCGCGGTCGCCGACCTGCTGACCGCCGAGGTCTCCGGTATGCCGGAGCTGGACCGGCTGCGGGCCCAGGCCCTCGGCGACCTGACCGAGCTGATCGACCGGGCCCAGGCCCGCGGCGACCTGCGCGAGGACTTCAGTCACGAGGACGTCGTGCTAATCCTGATGGCGAACGCCGGGCTGATCGAGCGCACCGCGGGGACCGCTCCGGGCGCGGCGCGGCGCCATCTCGGCTATGTACTGGACGGCCTGCGCGCGCCAGGCAGCGGCGCGGCCCGGCCGGCCGCCGTCCCGCCGCCGGGGGAGGGCCAGGTAGCCGAGGCCATGTGCGCCCTCGGCCGCCGCCACGGCTGCGCCTGAGCCGGCGACGGCCGACATGCGCACTTTTGGGATACCCGATGGCGGTAGCCATGGAATCGTATGTGTCACAGTGGTACGAGACCAGGCCACGGCCGCAAGCCCAATCGGCGGCCGGAGGCGGTTAGCGCACGGGAGCTGGCCGGCGGCGGACCGGGGTCGGGGACGCTGTCGGCGAAGGGCGAGCTGAGCGGCTATGGAGCCTCTGACCAGTGACGATCCCGCCGAGATCGGTGGTTACCGGTTGCGCGCCCGGCTCGGGGCCGGGGGCATGGGCCGGGTGTACCTGGCGTCCACGCCGGGCGGGCGGCGGGTGGCGCTGAAGGTCGTCCGGCCGGAGCTCGGTGACGACGCGGATTTCCGCGCGAGGTTCCGTCGGGAGATCGAGGCCGCCCAGCGGGTCCGCGGGGTGTACACTGCGGAGCTGCTCGCCGGCGATCCCGCGGCCACTCCGCCCTGGCTGGTCACGGCGTACGTGCCGGGCCCGTCGCTGCAGCAGGCCGTGGCCGAGCACGGCCCGATGCCGCCAGAGACGGTCATCCTGCTCATGGCCGGGGTGGCCGAGGCGCTGCAGGCCATCCATTCCGCCGGGGTCATCCACCGCGATCTGAAGCCGTCCAATGTGCTGCTGGCCCCGGACGGGCCGCGGGTCATCGATTTCGGCATCGCCCGGGCGGCGGAGGCCACCAACCTGACGCAGAGCGGCGTGGCGGTGGGCTCCCCGCAGTTCATGGCGCCCGAGCAGATCCGCGGCCATCCCGTGACGCCCGCGGTGGACGTCTTCGCCCTTGGCGCGGTGGCGGCCTTCGCACTGCTGGCCCGGCCGCCGTTCGGCGAGGGCCAGGTCACAGCGCTGATGTACCGCGTGCTGAACGATCCGCCCGCCCTGGACGGCTCGTCCGGGCCGCTCCGGGCCCTGATCGAGCGCTGCCTGGCCAAGAATCCGGCGGACCGGCCCGGGCCCGGCGAGATCATCGACGCCTGCCGGTCGCTGGCCGCGGGGAACCTGGGCGACTTCGCCGACTCGTGGCTGCCGCCCGTGGTGGCTGCCGCCGCGGTAAGCGGCTCTCCCGGGTCGGCGGGCCCGATGGGCCCGGTCGGCCCGCCGCCCCACCGGGTCAGCGACGCTCCTTCTGGTAGCGGTCCGGCGCCCAGCCGGGGTTCGGGTCCCATCCCGGTCGGCGCCGGTTCCGGCCGCAGGACGCCCCGGGTGGGTGTCCCGCCGCCGACGGGCGGCCACCCCCAGCGCCCCCAGCAGGCCAGCCCGGGGGGCCCGCCGTGGCGGCCGCCGCTGCCCTCGTCGGTCAGCACCGCGTCGCGGCTCATGTACCTCGGCGGTGGCCTCAGCGTGCTCGGCGCGATCACCGGCCTGGCCCGCGTGCCAGCGCTCAAGGTGGTGGCCGCCCAGAGTCAGGACCGCCCGGGCGCGGTCGGCGCCGCCGTGGCCATCCTGCTCATCCACGGGCTGGTCGGGACCGCGCTGTGGCTGTGGCTGGCCCGGGAGACTAGAAACGGCCTGCGCCGGGCGCGGGCCTGGGCCACGGCCATCTTCGCGCTGGCCACGGTCGGCGGGATCGTTGACGCCACGGCGCCGTCGACCGGGTTGACCCAGGCGTTCAGCGGCATCGAGTGGGTCATCGGCCTGTGTGCCGTCATCCTGCTGTGGAACCGCCCCTCCCGCCGCTACTACGACGCGCTGCGCCCGCCGCCGTCCTACCCGCTCGCCGGGCCGTCCCCGAGCCTGCGCCCCCGCCAGGTCCCGCCTGGCTCATCGGGCTCTTCGGGGCCCTCGGGGCCGTCCAACGGCCAGCGGAACTGGGGCCAGCCGGGCACCCGCCGGGACTGGCCCACCCCGGATCAGCCCGGCCAGCGGAGGTAGCGGGGAGGCAGGAACGGCAGGCCCCAGCAGCCGCCGGGGGCTGCTAAGCTCGTACGCGACCGCAAGGGGCTATGGCGCAGTTGGTAGCGCGCCTCCATGGCATGGAGGAGGTCTGGGGTTCGAATCCCCATAGCTCCACACTTCAGTTAGTCTTTTCGAATATAACTTCTCAGGCCAAGTGCCATTTCAAGTGACTAAGTGCCAATTTTCGGTGCTGGCATGACCCATGGCCGGACCATAAGCGGCGCACTAAGTATCTGCTGACCTGCGCATATGGCTCGCACATGCCTAGCGTCAGACGATGGTCGCTTCCGTGACACGGAAGAGGTGCGGGTTCGAATCGAGACTGCGGCCTAGACATCCCACGGCTGTAAGTGTCAAGCGGCTTGCCTCTACGCCTGCATCACGCGCGCGCTCGCCTTCGCGCCCTACGCCGATCTACTGTGGCTGGAGACCCCGGCGCCGAATCTGGCCGAGGCCCGCGCCTTCGCCGACATCATCTATTCGCAGTATCCCGGCAAGCCGCTCGCCTACAGTTGCTCGCCGGCCTTCGACTAAGCCGACCTGGACAATCCGTCGATCGCGCAGTTCCAGGAGTCGCTCGCCGCGCTGGGCTACCGCTTTTAGCTCACTACGACTTCTGTTCGGCGGCAGGAGCCGATCAACCCGGACGCCACGACAGCCGCGTCGGCTGGATCGACGGAGCAAGCCCAGTTCGCGGTGTCGGCGGTCTGACCGACGGCATGAGCGACCGCGCCTGGCGCGTGGTCGCCGAGCAGATTCGAGCAGATTAAGGCATTCGCCGCCGGCCAGCAGCCCTCCAACCTGATGTCCACGTGAGCTTTCCTGGGTGGCGGTCGGCCGTTTTGGCTGGTTGAGCTGTCCCGCTCCTTTGTTTGCCTTTTGTTGACTTGCTGAGTGTGCGACCTGGTAACTATCGGATTTAAGATCACCTGAGGAAACAAAACAGGCGTTTCGGCTTAATGCGGTGAGGCCGGGCGATGGCAGCCACCCCGGCCGGGTCGGGGGACACGGATGCGGGATCTGCGCGCGTTTCGTGCGGCCGTGTGGCAGCACCGGCGGGCGGTCGGGCGGACCCAGCAGCAGCTGGCGCGGTCAATCGGGCTTCATCCCGATGTCCTCAGTCACAAGATCAACGGCAGCGACAACGCGGTGCTGACCATGTCCGATGCCATCGGCATCGCCACCACGCTGGTCAGCTGGGGTGCGGTGACCACCCGGGCCGACCTGAAGGCGCTGCTTGATTTGGTGGAGGTACCGCCGCAGGCCATCCCGGCGGCCAGGTGGTCCGTGCCGCCGTTAGCAGCCCTGCGTGACGCCGAGGATGGCGCCGCCCGCCGTCCGGTGCGGTCGGCCGCGGCTCCAGCACCGGCTTCTGGCCGACCCGCCCCGCTGACGGCTCCGCTGAACCAGCCTTCAGAGCCGTCAGAGCCGCCAGAGCCGTCCGGGCCGCTGGAGCCGGAGGAGAGGTGGCCCCGGTTGACTCCGTCGCCGCTGCCGGCCCCGGCCACCGCGCTGATCGGCCGGGAGCGCGAGCGGGCGGTGGTGGCCGCGGCGGTCGCGGCCTCCCGGCTGGTCACCCTCACTGGGGTGGGCGGGACCGGCAAGACCCGGCTGGCTCTGCAGGCGGCCCGTGACCTGGCCAGTGACTTCGCCGACGGCGTCGCGTTCATCGACCTGGCCCCGGTTCGTGATGCCCGGCTGATCGCCCCGACGCTGGCCCGCGCGGTCGGGCTGGCGCCGGCGTCCCCTGAGACCGCCGAGGCTTACCTGACTGATGCCCTGCGGGACCGCGAGCTGCTGCTCGTGGTCGACAACGTCGAGCATCTGCTGGACGAGACCCAGGTTCTGGCCCGGCTGCTGGCGGCCGATCCGGCGATCCGGTTGCTGGCCACCAGCCGGATCGCTCTCCGCCTGTACGGAGAGCGCACCGTGCGGGTGCCGCCGCTGCACGTGGCTGCCGCCGGTGGCAACGGCGCGGAAAAGAGCGAAGCGGTCCAGTTGTTCCTGGCCCGGGCCCGGGCCGCCCGACCGAACCTGGCGCCGGACAGCGGCGAACTCGCCGCCATCGCCGAGATCTGCGCGGCCCTGGACGGCCTGCCGCTCGCCATCGAGCTGGCCGCGGCCCGGACCCGGCTCTACCCACCGCGGGATCTGCTGCCTCTGCTGCGGTCCCGCATCGCGCTGCTCACCGGCGGACCACGGGACGCCCCGTACCGACAGCAGACGCTGCGGGCCACGCTGGACTGGAGCCACGAACTGCTGTCCCCGTCGGCCCGGCGCTTGTTCACCCACCTGGGGGTGTTCGCCGGGCCGTTCGACGCCGCGGCGGCGGCCGCGGTCAGCGGGACCGAGGAGCCGCTCATGACGCTGGAAATCCTGGCCGACCTGGCCGATCAAAGCCTGTGGAGGTCGTTGCCGGGGCGACGCCCAGTTTCCGGATGCTGCAGATCGTGCGGGAGTACGCGTACGAACGCCTCGCTGAGACCGGGGAGCTGGACCTGGTCCAGCGCCGGCATCTGGCCTATTTCCTGGCCTTGGCGCTCGCCGCCCGCCCGGGGCTGAACGGGCCCCGGCAGGCGGAACTGCTGGATGAGCTGGAGCAGGCTTATCCAAACCTCCGCGCCGCCCTGGATTTCGCCTATCGCCAGGCCGGGCCGGACGGGCCGGACAACAGGCCGGATCATCAGAGCCTGGCCGACGGACTTAGGCTGGCGGCCGCGCTCCGCCCGCTCTGGCAGCAGCGCGGTTCCCTCGCCGAGGGCGTCCTGCAGCTCGATCGGCTGCTGGCTGCCGACGACGTTCAGCGTCGCCCGAGTGATGCCGCCATCCGGGCTGCCGCCGTCCTGGCGGCCTGCGCGCTGGCCTGCTTCCGGGGCAATTACCCACGAACCACGGAGCTGGCCCGCCATGGTATAGAGCTCTGTAGCGCGCGGGGCGACCACCATGGCCTGGCGGTAGCCCATCGTTTCCTCGGTGAAGCGACGGTCGCCGTGGGCGCCGACGACGAGGCTGAGCATCACTTCGAGCACCAACTCGCCGAGGCTGCGCAGGCTGGAAACCTGCTCGGCCAGGCTGAGGCCTACAACATGCTCGGCGAGGTTGCCCGGCACCGCGGTGACTTCCGCCGGGCCCGGCTGCTGCTCTGGTCGGCGCTGAAGGTAATGCGCCAGGCCGGTGACCCTGGTGGCGTGGGCGTGATTCTGAGCAGCCTCGGGGAGGTCGCGCGCGACGCCGGCCAGCCCCGCCGGGCCTGGCGGTTGTTTGGCGCGGCATTGCGGCGCCACGCGGCCCTCGGCGACAAGCGCCACATGGCGTACGAGCTGGAGGGGCTCGCGAGTGCGGCCGGACTGGAACAGGAGGGCCGTCAGGCGCTGCTGTACCTCGGGGCCGCCCAGGTGCTCCGGGAGGAAACCGGCGGCCCGCTGCCGCCGTTCGAGCAGGCCATCGTGGACCGGATCCTCGCGCCAGCGGTGGCCCCACTGTCAGCCCGGGACCGCCAGGACGCACTCGACCAGGGACGGAACCAGCCACTGTCGGCCACGATCACCCAGGCCCTCACGGCGGTCGGCCGCTGAGCCGACGGGTGTCGTCAGGCGATACCCAGGACGGGTAGGCACTCCTTGACCCCGGTCAGCTCGATGTCGTCGGCGGACCCGCTCCCTGATTTCCCGGGTGAGCCGCCACCGCTGGATCTGGGTGGGCTGGCCGCGGCGGGTGTCCCCGTCCGTGTCGTTCGGTTCGTACCCGAGGCCACGGGAGACGCCATTAGAGGCATCATTGTCGACAAAAGCGGGGTGCGGATTCGACGTTCAGCGGGGGATAGGTATGGGACAGCCGGTACGGTAGCCAGCCAAGCCGGCCACCGCACCCGATTTTTCCTGGACCGCCAGCTCACTGGCGGGCCGCGCCCTGGTCACCGAGGGCCTGGGCGATCACCAGGTCCACGGGCCGGTTACGGCCATCAGCCAGCGCCCGTTCGCGCTCGCGCGGCGTGAGGGAAGCCAGGCCGGTATCAAGGAACCGGTCCAGGATGGCCTGCTCGGCCGGCAGGAGGGCGCTGCCCGACTCCTCGCGCAGGACCTGGGCCGCGCCGAGGTAGATCAGGGCATCCCGGCCGCCGCCGGTCAGGGCCGACATGCTGGCCAGTCCCTCGAAATCGGCGGCCAGACCGCACTTGCTGCCCGCCTGCTGGTGGTCTGCCAGCGCCTGGCGGAACAGTTCCCGCGCCTGGCTGAGCTCCCCGCTGTCCCGGGCCACTTCGCCGAGGCTGTTGAGGAGGGTGGCGGCGCCATCCTGGTCGGCCACGGCCTGGAAGACCCCCAGCGCCCGGCGCAGATGGGCAGTGGCGTCGTCGTACCGGCCCTGATACCTGAACACCTGCGCCAGCATGTTACGGGCCGACGCCTCGCCGACTGGATCGCGGGCCTGCTGCGCCAGGGCCAGCTGGTCGTTGAAATGGGACTCGGCGGCAGTCAGGTCGCCGACGGCGAGAGCGGCCTCACCGATATACCGATGGGCCCAGGCCAGCCCCGGCCGGTCGCCGATCTGCTGGCAGAGTTTAAGTCCCTGACCGGCCAGGTCAACGGCGGCCGGATAATCACCGCGCAGGCAGGCCAGGGCGCAAGCCTCCAGCAGGGCCCAGGCCCGGGTGGCGGACGTCGCTGTGCCCTGACCGGCGTCAAGCGCCAGCAGGTGCTCCAGGTACAAGGCGCCCTCGGCCATAGAGCCCCGGCGGCGCCAGACCAGGCCGACCGCGGTGGCAAGCCGGAGACCGTCTTCCAGGGAACTGCCGCCGGCCTCGGCCCGAGCGCGGGCCCAGTCCATGGCGGACCGGATGTTGGCGAACTCGGCTTCCAGCAGGTCCAGCTGTTCGCCCTGGGCCGGCCCGGTCATCTGGGGCCGCGTCCGGGTGGCCAACTCCAGATAGTGACGCAGGTGGCGGTCACGGGCCCGGTCGGCCCAGCCGGTTTCGGCCAGCCGGGCCAGCGCGTACTCACGGACCGTCGCCAGCATGGTAAATCGCGGCACCGAGCCGGGCGTCACCTCAAGCAGGCTGTGCTCAGCCAGCTCGGCCAGCCGTTCGTTCACCTCAGCCGTACCCTGGCTGGCCCCGCTGACCTCCGCCGCCGCCCCAGCATCGAACGGCCCGCCGAACACCCCCAGATGGACGAACAGCTCGTGGGCCGGCTGGGTCAGGAGTGAATCGCTCCACTCCAGGGTGGCGCGCAGGGTCTGCTGGCGTCGCGGCCGGTCCCGCGGGCCGTTGGTCAACAGGGACAACCGCTCGTTCAGCATTGGCGGCAGTGCTTTCGGCGGGTACAGCCGCACCCAGGCGGCGGCCAGCTCGATCGCCAGCGGCAGCCCGTCCACGGCTGCGCAGACCGCGGCCGCCGCCGCCAACGTGTCGTCACTCATCTCAGATCCGGGGCTGGCCGCGTCCGCGCGCTGGAGGAACAGCTGCACTGCATCACTGTCGGCTGTGTCGCCGCCGGGTCCGCTCAGGCCGAGCGGTGGCACCCGCAGCTGGTGTTCCCCGTACAGGCCCAGCGAGATACGGCTGGTGACCAGCAGGTGCAGCTCCGGGGCCGCGGCCAGCAGCCGGGCCAGCAACGGAGCCTCCTCGATCAGGTGCTCCATGTTGTCGATGACCAGCAGCACCCGGCGCGGGCGCAGCGCTGCGGCGAGTTGTTCTGCGGCCGCGGCCGCAGAGACGGAAGCGAGGCCCAGCGCCCGCAGCAACGTCACGGCGACCAGACCCGGGTCGCTGACCGACGCCAGATCGGCGAAGGCCACACCGCCCGGGAACTGGTCGGCCAGCTCGGCCGTGGCCTGGATCGCCACCCGGGTCTTGCCGATCCCGCCGGTCCCGGTGAGCGTGACCAGCCGGCTCGTGGCGACAGCCGCCACCACCGAGGTGACCTCGGCGGCCCGGCCCACCAGTTCGGTCACCGGTACCGGTGTCGGGGTCAGGTGGCCGACGTCGTGTTCGCCGCTCGGCCTGGGGTCAGGCACTGTCATGCGGGCCGTCGGCTCGGCTGCAGCCTGTCCGGGCGGGAGGTTGCTCAGCGGCCCAGCCGTCCACGGCTGCGCGGGGAGGGCCCGTTCCGGCACGGCCATCAACGCAACCGTCCGGGCCTCGGCGGCCGAGCCGATCACCTTCCAGTCGGCCAGGGCGGCCACGATGGCGACGACCTCGGCTGGCGTCAGCACGGCCCCGCGCTGATGCAGCTTGTGACTCAGCACGTTTGGATGCAGGCCGATGGCCCGGGCCAGTTGCTGTTGAGTACGGCCGGCCGTCCGGCGGCGCACACGCACCGCGTCTCGGAACGCGTCCAGGTCGTTCAACCGCAGGTCCTCCCACCACCGACCCGAGCTACCTGGTCATCATGCCGGCGCATGTCTGCAGCATCTTTTCCGCAACTAACTGCTGGTATCCGCGCCTTTTGTCAGCCTAACCTGCACTCACCTCCTCGAGAAGCTACCTGCGCTGCGGATAAGCCGTCATGAAGGTAGGCCGTCATCGACCACGAAGTGCTGCTGGCGCTGTCGCTGGCTGCGGTTTTCCACCGCCTGGCCATGCCGCTGCGGCTGGCTGACTGGCTGCCCGATGTGGTTGCGGTGAAGTGTGACGCTGACTGGCCCGGCGGCATCGGCGCCGCGTTCGGCTTGCGATTGCGCCAGGACGGGCAGGAAGTGTCCGGTACCGGCGAGGTGATCGCCTACGAGCCGCCCTGCTCGCTGGCGTACCGGCTAGTGGCCGGCCCGCGCACGCATGTATTGCGTTTGACCTGCGTCAACATCGACGGCGCTACCCGGGTGTCGGTTCGCCAGGCCGGTACCGTGGTGCCGTTGCGCGTCGATCTGGGCCCGCTGACCGGAGCGGTCTGACCCCATCGTCGCGTCACCGCATCATTTTCGCAGCCAACAAAGGCGCGCACTTTCACCGCATCTTTGCAGCATGTTCGCCGCAAAAAAGACGTAGTGCCCCACGATGGGCCGAATTTAGTCTGGCCGCCATCCGGGCCTGTCATAGGCCGGGATGTACGCCCCTGTTTCCCACGTGACGGAGCCGTCGGCATGCCGAACATCCAGTGCGACAAGACTGGTACCGGAGGACACCCCCACCGGTCCCGGAGCTGGTCCAGTACGGGCCGCCGATGGCTGGCAGCGGTGACGGTCCTGCTGACCGCGCTGGGCCTGCTGATCACGGGCACCTCGGCGGCGCTGGCTACGACCAGCGCCGGGTCCAGCGCGTGCACCCGGACTGTGACTGGCGTACACCACGGTGCGCTGCGGGCCAGTTCAGGCCGGTTGTGCCTAAACAAGGCGACCCAGGACGGGGCGGTGCAGGTCAGCGGCTCGGCCAGCCTGCAGATCAGTGCGTCCACGATCAAGGGGGCGTTGTCTGTGTCGGGGAAGGGCCCGGTGCTGGTGTGCGCGTCCACGCTGACCGGTGCGGTCAGCGCCAGCCGCGTGGCCGGGGCCGTCACCTTTGGTGGTGGCTCCTGTGGTGACAACAGCGGTGACACGGGCGCCGGCCCGCTGACCATCTCGGGCTCGGCCGGCCCGGTGCTGATCACCGGGCTGCGCCAGAAGGGTGCGGTCAAGCTGACCGGCAACACCGGCGGGGTCACCGTGACTGCTGCCTCGATCACCGGGGCAACCACCGTCAGCAGCAACAAGGGCAGCAAGCCGGTGGTGATTACCGGCAGCGCGATCACCGGGTCGCTGGCGTGCTCAGCCAACAAGCCCGCGCCGACCGATTCGGGTAAGTCCAACACCGTGTCCGGCAAGGCCACCGGCCAGTGCGCCGATCTGTCCACCGGCAGCGGCGGCAGCGGGGGCGAGCTCGGTGGGCCGCCGCCACTTAAGCAGGAACCCCCGATCAGCCAGGACCAGTCGAGCACGCTGCCCGACCTGAACTACGGCGAGGCCGTCGGTGACTTCACCGGCGCTGGCCACGACGAGCGGGCCTACGCCCAGGATGGCGACCTGAAGATCGCCAATGCCGACAAGTTCGGCGGCAACGTGGTCCAGTCCGTCGCCACGGATCTGATGGCCACGCCCAACGACGGCCTCGAAGGACTCAACGGTGGCGGACTTAGTACCGAGTCGGTGTGGCAGCGCTCCGAGGAGACGTACGCGGGTGCCACCTACGGGCTAACCAGCGTGAAGGTGGCCGCGGACAGCTCGAGCATCTACATGGCCGGGGCCACCTGGGGTGGCGGCGATAACCTCGCCACCTACAAACTGCACCTGTACGAGCTGCCGCACAACGGTTCCTGCGCATCCGCCTCCTGCGCCGACCGGACGGTCGACCTGCCCAGCAAGTTCAGCTATGACGGCGGGGTCTTCGGTCAAAGCAGGGGCAACCTCATTGTGGTGACGTCGCTGGCGGTGGGTGTGGTCGGCGGCCAGACGTTCATTGCGGTGGGTCTGTCGGATGAGGGCATTTTCGTCTTCAACCACGCGCTGCAGCAGGTCGCTCATATCGGCGACATGGCCGTGCCGAACCCCGGCAACAATTCTCCGCAGACTCCGGTGACCTCCCTGGCGTTCGGGCCGGCCACCGGCTTCGGTCAGGGCGGCGTCCTGCTCGCCGGCGTCATGTCCCCGTGGGAGGACATGTTCATGTACCGGCTCAACGCTGACGGCACCGAGCAGAGCATGACCCACGCCGGCGGGAGCTGGTACACGTTTGCCTCGGCGGTGGCCCAGATCAACGGCCAGCAGTATGCCGTCTTCGGGACCTATCCTTCCGAAAACACCAACGTCATCTTCGTCATGAATATAGACACCGGAGTCGAGTTCACCCGTTACACCTACGGCGGGGGGATTCTGGTCAGCGGGCTGACGCCGCTGACGCCTTGGGACGGCAATTCGGGGAACCAGCAGCTGGTGGTGGGAACGTTCGGCGGGACCCAGGACATGGTTCTGCAATACCTGGACGGCACGCTGACCGCCATCCCGCTCGGGGCGGGCGGCGCCCATACCGGTAATGCCGATCAGATCTACCAGTGGTTCCCCGGCTACGGGGCGGGCCGGCTGCGGGTGGCTGACGACACTGGCAGCGCGGTGGCGATGTCGATGGCCTGGCGGCCGGATGCCGGGTACGGCTGCTGGCTGAACACGTCGGTGACCGATGGGGCGGTGCCCGAGTTCCCGGCCAACCCGACGTCGGTCGCAGCCGGCCAAGTGTCGCCGCAGTACTTCATCGGCGCGCTAACCGCCGGGCCGGACGGAGGCTGCGCGTCAGCGACCGGTACGGGCCAGTGGGCGTCGTATGTGGTGATCACCCCAGCCGGTGACCCGGCTGACCAGCATGAGGTGAAGCTGCAGGTCAACCCGACGGCTGGGCTGGCCAGCATCGTGGGGATCACCGATCAGGCTGGCGGGGACCTGACCGCGACCCTGACCCAGGACGGGTCCGGGTCGGGCGGGTCCTGGTGGGGTGGCTGGCAGTTGCATGTGACCGGCCCGGGTCAGCCGGCCGCGGCGAAGGCGCCGGCGGTGGCCGGCTACCAGCTGACTTCGATGCCGTCGTCGGATTACCAGGCACCGACCAGCCCGGTGGCTGATGATCCGTGCCGGCCGGTGTACCGGTTCGATGTCACCGGTGCTCAGTGGACCGTGCCCGGGGTCGGCTCCGGTTCGGGTCAGACCAGCGCCCGGGTGGCCGCGCAGATCCCGGCGATGACCGCGCAGGGCAGCACCGATGGCGGGAAGACCTGGACCGATCTGGGCCAGTTGATGCCGGCCACCAGCCCGACGCTGGCCGGGGACACGGTCACGCTCGGGCCGTCCAGCTTCTACTGGCAGGACCCCGTGACTGCCGCGACGGCCCCCGCGGTGGCAGCCGCGCCCGGCGGCAGCCAGTGCCCAACCAGCGGCGACGCGCCGCTGACCGACGTGCGGGTCGTCTCTGGCGGTCTGCCCTCCAGCGCGGTGACCGTGGCCAGCCTGAACGCCGCGGCTCCGGCGGTCGGTGGCGGCCCGGGCGCTCAGCCGATCAATTCGAACGCCGGGTTGGCGGTGACCCCGGACAATCCGTCCGGTACCGCCATGCCGCGTGCCGACGGAGTGGACCAGGCCGGGCTGACCATCCAGCTCAAGCCGTCCAACGGCGGCGGGATCATTCCGGCGTCGGACCCGCAGTACAAGCTCGTCTACTACCGGGTCAACAACACCAACACTTTGGTCACCGGGCTGTACACGGCCGGGGACTACGGCGACTACGTGGCCGTCGGGCCGTACCTGGCCGACGGCAGCAGGGTGAACACCCAGAACTACCTGGTCACCACGAGCCCGGCCGGCCAGAGCCTGCTGGGAGTTATCAACGACAGCGGCCAGCTCAGCCCCTTCACCAGTGGCTCAATACCAGTGGCCGCCCCCGACAGCCCGCTGATCCCAACCGGCGCCGCAGCGACCGGGATCGAGATCACCGGGTGCGCCGGCTCCAGCACCTGCCCGCTGACCGCGCCGACCGCGGCCACGCCGGCCCTGTACCAGGCCGGCGGCCTGGCCACCGGCCCGGTGTCAGGGCTACAGTTCGCCGCCGAAGCGGTGACCGGCGTTGCCTCCCTGCCGCTGCAGATCAGCACGAGCAACGCGCACACGCTGGCGTCCGCTCCGCTGAGCGTGCAACCCGGCCAGGCGGTGCTGCGTGACACCTCACCGTTCTGGCCCAGGGACACCATCGATACCGCCCTTGTCACCCGCGGCAGCCTGGTCCAGGCCGTGTCCATCCCCGTCGGCGGCAACTGACCCTATCCGCCATCCGCGTCCTGGCCCGCCCCGCGGGCCCGGCGGAAAGGCACAAAGATGAGCACCACGATCATCGCTACTCTGCCTGATCGGGCGCGCCGATGGCACCCGTGGGTCACCGTCCGCCGGTGGCTGGGCGCGGGGCTGACTCTGGCTCTGGTCATGCTGGGAGTGCAGGCGGTGGCATCCGGCCCGGCCCTGGCGGCCAGCGCAGCCTCCGGGACGGCGCCGGTGTCCAATGCGTTTGCGATGGGTGGCGGCATCGGGGGGTCGATCGACCAGCGCACCGGCGCGTTCCAGGCCCAGTTGCCGCTGGTCAACATCGCCGGCCGGGCCGGGGCCGGCCTGTCGCTGACGCTCAGCTATGACCAGTCGCTGGCCGTGCAGGGGTCGGCCGGGGACCGGTTCGGGCTGGGCGCCGGGTGGACGCTCGGAGTGCCGTGGGTGAACACCGCCGGCGGGGTGCAGGTGTATCCGGCCTCGGGCGGCTCCTACGCCTACGACACCGGCTCCCCGACCGGACTGGCCCAGTACCCGCTGCGGGACCTGGCCTTTGTCCGTGAATCCGGCAAGCTGCCGGGTGGCCGGTCGTATGCGTACAAGCTGACCTACCTAGGCGGCCAGACCGTCAGCTACTTCGACACCAACGGCAACCTCATCGCCCAGATCGACCGGTTCGGCAACACAATCAGCCTGACCTGGCAGCAGTCCGGCTCGTCCTGGCATCCGCTCACGGTGACCGACAACTACGGCCAGGTGACCCGGTTCGACTACGGCACCCCGGGTCAGGTAAAGGTGGTCGCGCCGGTGAACGCGGAGGGCATCACCGCAACGACCACGCTGACGTTTTACGGCGGATATCTGCAGACGGTCACCGACCCGATGAAGCAGAAGACCACCTTCGGCTACACCCAGCTCGGCGGGCTTTCCGCGCAACTGCTCAGTTCGGTGGCCGCCCCGACCGGGGAGGACACCGCGGTCACCTACACCCAGCCGCCGTACGAAAAGGCCGTGGTCGTAGCCAGCGACGTTAAGGTCACTGACGCCAACAGTCGGCAGGTGCTGACCGAGCGGCATTTCAGCCTGGACGGGCCCGATGACAAGAGCCAGCACAACTACACCGGCTACCCGCAGTACAACGCCAAGGGCCCGAACGCGCTGTTCGCCTCCAATGACGCCGGCTACCAGTACACCACCGAATTGTCGGACAGCAGTTCGGCGGTGGAGTTTACCTACAACAGCCTGCACCTGCTGATCTCGCAGCAGGTGCTGACGGCCTCCGGTCCCGGTGGTCTGAAAACCAGCCAGACCCAGGTCTACTGCTACCCGGTGTACTGCCCCCCGAAGGTGCCCTCCTGGACCAGCTTGCCGGCCAACTACGCCAAGCCGACCTCGGTTGCGGTGACCTACGGCGACCCCAGCCACAAGCCCAACCGGACCGTCACCACCAGTTCGGCCTACAACGACGAGGGCCTGCAGACCTCCGCCACCAACGCGGCCGGCACGACCACCACCACTACCTACAACTCCTACGGGCTGCCGGTGACCCAGACGGTGACCGGCACGGACGGGTCGACCAGCATCACCACCGACACCTTCACCGATGACGGCAAGTCGGTGCAGACGGTCAGCACCGCGACCGGCCCGTCCGCGAGCGCGGCCACCGCCCGCACCGTGGCCACCTATTCCTACAACGACTTTGGCCAGGTGACGGGGGAGTCGCTGGCCTGGGCGCCGGGAGCGAAGCCGAAAGGCGACAGCGACGGTCCCGACCAGGTGGACACCAGCCAGCAGATCAGCTTCGACACCGCCGCCCACACCCAGACCGATGTGCTCACCACCGCGGCGGGCACCCCGGACGCGGCCGCGACGAAGACCGTCACCGACCTGGTCACCGGCAATGTGCTGTCCCGGACCACCCCGGGCAACGCCACCGGCACCGACCTGACCACCAGCTATACCTATGACGCACTCGGCCGGCAGCTGACCGCGACCGCACCGGGCGGGCAGGTCACCACGACTTTCTACGACTCCCCGACGGTTACCACGGTGACCGCGCCCAGCGGGCTGAAAACTCAGACCACCACCGACGCGCTGGGCCGCACGGTCAAGGTGACCGACAACGTGTCCGGACAGAAGCTGGTCGCCAGCCCGACCGCGCGGACGGTGCAGACCGACCACTACGCCTCGGACGGGTCAGAGAAGTCCACCACCACCCCGGCCGGAACCGCCACCACCACGTTCGATCCGCTCGGGCGGCCCGCTCAGGTGGTCCAGCCGAGCGGAATCACCGAAACCGAGAGCTACAACGACGTGGCCAACACCACCCAGGTGTCGGTGGTGCCGTCTGGTGCTGCCCTCACCGCTCCAGTCTCGGTGACCACCAGCGGCTTCAACGACCTCGACCAGCCGCTGACGTCCTCGGTCAGCTATACCGACCACACCCCGGCCGCACCGGCCGGGGAAACCTACGACCAGCTGGGCCGGGTCAGCTCCTATTCAGGCGATGATGTGACCGCCACCCCGGACTACGGCGGAGCGGGCGGTCTGCAGGACGGCACCAAGCTGACCCCCGGTGACACCACCGACTACCCCGGCCAGACCGCTCAGGCTGCCACCGACAACACGCTGACCGGGGCACTGTCCACCAAAACCCTCACCGGCCAGGCCAAGGCCGCGGGCACCACCTACAGCTACGACACGGCCGGCCGGGTGAAGACGGCCACCACGGCCGACGGCGCGGCCACCAGCTACACCTACAGCCCGGCCGGGCAGATCGCCTCCGTCACCCAGCCATCCGGCACCACGACTACGTACACCTACGACGGTAAGACCGGCCAGCTCACCGAGGTGGACGTGAAGGGCGCCGACGGGACCACCCAGCAGACCGGGTATCACTATGACCCGGCCACCGGTCAGGTCACCTCGGTGTACAACCCGGCCGACCCGGCCGACGCGATCGGCTACAAGTACGACGCCGACGGGCACGTCATCGAGGTGGACTACCCGGACGGTACCAGCACCAAGGCCAGCTACGCCGACAACGGCCAGCTGGCCACGACCACCGACACCACCGGCGCGGTCACCACCTACGCCTACAACACCGACGGCACGTGCGGGCCGGCCCACACTGACCTGTGCCAGGCGGTGCAGGTCCGGGGCAGCACCACGCTGGCGACGGTCAGCTACACCTACGACTCGATGGACCGGGTGCACACCATCACCCGCGGCAACAAGGTCACCACGACCCTGGACTACACCGACGCCAGCCAGGTCAAGACCGAGACCACCACAGCCGCCGATGGCAGCGCCCTGCGCACCGACGGTTACACCTACGACAGCCACAGCAACGTGGCCACCCACACCATCACCACCGTGCTGCCCGCCCCCGCTGCCCCGGCTCCCACCAGCTCGGCCACAACCCAGTCCACCAAGCCCTCGCCGAAGCCCAAGCCCACCAAGCCGACGCCGACCAAGCCGACGCCGACCAAGCCCACGCCGAAGCCGACCAAGTCGCAGCCCCTGGGGGCACCGGCGAGCAGCACGATCACCGCCTACGGCTACGACGCCTACAACCGGCTGATCTCCTCGAAGGTCTATTCGGGTACCGCCGCCACCGGCACCCCCACGTCCAGCACGGCCTACACCGTGGACGCTGCCGGTAACGTCACCGGCCAGGACACCACCACCAGCGCGGGTACCACCCACACGGCCAGCACGATCACCCCGGGCGGGGAGCTGACCGGGCGGACCGGCGCCGCCGCCACCCAGAAGTTCGACGCCGACGGCAACGTCACCACCGACCTGGCCGGGAACACCTACACCTGGGACCCGGACGGCGAGCAGGCTTCGGTCACCACCCACGCCGGGGTGACCACCAGCTACACCTACTGGCCCGACCACACTCGTCGCACCGCCACCACCACTACGGGCGGGGTGGGCCACACCATCACCTACCACTACGCCACCGACGGCAAGATCGCCGACGAGACCTACGCCGGCGGCGGCTCAGCCGTCACCGCCACCTACCTGATGGGCGTCAACCGCGAAGCCCGCACCCTGGACACCGCCGCCGGCGCCGCCCAGGACACCGGGGTGGGTACCGGCTACTACCTGACCGACGCGCACGGCTCGGTGACCACGATGATCGACGCCAGCGGCGCCGTCACCGCCAGCTACGCCTACGGCGACTACGGCCAGCCGGACGGCGCCAGCCCGGCGCTGCTGGCCACCCCGGCCGCCGACCCGGCCGGCAACGCCGCGGTGAACCCGTTCACCTATGACGGCGCCTACACCAACCCCACCACCGGCACCCAGTACCTGCCCGCCCGCACCTACGACCCGGACCAGGGCCGGTTCCTGACCGCCGACGCCGCCGACCAGTTCAACCGCTACCAGGCCTTCGACACCAACCCCATTGTCGACACCGACCCCACCGGCCAGTGGGCGCTCCCGCAGATCGTCACCGACCTCTTCGCGGCGTTGGTGTTCGTCGCCACCGCGATCGCCAGCGCCGGCGCCGCCATCCCGGTGTATGCCGCCGTCGCCGCCGGCGAAGCGATCACGGATGCTGCCATCACCGCCACGGTTCTCAACACCGTGGCCGTCGCTACCAACGTCGGCGCTGCGGCCACCTCCGCCACCCTGACCGCCAACGACGCTGCCGAACTGACCGGACATGGTTTCCTGAGCAGCGAACAGGTCGATGAGCTCAACGCTGCCACCTTCACGCTCGGCACCATCGGCGGCTTCACCAGCGCCATCCCCGGCTTCCCCGGCTTCAGCGGAGAAGCTGCCGACTCAGCGTCCGTGGTCGCCGACTCAGCGTCAGAAGCCTTCAACAGCGTGGGAGATCCGCGCCAGGACATCAGCGCCGACGCCTTCGACGCCCTCTTCGGAGCGGGCGATAACCAGTCCGCAGACATCTTCGCGGCCAGCGACGGGGAAGACGACTTGTTCAGTGCATCCTCGTCAGCCTCCGAGCAGGGCCCGTCCCTCGACGACCTGTTCAACTCCGATGACGAGGTACCTGACGCCACCGACCCGTCCGGGCAGTTGAGCACGTCCAAGGTCACGCCACCGACCCCTGATCAGGCCACAACCGTATTCGGGGACCAGCAGGGGCAGGTCGGCCTGAATCAGAACCAGCAACCAGATCAGACCGGGGCGTTCAGCCTGGCCCAGCAGGTGCCCGGCGGCCCTGAGGCCACCAGCACCAACATCGTGCCGGTCACCACTGACCCGGCTGGCACCGCCAACGCCGCCCCTGGCCCCAGCCCGCTGGGCGACGTCGCTGCCACCGGCGTCAAGGGCACGAACGACGACAATGCTCCCCTGGTCACGCCCAAGAACCCGTCCAACCCGTTGGACGAGAATGTGCCCACTTCCGCCATCGGAAATTCGCAGCAGCAACTGCTGTACTTTGAGGGAGACAGTCCGATCTATGGCTATATCGATCCCTATGGGTTCTAGCGGAATGACGTGACGGTTGGCCCAGGCCGCCGGGTCCCCGGCGGCTCGGGCGCCGCCACCACGCCGAGCTGCATCATCAGCCCATGGCGTCCATCAGGATCCGGCTCTCACGGTGACCTGCTTCCCGGTCGCCGGTACCCCGAGAAAGGGCCCTGGTGGGTGCCCCGCCACACCGACTGGGCCCAGACCTGGCCGCCGTCAGCAATCTGTTCCTTGCAGGAGATCATTGATGACTCCAGGGGACGCGGCGGTGTCTGGCCGCAGGCATGCCGTAGCGATTGGCGCCAGCATCGCCGGCCTGCTGGCCGCCCGCGCTGAGCGACGTCTTTTCACTGGTCACGGTGTTCGAAAGCTCCGACGGTCAGCTCACCACCTCAGTTTCCAGCCCCGAAAAAGACTCCAATCCAGCGGTCAGTCAGGTAGGCAAACTGGGGCGGGGCAGGACGCCATCTCGTCCCTGACGCCGATTCCTCCAGCATGTCTGGTTCAGTGCCCGGCAGTCATCGCCAACTAGCCCGCGACCGTAACGGAAGCCTCAGCGCCGACCGACGACGAAAGCCTTTCCGAGGCAAGCAACCCGCTCGCCAGCGCCACCAGGGCCCGATCGGCCCGTGTCCCACTCCATGAGCCAGGTTAGCTCCGACGGTGGCCGCGATCCCGGCTCCCAGGCTCCAGGCTGCGAGCCGTGGTACGGGCTGGCCCCGGCGGCTGGAGTCCAGTACCACCATGGACGCCGCCCAGATCAGCCCGTCCACCGTGAACGGCACCAGCCGCGCCGTCACCCCCGACTCCCCGTGCGAACGCACCAGTTCGAACGCGTGCTGGTACGAGATCACCGCGGCCACAACCGCCACCGCCCCCACCGCCAGCGCTGTAGTAATCCGCATGAGCCGGTCCGTCACAGGCCCTGCTCCGCGCGCCAGCCGCCGACGACGAACAGATCATCGTCGCCGTACCCAGCGGCGAGCCGCTCCGCGAGCACCATCGCCGTAATCGCCTGGTTCCGCGTGAACAACGGCGGGGGAGACCCGACACGGCCCACGCGCCCTGGCCTTCAGCCGCCGCGTGCGGGCTGTACCGCGCGGTCGCGATCACCCGACCGCCGAACTCGACGATCATCAAATCGTCATCGATTAGAGCTGCCATACCGGACCTCACCTTCGACGGTGAGGCCCGGAAAGCCAGTGACAAACCAAGTGACAACGGCCCCGGTTAACACCGGACCGCGTCAGTACCAGCCAGACAGCGTTACCGCTCTGATCTGCACTGACGCGACCCAGCGCGACCCGCTCAGACGGGACGAGTGTCCATGGCATGGAGGAGGTCTGGGGTTCGAATCCCCATAGCTCCACCAGCTCAACGCGTTATTTCGAACAATGCTGCCCAAGATCAAGCGCCAATTTCTCAAAGATTAAGTGCCAACTGCTGTGTGACGGGACTGC
>Ga0182030_10008710_pt1 | contig 20928 bp, 13 predicted proteins | sample 812S3MmetaG_FD_121299 | JGI IMG/M metagenome (GOLD analysis project Ga0182030, IMG submission 121299) | Permafrost microbial communities from Stordalen Mire, Sweden - 812S3M metaG (Illumina Assembly) | ecosystem: Environmental > Terrestrial > Soil > Wetlands > Permafrost | place: Sweden...
ACGCCAAGAACGCCAAGCTGCTTGAATTTAATTATTCTTGGCGACCTTGGCGTCTTGGCGGTAAAAATTTATTTCTCGCTCAACGCCGCCACGCCGGGCAGCACCTTGCCTTCGAGAAATTCCAGACTCGCGCCGCCGCCGGTCGAGGTGTGCGTGACCTTTTTGTCCGCACCATATTTCTTCGCGGCAGTGGCCGTGTCGCCGCCGCCGATGACCGTGGTTGCGCCGGCCTGAGTGGCCGCCACGATGGCGTCGGCCATGGCCTTGGTGGCTTTTTCGAAAGCGGGAAATTCAAACACGCCCGCCGGGCCGTTCCAAATGATCGTCTTGGCGCGCTTGATGGCGTCGAGGAACAAGGCAGTGGACTTCGGTCCCACGTCAAGGCCGAGCCAGCCGTCGGCAATGCCCGAGGCGTCGTCGGCCACTTTGACTTGCGCGTCCGCCGCGAACTTGTCGCCACAAACGTAATCCACGGGCAGGATGATCTTCTTGCCTTTTTCCTGCGCCTTCTTCATCAGGTCGGGCACGAGTTTCGCGCCCTCGGCATCGTAGAGCGAATTGCCGATGGGCATGTTGTTGAGAACTTTCTTGAACGTGAACGCCATGCCGCCGCCGATGATGATTTCGTCGGCCTTGTCGAGCAGGTTGTTGATGAGTTGAATTTTGTCCGCGACCTTCGCGCCGCCGAGAATGGCGAGCAGCGGCCGCTTCGGATTGTCCAGCACCGCGCCGAACGCATCCAATTCCTTCTTCATCAAATAGCCGCACGCGCGCTGCGGGAGTTGCACGCCGGTCATCGAACTGTGATCGCGATGCGCGGTGCCGAAGGCGTCGTTGATATAAACATCGCCGAGCTTGGTGAGGCTGGCGCGAAAGGCTTTCACCTTGTCCGGGTCGGCCTTGAGCTTGGAACCGTCTTCGAGCTTCACCTTGCCTTCTTCCTCGATGTGAAAGCGCAGATTCTCCAGCAGAATGACATCGCCGGGCTTCGCCTTGGCGCAGGCAGCCTCGACTTCCGCGCCGACGCAGTCGTTGAGAAATTGCACCGGCTGGCCGAGCAGCTTCGCGAGCGCATCGGCGACGGGCTTCAAAGAAAATTTCGCAATGCGCTTGCCATCGGGCCGGCCGAGATGGCTCATCAGGATGACGGACGCACCTTGGGCGAGCGCGTAGCGGATGGTGGGCAACGCCGCTTCGATGCGTTTGGTGTTGGTGATGGCGCCGGTGGCTTTGTCCTGCGGGACGTTGAAATCCACGCGGATGAGGGCGCGTTTGCCCTTCAGATTGACATCTTCAATAAAAAGTTTGGCCATAAAATTAAAATTGTTATGTTTGCGTGGCAAACAAGGCCGACGAGCTTATCAGAGGTTGTCCGCCAGTAAAGTGAATTTCACATCCGTTCGGGTTGTTCTAAAAACTTTCCCGCCGGGCGCGATGCGTCATTGCACACCCACCCGGTAAAAGTATGAGCCGCCGTTCGTGGCCGTTGTATCGAAGAAGACGGTGCTGCCGGTTTCTCCGACAATGTTGCTTGCGATGATGGAAAACCCGGCGGACGTGCCAAGCTCGCTGCTGCGCATGAGATAATAGCTGCGCGTGTTCACGCTCTGCCATTTGACAACAACCAAGTTCAGACTTCGCTGGGGAACCACAGAAGTCATCTGGAGCACCGAGGCCGTGTTGGTTGGATTGGTGCCGGCGATGAACTCCTGCCAGTTGTTCATGCCGTCACCGTCGGAATCCACAAAATCCGCCGAGCCGTCCGTGGGGAGGCCGTATTGCTGCAACCAGGCGTAGGAGAGCACCGAAGTGGGCGATTGAAATTCGTAGGCGCCGATATCCACTATGCCGCCGGCAATGCGCGGGTTGCCGTCGAGGTCGGTGCTGTTCGTGATAGCGGCATTGCAGCCGGAGTTGATACAGGGCGAGTTGGTTTGCAGATGAAAATCGCCGCCAGAATAGTCCACAAACGCCGGGTCATTGGTGATATTGCCCGCACCACTGGCCGGCTGGGGAAAAGTGCAGCAGTGATCGCTGAAAAAATTGGTGGCTCCGAAATTGGCATTGGTGCCGGCAGTGTTGAAATAGATAATGCAATTGGTCGCATAGGCATAAGGGGAAAAAACGACACCGTTCAAACAGATGCCGCCATAAAACGCAGCGGAATTATTTACAATGGTGCAGTTTCCAATCCCGGTTGCGCCATAAACACCGCCGCCCTCGAAAGCCGTGTTGTTGGCAATCAGACAGTTGACGGCGGAACATAAATAAAGGCCGCCGCCGACACCAGGAAGCGTCGTTGGATAGGGCAGGCCGCCGGGATTCAACAAGCCAGTTGATTGCGCACTGTTGCCGGTGACAACACAAGCAACCAAGGCAGAATCATACGCGCCCCCGCCGCTCATGGCCGTGTTGCCGGTCAAGGTGCAATTGATCAAGTTGACATAATAAGCGCCACCACCGTCGCCGGTGGCCGTGTTGGCCGTCAGCACACAATTGGAAACCGTCGCCATAATGCTGCCCAAAGCCGCCATGCACGCCACCCCGCCGCCTTTGACAATGTTGGTTGTAGTGACGATGCGGCCGATAAACGATTGGGTCGTGGAAATCCAGCCAGCCGCGCCGTTCATCAAAGTAAAACCACTCAAGACCGCGCCGTTGGTCAGATAAGCACAGCGGTAGATGCCGCCACCGCTGATAAATGCAGCGGACGGGCCGTTGAGACTTTGCACCGTCAAAGATTTGTTCACCACGATGCGATTGGTGACAGAAATTGTTTTAGGCTGAAGGTCAGACGCAACCCACTCCTGCGTTACCCGGAAACCATCCTGATAAACCCCGTCGTTCACCAAGACCAAATCGCCGTTCGTCGCCGCATCCACGGCGTCCTGGACAGAAACGGCGGCGGTCGTCAGATCCGTGTAAGGCGGCGTGGGATTGGCGCTGTTCACATCCACATAAAAAGTGGTTGCCTGGATGGAAATGGCGAACAGGCTGAAAACCGCCAGCCATAGCAGTGGGCTTATGGTTTTCATCTTCCGATTTCCATCATTGGCTCAATTTTTTCCGTCATGGTCAATTTCTTTCGGTTCCCCGCCAGTGCTCGCCCTCCCCATGAGCCTCGTAGCGTCGGCGTCGCGCCGGCGGGTTGGCGGGGCGTCCCGCCCAGCCAAAGAAACTGGCGGCGAGACGCCGCCAGAACTCGCCGCCGGGGACGGCTGCGCTACCTTGCGCCGGTTCAGGGGTTCCAAGCGCGAAATTCCGTTTGGGAGAATTCTCACCCCGGCCCTCTCCCGGTGGGAGAGGGAGAACCGCTCGCCGCCGTCTTGAAAACACCTCCGGCGGAATGGCTCGAACGACTATCAAGTTCAAGGAGACATTCGGAACGTGAAGTCCTCTCCCCAGGGGAGAGGATTTAGGTGAGGGCGGACGTCCGGCTAAAGTCCCCTGCCCGTCCCTCACCCGCCGCCGGTTCACGTCACTTGGATCACAATCGGCGCGGTGGCATCGCTGGCGCCACCGGAATTGATGCCGACGAACTCGAAGCTGTGCGCGCCGGGCGCAAAACCGCCCGCCTCATAAAAGTCCGCCGTCAATTTATCCACCAGCACGGTGAAGGCGGTTTCGCCCGGTCCTTGATGCAGGATTTGGATGTAGCCGGAATCTGGCGGTGCAAAATCAATATGCACTTTGCCGCCGCCAATGGCCTGCGCCTCCACGACCACTGGCGGGTCCGGCGGCTGCACGGTGGCGCTGGTGGTGGGCACTTCCTGGCGGATTGTCTTGCCGTGTTCCGTGTCCGGACCGAACTTCTTGGTGGCATCTGCATACCAGGCGATGTTCGTATCGTCCACGGCGGCGGCCAGCGCATCGGTCTTGGCGGATTCACTGCTCCACGCCACATCCGCCGTGGTCACGGCGGCGGCTTTGGTCACACAGTCGGCCCCGGCGGCTTGAAACGCGGCGAGCGTCCAGCCTTTGTCCGGCACATAAGTCGTGTCCAGTTCAGCCCAGGCGTTGGCAAAAGTTGCGCCTTCATCCAGGATGCCCTGCTCGTTCTGGCCCCCGGGCATGAAGATTTTTCAGCGTGGCCGTGCCGGCGGGATCGTTGCGATAATGCGTCTTGCTCATGCCCAGCAGCGTGACGGTGGTCTGATGGTAATTGCCGAAGGCCGCGTTTTTCTGCGCGATGGCATTGGTCAACGCCGTGTCCTTGCTGTCGGAGACATCGGCCTGATCCGCCAGCGCGGTGGCATCGGTTTGCATTTGAGCGATGGTTTTTTCGGCCCACACCCAATCCGCCGCGATGGCGGCGGCGACGGCAGCGGTGGCGTTGGCCCGATCCAATACGAATTGAACTTCCGCTTTCATAGTTTTGAACCTTTCTTTCTATGATTTGATGGCAGACTGTAAGCCGGTCGCTCGCGCAAAAATACACTTTGCCCCAAGTGGCTGACCCCAGCCTTCGACGACAATGCTACATAATCCAGCCTCACATTGCCAGAACAAAATGATTAGATACTAATACATTTATTGCTCTCAATAAGGCAAATAACGGTTAATTCGGGCTGGGCGGAGGCGAATTCGACAACCTCTCTGGCAGCGGCGCACGGGGAGCGCCGGGAGATGATGAATTGGGAGATAAATCACGGCGGTCACAGATCGCCGCCACAATTGGCAGCCGGGCGGACGGGCTTGGCAGCTGCTCCAACGCCGTTGACCTGTCTTCCAAGCCCGTCAAGGCGGATGCCAAGACCGTTAACCTCGATTCGGAACCCGTTGAGGTCGTTCCCAAGCCTGTTGAGAGCGGAATTGGGCAGTTATGCCATTATTTCACCCACAGCAGCACGGAACCGTGGGGCGGGATCTCAGCCGTGAAGCTTTTGGCGCGGCCCAAATCTTTGCGCAGCCACAGGTCGCGGACGGCGGGTTTGCCCTTCAGGCCAAGGTCCGACCAGAGGAGGTTCACCGGCAGAACGGTCTTGCCCCGGTTGAAAATGCCGACGGCAATGGATTTGTCCGCGAGCGGTTTCGTCCAGACCTCGGCGCCGGCCGGCCCGTTGGTGAGGCGTTGCGCGGCGCGGCCCAGGGCGTCCTGGTTCACGGCAATGACTTCGGGATTGGTCAGCAGGGCGAGCGTCCAGGCGTCGTTGTCCGGCAGATTCGCCCCGACCATGAGCGGCGAAGGCAGCAGGCTCCAGAGCGAAAGGAGAGTGAGTTGCTCATCGCGGGTGAATCCGGTGAAACGATCCTTGCCCACGGAGCGATGCGCCACGGAGAGATGGCCCACGGGAATCATGTCGGCGTCCGGCCAATGACCGGGTCCGGCAAAACCATGCCAGCGGACGGCGAGGGTGAACTCGTGATCAAGATATTTCCAGTTGTCCCAGAAATCATCCGAGACGCGCCAGAGATTGGCATGACTCAAAACGTGCGCGGCATCCTCCACGGGCGTTTCGCCGGGCGAAGTGCTGAACATGATGGCGCGGCCGCTCTGGTCAATCGCCTTGCGGATCAACTCGACTTCGGCGGTGTGATAGGGGCGGGAAAGGTCGTCCACCTTGATGTAATCCACGCCCCACGCCGCCCAGAGGCGCGCACAGGAATCATACCAGGCCTGGCCGGCGGCATTGCCATGAACGCCGAACATGTCGGGACACCAGACGCATTTGTCGTTGGTGTTGGCGGCGTCGGCGGCGGTGAAAGTGGATCCCTCGATGGGGAGGTTCGCCTTGACGGCATTGCGCGCGATGCCGCGCATGACGTGGATGCCGAACTTGAGGCCGAGCGCGTGAACGGCATCGGCGAGCGGCTTGAACCCGGCGTCGTTCGCGGCGGTGGGAAAGCGATTGGGCGCGGGAATCATGCGGCCAAACTTGTCCATGGCCAGCGGCGCATTGGCGCGCGTGTTGCGGTTGTTGTCATGCGCGCCGGGGTCGGACCAGCAATAGTCAACGACGACGGTGTCCCAGCCGACGGGCAACATCTTCTCCGCGACGTAACGGGCATTGGCCAGAACCTCGGCCTCCACGACGTTGTCGCCGAAACAATCGTAGCTGTTCCAGCCCAGCGGCGGCGTGAGGGCAAGCGTGTCGCCACAAACGATTTTAATGTCGGCGTTGGCGTGGCCGGCGGAGTTTTTGGCGGACGCGGTAAAAACGTATTCACCTTGTTTCGCGATTGTGCCGGTGATGATGCCGGTTTTGGCATCAAGCGTAAGACCGTCGGGAAGCTGTTTCACGGCAAATTCCATCGGGCGCTGGCCGCTGACGGTGAGCGCGTAAATGACCGGGGTGTTCGGGCGCACACCGAGGACGCGCGCGCCATTGAACTGCGGCTTGGCCACGGGTTGGGCGGCAGCCAGGATCAGTTGCTCGCGCGGGGTGAGATCGTTGTTGGGCGCAGCGGTCTGGGCGTTGGCCAAAGCCAGAACGCCGAGCAGGCTGACGAGGGTGAGCGCGGAGGTTTTCATGGATGAGTCTGGACGGACAGAGGGTTTAATTGAAATGAAAAAAGGTGGCGGCGCCGAGGCATCGCCACCTTTTTGAAACGGATGACTTACCAGAACTTGATGTAGAACAGGATGACGCAGGCGACGACAATCAAGCTTAACACCACGTCGAGGGCGCTCCAACTGGCCTTGGTGGCAGCCTTCTCCTCGGCGGTCGCGCCATACCAGGTGTATTTGAGGGTCTTCGGATCGGGTGCCTGGGTCATAAGACTGATGATGACCATGAGCGCGGCGGTGAGCACAAACAAACCTTCGCAGTAATAGAGCCAGTGGATGTTCCAAAAGTCGAACATGATGGCGTTGTGCGCGGCTTTGATGGGGGCGATGCCGGCGTTGTATTGATCCAAGGTGATGACCTTGTGATAAAGGTCCTGCTTGAGCTTGGCCACGGCGTCGGCGTCGTTGTGCATGATGAGGTCGGCGGCAAGGCGTCCAAAGCCGCCAATCATGCCGATCACGAAGGCCCAAACGGCGGCGGGCGCAGTGGCGCGTTTCCAGAACACGCCCATGCCGAACAACACCGCGATGGCGGGCGAGAGATAGCCCTGCACGTTTTGCAGATACAGGTAAAGCGGCATGTGGAGGTTTTTGATCACGAGCACCCAGCAGATGCCGACGAACACAATCACCGCCGTGGCGACGCGGCCGACGAACACCTCGGTTTTGCCGGAGGCGTTCGGATACCATTCGCGGTAGAAATCCATCGTGAACAATGTGGCGGAGGCGTTGAACTTGGAACCGAGCGACGCCATGAGCGCGACGATCATGCCGCAAGCCACCATGCCGCGCAGGCCGTGGGGCAGAATTTGCGCGACGAGCGAAGTGTAGGCGGCGTCACCACTGGTGCTGAAACCGACACCGGGAGTCTTGGTCAGCGCAAAGGCGATCATGCCGGGCACGAGGAAGATGAACACCGGGGTCAGCTTGAAGAAGCCGGCGAGAATACTGCCGCGCCGGGATTCCTGCTGGTTCTTGCCCGCGAGCACACGCTGAACGATGTATTGATCCGTGCACCAATACCAGAAACCGATGATGGCGGAACCAGGCAGAATCGCCAGCCAGGGCCAGTCGGGATCGTTGATGGAGCGGACGAGATGAACACCTTCGCCATGCCAAGTCGCAGCAGCGACCGACGCAAGGGTGGCATGCCAGCCGTCAATGAGGCTGCCGTGGCCCAAGACATGAAGCCCCATGTAAAGGATGCAAACGGAACCGAAAATCAGCACCGGTGCTTGAAGCACGGCGGTATACATGATCACGCGCATACCACCGAAGATGGTGTAAAGGCCGGTGGTGAACGCCAGTCCTAGAGCGATGGCCCAGAAGACGTCTATCTGATGTCCGAAGAGGCTAATGTGATCCACGTTCAACAGCGTGCGGATGACGACGTCACCGGCGTAAATCGTCGCGGCGATTTTCGTGAGCACTAGGCTGGCCATCGTGAGCAGACTCAAAACATTTCGTGAACCGCGGCTGAAGCGCAGTTCAAGAAACTCCGGCATGGTGAAAACTTTCATGCGGTCGTAGAGCGGCACAAAAGCCCAGCCCAGAATAATGATCCACCACCCGTGCATTTCCCAGTGGGCCATCGCCATGCCGGTGACAAACCCGGCGCCAGCCAGGCCGACGAGATGCTCGGAACCGATGTTCGAGGAGAAGATCGAGGAACCGATTTGCAGCCAGTTCGCGTCGCGGCCGGACAGGAAGTAATCCTTGCCCGACTCGTTCTTCTTGCGCATCGAGAACCACACGGTCACGACCATGCCAATCGCGAACAGAATGATCACTCCGAGATCCAGACCGTTAAACACCGTGCCGCTCATTCCGCCCGCCACCGCCGATTTGGCGAGGGCGTTGGTGGCAACGAGTGCCGTCGCAATGCTGTTGGTTATTTCATTCATAGGATTTTTCCAATCGAATTATTCCGCGATGAACTTATAGACAATCTTGTTGTGATAGGTCTGGCCGGGCTTGAGTTCGACCGACGGGAAATTCGCCTTGTTCGGTGAATCGGGAAAATGCTGCGGCTCCATGCAGAAACCGGTGCGGCGCTGATAAACCTTGCCGCCCTTGCCGGTGAGCGTGCCGTCGAGGAAATTGCCGGCGTAGAATTGCAGGCCGGGTTCGTCGCTCCACACTTCCAGCACACGGCCACTGGTCGGTTCCACGACGCGCGCCTGAAGACCGAACTGGCCAAGCGGTTTGTTGATCACCCAGTTGTGGTCATAGCCGGGACCGTATTGCAGCACTTTGTCGGGATCATTGATGCGCGCGCCAATCGCGGTCGGCGTGCGGAAATCAAACGGCGTTCCGGTCACATCGGCAAAGGTGCCGGTCGTGATCAAGCCGCTGTCCACCGGCGTGGTCTGGTCGGCATTGATTTGAACCAAGTGGCCGAGAACGTCGCCCGTCCCCTGCCCGGCCAGATTGAAATAAGTATGATGTGTCAGGTTCACCACCGTCGGCTTGTCGGTCGTCGCGGCGAACTCCAGTTTCAATTCGTTGTTGTCGGTCAGCGTGTAAATCGCCGTGACTTCCAGGTTGCCTGGAAAACCTTCCTCGCCGTCGCGGCTCAAATAGGCCAGCACCAGTTGCGGCCCGTGAATGCCCACCGAAGGCTTCGCGGTCCAGACGACTTTGTCGAAACCTTTCAGGCCGCCGTGCAGCGAGTTCGCGGCGTTGTTCGTCGCCAGCGTGTAAGTGTGGCCTTCCAGGGTGAATTTCGCGCCGCCGATGCGGTTGCCGTAGCGGCCGATGAGCGCGCCGAAATACGGGCAGCCTTTCACATAGGTCGGATTCACATAACCATCCAGCGTGTCGAAGCCCAGCACGACGTCGGCGAGCTGGCCGTTTTTGTCCGGCACGCACAGCGACTGCACGATGCCGCCGTAAGTCAAGATGCGCGCCTCGGCGCCTTTGGTGTTGCGCAGCGTGTAGATTTCAACCGGTTTGCCGTCGGGCGTCTTGCCAAAATCGGCCTTGGTGATGGTGGAGGTTTGATTGGACATGGACGCGCAGCCTGCCAAAAAAACTGCGAGCAGTCCAGCCGCCATTGTTTGTGTGATGTGTTTCATATTTTGGTTTGTGATTTACTGTTGGAGATTTTGGATTTTTGCAACCACGCTTTCCGGCACCGTCAAAACCGTGCCATGCCGGATGCCTTTCGGAAAAGACAACGCCGGCGAAATGTCCTGCCAGGCTTTCAAGTCCGTGGATTTAATCGCGCCATAATATTTGGGATTACCGTAATGGTCAAAGTAGATGTAGAACTCGCCGCCGATTTTCACCGCCGTCGGCCCTTCCACCCAGTCCGTCGAAATCGGCTCGCTGGCCGGACCGAATGGCCCTTCCGCGCTGTCGCCAATCGCGATGCGCAAATTTTTCCTCACCGGATTCTTCGTCTCATCCTTGACGATCAGATAATACTTGCCGGCATCCGCCAGCATCGTCGCGTCAATCACATTGAAGCCGCCGTCATACAATAATTTAGTCGGCGTGAAATTCGTGAAGTCCTTTGTGGCGACGTAATAAATCCGGTGGTTGTGGTCGCCGGAATTTTCCGTCTCCGGAAATTTTCCTGGAATCGTTGTGGCCCAGAAAATCAACCACTGGCCTTTCGCCGCGTCATAAAACAGTTCCGGTGCCCAGACATTTCCCGCCGTCGGCTCATGCTCCATGACCGGAATCGCCTGCTCTGCTGACCAGTGGATCAAATCCTTTGAACTCGCGTAGCCAAACACCGGCGGCCGACCCCAGCTCGTCGTCCACACCAGACGAAACACGCCGTCCGGCCCTTGCCGCAAACAGGGATCGCGCATCAGCTTGCCGCCCACCTGCGGTTCCAAAAACGATTTGCCATTCGGTGGTTTCAATTCCGTCCAGTTCAAACCGTTCGTGCTGGTGGTCAAAAACAAACCGGCCTGCCCATTCGGCTCGCGGAAAAAGGAAAACAGAAAAACGCTGTTGGTGTCGGCGGCGAAACCCGTTGTCACCAGACAGCCAAACAACATTGCGGCCACGATCCGCAGCCGCCGGGAGGTCCGACTTTGATTGTCGAGTGATGGAGGTTTCATTTCTGTCCGTAATAAGCCCCCGCGCCGTGCTTGCGGAGAAAATGTTTGTCGAGCAAAGTGGATTGCATCGGCGGCGTCTTGGGATTGATGCGCAGCGTCTCGCTCGCCAGCCGCGCGATGAATTCCAGCACCACCGCATTGTGAACCGCGTCATGTGCGTCTTTGCCCCAGGTGAACGGCCCGTGGCTCGCCACCAGCACCGCCGGATGCTGCGCCGGGTCGAACTTTAATTTCTTGAACGTCTCCACAATGACGTCGCCGGTGTTCGCCTCGTAATCTTTTTTGATCTCCGCCGGCTTGAGTTTGCGCGTGCAGGGCACGTCGCCATACCAGTAATCCGCCTGCGTCGTGCCGTAGCTCGGCAAAGTTTTGCACGCCTGCGCCCACGCCGTCGCGTAAAGGCTGTGCGTGTGAACCACGCCGCCGATGCCCGGAAACGCGCGATACAAAACCAAGTGCGTCGGCGTGTCGGAACTCGGCTTCAAATTGCCTTCGACCACTTTGCCGTCGGCGAGCGAAACGACGACCATGTGTTCCGGCTTCATGCCGTCGTAAGGCACGCCGCTGGGCTTGATGACCATCAAGCCGCGCTCGCGGTCAACTCCGCTGACGTTGCCCCACGTCTGGATGACCAAGCCTTCCGCGACGAGATCGAGGTTGGCTTTGCAAACTTCAGCTTTGAGTTTTTCGAGCATAAAATTATTTGCGAACCTGGCTGCGAATTTTAATCAGCTTCTTCATCACGCCGTAAAGATTGCCGTTCCATTCCTGCGTGCCGAAGGCGTCGTGCAATTCTTTGTAGAGCGCGTAAAGTTCTTTGTAAGTCGCGTGCGCCTTGGCGTTCGGCTTATAGACCGTCGGCTTCAACCCCGTCATCTTCTTCTGCGCCGCCGCATAATTTTTGTGCGCGCCAGCCACGACTGCCGCCGCGATGGCCGAGCCGAGCGCGCAGGTCTGCGCCGAGCGGGACAGCTTCATCGGACGACCGGTCACGTCGGCGTAAATCTGCATCGTCAGCGGGCTTTTTTCCGCGATGCCGCCGCAGTTCACAATCTGCGAAATCTTCACGCCGTATTCTTCAAAGCGGTTGATAATCGTCAGTGCACCAAACGCCGTCGCCTCGACCAGCGCGCGATAAACTTCCGCCGGCGTCGAGTAAAGCGTCTGGCCGACCATCAAACCGGTAAGCCGCTGATCCACGAGAATGGTGCGGTTGCCGTTGTTCCAATCCAGCGCGAGCAAGCCGCTTTCGCCCGGCGCAAGCTTGAGCGCTTCCTCGTCCAGCTTGCGATGCGAAAGTTTTTCGCCGTGCGGCTGGATGTAATTCACCCACCAGTTGAACAAATCGCCGACCGCCGACTGGCCGGCTTCGAGACCGAAATAACCCGGCAACACGCTGCCGTCCACGATGCCGCATAGACCAGGCACGTCCGCAAGTTTGCTGGTGTTCGCCGCGATGGAAATGTCGCAAGTGCTGGTGCCGATAATCTTGACGAGCCTGCCGGGCGTGACGCCGCTGCCGACCGCGCCGAGATGGCAATCAAACGCGCCGACAGCCACGGGAATTCCCGCCGTCAAACCGGTTTTCTTCGCCCACGCCGCCGTGAGTCCGCCGACCGCGCGGTCAATCGTGTGAACGCGCGGCGTCAAACGCGAACGCAGTTGCGCGAGCTTCGGGTCGAGCTTGGCCAGAAATTCGGTGTCGGGATAACCTTCCCACTTCGCATTCCACATCGCCTTGTGACCGGCGGCGCAAACGCCGGCAATAAATTTATCAGGATGCTCTGTGCCGGTGAGCGACGCGGGAACGAAATCGGACAGCTCCACCCACGAATGTGCGGCGTTGAAAACTTCCGGTGCGGTGCGGAGGCAATGCAGCAGCTTGCTCCAGAACCATTCGCTCGAATAAGTGCCACCGCACTTGGCGAGAAATTGCGGGCGCATTTTTTTCGCCAGCGCGGTGATTTCCACGGCTTCATTGACGCTGGTGTGATCTTTCCACAGCCAGGCAAGCGCGGCGGGATGGTTCGCAAATTTTTTCTGGAACACCAGCGGCTGGCCGTCCTGGTCCACCGGCAACGGCGTGCTGCCCGTCGTGTCCACGCCGATACCAATCACCTGGCCGGCGTTAAAACCTTTTACGGATTTTTTTGCCGTGGCGAGCGCCTGCTTGATGGTGGTTTCCGCGCCGGCGAGATAATCAGCAGGATGCTGCCGCGCGAGGTTGGGATCGCGCGACAAAATCACGCCCTGCGTGCCATGCGCGTAAGTCCAGACGGCGGCAGCGACTTCCGCGCCGTTGGCGACGTTGACGATGAGCGCGCGAACGGAGTTCGTGCCGTAATCCAGACCGATGGTGTATTGGTTTGCCATAAATTTATTTTGAGATTTTGAGCCGCAGCACGGTCAGCGAATTGGCCGGAAACGTGTAGCTGAACTGCGGCGAGCTGATTTTGATTTTGGATTCCTGCGGAGAAACTTTGCGCGGCTCGGCAAAGGAGTTTTCATCCTGCTGGCTGCCGCCCGCCAGCGTGAACGCGACCGCTTTCGCGGCGACTTTGCGCGCCCCGGCCAAATCCACTTTTACCTCCGCCGGAGCCTCCGCGCCGTTCACGACCTTGAGAATTGTTTCGCCCGAAGCGTTGTCGCGCGTGGCCGAGGCAAACAGTTTTGCCGCGCCCGGCGCATCCAGTTTCACCGGCACGATCACGTCGCCGGAATTGTTGGCGAACATTTTTTGGACGTAATAATTCGGCGTGCCGTAGCTGCGGAGATTGTCCACCCAAATCAAATCCGGCTTCCACTGCCAGCCTTCGACGTGCGCGAACAGCGGCGCGTAACTGGCCATGCGGACGACGTCGCCGTTGCGCTCCAGCCCGGTCATGCACGCGGCCTCGGCGAGCGCACATTCCAGATTATTACGATTTTCGACGCTGACCACTTTGTCACTTTGCGCGGCGTATTCACCAAAGAAAACTTTCGGGCCGTTGCGGTCATAGTTGTCGTAACGGTGCGTGTTCTCGAAAAACCAGAGCGGATTGGCGTAGCAATGTTCGTCCACGATGTCCGCGTGCAGCTTGCGCAATTCCGGCCACGCGTATTTGAAATGCGCGTCGTCCGGCGACGGGCCGGCGGCGGAAACGAGCTTGATTTCCGGATGCTTCGCCTTCAGCACCGCATGAAATTTTGCGTAACGCTCGATGTATTGCTGGTCCCACTGCTCGTTGCCAACGCCGAGCATTTTCAAATTAAACGGTTTTGGATGACCGAGCGCCGCGCGTTTCGCGCCCCACTCGCTCGTTGCCGGGCCGTTGGCAAATTCAATTAAATCGAGCGCGTCTTGAATGTAAGGATCAAGCTGATCCAGCGGAACAAGCTCGCCGGAATTAAACTGACACGCCATGCCGCAGTTCAAAATCGGCAACGGCGACGCGCCGATGTCCTCGCACAACTGGAAATATTCGTAAAAGCCCAAGCCAAACGACTGGTAATAATCCGGCGTGGGCCGATGTTTGAATTCATCGTTCCAGCGATTCATGATGAGCTTGCGCTCGGCCACCGGGCCGATGGTTGTTTTCCATTGGTAGCGATTCGCCAGCGTATGTCCTTCCACGATGCAGCCGCCGGGAAAGCGCATGAAACCTGGCTTCAAGTCCGCCAGCATCTGCACCATGTCCGCGCGCAAACCGCTGGGACGATTCTTCCACGTCTTTTGCGGGAAGAGCGAAACCATGTCGAGATCAACCACGCCGCCGCTGACGGTGACCTGCAATCGCGCCTTGGCTTCTGTCGCTTTTGGCCGCAGCGTGATTTTTTCCAACCGCCAGTTCGTGGCAAAGTTTTTGATGGTGCCTGTGGCCAGAATTTTTCCAGTCGCATCCACAAGTTCAATTCGAATTTCCGGCGAACCGTTTACTGCTTGCGCTTGCACTGAAAAATCATATTTCTCGCCCGCCTTCACGCCGATGCCGCGAAAGCCTTCGTTCACAATGCCCGTGCCGCTTTGCAGCCGGGCGTAATGCGGTTGCACTTGACTGAACGGTTTGTCATCGCGAATTTCAATTCCGTTGGTGTTTCCCACGACCTGCCAGCCCATCAGCGCATCGGGAAATTCAAACGAACGGTTTTTCACCAGCTCCGCGTAAAGTCCGCCGTCCGCGCCAAGATTGACATCTTCGAAAAAAATGCCCCAAATGCCGTGGTTGAGCACCGCGCCGGGTTCATCGGTCTGCACGGTGATGGTGGTCGCCGCGTGTGGACTGACGCAAGACAGCAGCAATGCCGCCAGCAAGGTTGCGCTTTGCAGGAGTTTTTTCATGGTTTATTTTGCCCCGCGCAAAATGCAGACGCCGTAAACGCCGCCGGCCAGATTGCCGGGATGCGCGGTAAATTTCACGGTGACGCTTTGTTTGCCTTGGGTGAGTGCCGCCGGCAGCGGAAGCGCAACGTCGAAAAACTCGCCCGGCTGGTTGTGATTCAATTTTTCGGTGGCGATGATTTTGCCGTCCACCAGCACATCGAATTCCCGCGCGGTGGCATCGTCGCCCCAAAATGTCGCGATCAACTGCTGCGGTTCGCCGGACAAAACTTTCATTTCGTAGCTGAACCAGCCATGCGCATGACGCCATTTGCGCCCGGATAATTCACCCGTCTGCGTGTCCTCGCCCAGCATTTTATGATCGGTCTCGGACTGCGATTCGCCGGGGCGGACGACATCCACCGCGCGGGCTTCTTCCGCCATGCGGCGCGCCTCCGCAGCGGCCAACTCCGCTGCCTGCGCTGACCATTCCGATTCCGAAAGCAACTTCCAATAAACCGAATAGCGCTGCCGGTGCATTTTATAAAATGGAATCAGCGTCACGTCCTGCGGCTGGCCAATGCCGCGGGTGTGAAACGTCAGCGGCTCGCCCGGAACCGGCAAAATGCTCTTGAGCAATTCCGCCGCATCGCAAACCAGCACCGGTGCCGGCGGCGCGGGCAGACGGCTGTAATCCGTCTGGTTTTTTGCAAATGGACTTGGCAGCGCGTTGGTGCCCAATTCGCCGGCCAGCACAATCGGGCCGTAAAGTATGGCGATTTCGTTGCTTACGCCGGGCAGAAATTCGGTGTGCAACTTCATCGGCATTTGGAATTCAACCTGGTCGCCATCGCGCCACTCGCGCGCCAAGGCGAAATAACTTCCCGGCGTGGATTCAATCTTTTGATTTTCTCCATTAACAGAAATTTTAATCTCCTCCACCGCCCAGGCCGGACGGCGAATTTTCAGCGCAAATGAAGTCGGCTTCGCGGCCGAGATTTTCAGCACCGTCTGGCCGGCGACGGGAAAAGTTGTCACTTGCCGGACAGAAATATTTTTTTCCGGCCAGTTCAGTTCGGAGGCGATGAATAGATTGACATAAAGCGAATCGGCGTCGTGAAAATAAATCGTGTCGGCATATTTGGAATGGTTTTCCATGCCAGTGCCGACGCAGCACCAGAAGGAATCTTCCGGCGTCGAATACGTTTTGAAATGGCCCGGCTTGAGCGACATCAGATAAACGAACATGCCCGTCTCCGGGTCCTGCGACGCGAGGATGTGATTGTAAAGCGCGCGCTCGTAAAAATCCATTTTGGCGGCGGACGGCTCCAGCGCGAACAGCTCGCGTGTCAGCTTGAGCATGTTGTAGGAATTGCAAGTTTCGCAAGTGTCCGTGCTCAGATGTTTCGCGAACTCGTTGGTCGGGAAAAAATGCTCGTGGTCGCTGTCGCCGCCGATGACATAAGAACGATGCAGTGCAACGGTATCCCAAAATGTGTCAGCGATGGTGAGATATTTGGAATCGCCGGTGTATTCGTATTCGCGCGTCGCGCCGATGATTTTGGGAATTTGCGTGTTCGCGTGAATGCCGTTCAGCTTGTCCTCGCCGCGCGCCAGCGGGTCGAGAACCTTCGCGTGATTGAACGCGGCGGAGAGCTGCAAATAATTTGGGTTGCCCGTGACCGCATAAAGATTGGCCAAAACCTCGTTCATGCCGCCGTGCTCTTCATCGAGCGATTTTTGCATCTGCTCCGGCGTCAGCCGGTCCACACGGAACTTCACCCAGTCCGCCATGTTCGTCAGCACCATCAACGCCTGCTCGTTGCCGCCAAGCTGGTTCGCCGCCAGCAGTCCCGCCATGATCTTGTGCAACGCATACCACGGCGCCCAGACGCGCTGCCGTTTTTCCACACGGTCAATGAACGATTCGGGAAACGCGGACAAATAGCCGGCGTGGAAACCGGCGTTGACCGAATGGCTCTGGCAGATCGCCAGCCCAGCCACGCTTTCGTCCACCCGGCGCTTGAACTCGGCGTCGCCGGTGCTGGCATACATTTGCGCGCACGCCGTGAGATAATGTCCAAACACAGTTCCGCGCTGCTCGCAATCTGGCGCATCCCAGCCGCCGTAAGGTTTCGACGACGACGGCAGTCCGACATTTCTGCGGAAGTTGAACAGAAAACGATCCGGCTCCAGACTTAACAAATACTTTTGATCCCGCAGCATCGCGTCGCGGAACGGCCCGTCCAGCAGCCGCACCGCCGTCAACGGAAACGGCTCGGCGACGCGCGGCACTTTGAGCGCCGGCGCATCCGCCCGAACGGAAACCGCCAAAGCCAAGACGCCGGCAAAGACGGCAATTAATTTTGAAAGCTCCAATCGCATGAAAATTTATTTGGTTGGCAGCCGCAGCACGGTGAAGGAATTCCCGGGAAAAGAACGCTTGAGGCTCGTGCCGGTGAAACTGACCGGTTCCGTCTTGGGCGAAACCTTCGTCGGATTTTCCAACGAGTTTTCATCCGCAGGACTTTCCGACGTGAGCACGGTAGCCGTGCCGGTGCCGGCCAGATTTTTCGCGCCGGACAAATCCACTTCGGTTTCGAGCGGATTGGCGCTGGCGTTGACCACCTTCACAATCAAGTCGCCGGTCTTTTCGTCCGTGGCCGCGACCGAGTAAAGGCTCATCACTTTTCCGCCGGCATCGTAATTCAAATCATGGATCACTTCGCCGTCGAGATAGCATTTCACATTTTTGCCGCTCACGACAATCTTGAGGTCATACCAGCGGTCGGTTTCAATATGGCTCGGCTTGGAATCGAGCGTGGCACCGGCCTCAATGCCGTCCTGCGTGTTGTTCCAACCGCCAATGTTCCACCAGGTGCGATCTTCGTTGCCGGCGATACGGAACAAAATCAGGAAGCCTTCCGCGCCGGAAATTTTCCGCGCCTTGAGCGTGAGCGTGTAATCCGTCCAGGATTTGTCGCCGGCGAGCGCGCGAATGAATTCCTTTTCCGCCGTCTGACGCAGCGCGCCGTCCTGCGCCTTCCATTCCGCACCGTCGCCGAGCAGCTTCCAACCTTTCGTGCCGCTGGTGAAGTCCGAGGTGAACAAAACTTTTCCGTCGGCTGCGGTCACTTTGACGTCCTTAAATTCCGCGGCGGTGTTCCAAGTGCCGACACCAATCATGCCGCCCGTGACCTCAGGCTCGACCTCCGGCGACTCGGCCGTCGTGGGCAAAGAAACGTCGCCACGATTTTCGGCGAACAATTTTTGGACGTAGTAACTCGGCAAACCATACCACTTGGAACTGTCGAAGTTAATAAGGTCTGGATTCCAGGCGCGATGGTTCAAGTTCACGAGCAGCGGTGCGTAGCTGGCCATGACCACTTCGTCGGAATTGCGTTCCAAGCCGGTCATAAACGCCGCCTCACCGATGGCACCGCGCAGATTGCCGAGGCCGCAATTTTTTGTGACGGCATACTCGCCAACGAAAACTTTCGGGCCGTTGCGATCCGTCTTGTCATATTGGTTGGCGTGGCGCATGAACCATTCCGGCGTGTCGTAATAATGGTCGTCCACGATGTCCGGCTGCTTGTCGCCAAATTTGTCCCAACCGTCGGCGACAAATTTTATTTCGGGATATTTCGCGCGGATGGCGTCGTAAAAAAGATTCCAATGTTCGACATAGCCCTTAAAACCACCGTTTTCATTGCCGATTTCCATATATTTCAAATTGAACGGCGCGGGATGGCCGGCGGCGGCGCGCTGCGCGCCCCACAAAGAATTCGTCGGGCCATTGGCATATTCAATTGCGTCAAGCGCGTCCTGCACCCATTGCGCCATGCGGTCCATTGGAATGGTTTCCTTGTGCGACATGCCGATGTTGATGCAGAACAATGGCTCCGCGCCGAGGTCTTCCGTCATTTGCAAATATTCGTAAAAGCCAAGTCCGTGCGTGGCGTTGTAACCCCAGATGTTCCACAGCGGCGTGCGCGAATCAAGGTTGCCGATCGTGTTCTTCCAATGATTCATGTGCGCGAAATCATCGCCTTCCACCCAGCAGCCGCCGGGAAAACGCACAAACGCGGGATGCAAACCATCGAGCGATTCCGCGAGGTCCGTGCGCAAGCCGTGATCCTTCCACGTTTTTTTCGGGATCAGCGAAACCATGTCGAGAAACAAAACGCCCTTGCCATCGCCGGAAATTTCCAGCTTCCCTTTCGGATCGCCGCCGGTCGCGGTCAAATCCAGCGTGTGATATTTCCAACCGTTGCCGATGCTGGAAATCTCGCCGCTCGCGAGCACTTCGCCGGTGTGGCTCAAAATTTTCGCAGTGAGCTTGCCCGCAAATTTTTCACCGCGCGCCGCCAGCTTCAGCGTGTAGCCGTCGCCGGAAACGATATTCATGCCCCAGTAACCTTCATTTTGCAGCGTGAAGGCACCGTCCACTTTCACGCGCAGCGATTTGCGGTTGAACGCATTCAGCGGCGGCGGCTGGCCATGCTCATTCGCCGTAATGACGGACGCTTCGCTCTGGCCATCACCAACGCTGGCGAACTTCCAGTTGTCCGGTTTGTCCGCGTCCTCGAACGAAAGATTGCGCACGAGTTCGGGATAAATCCCGCCGTCGGTGGACATGTTGATGTCCTCGAAGAAAATTCCCCACAACGTCGGCGAAATTTTGTGACCGGGCTGGTCCACGGCCACGGATATTTTCGCCGGCTGGGCGTTCGCGGAAATGGCCGCCGCCAAAATTCCGGCGGCAACCCACGTTTGCAATTTCAATTTTTTCATGCGAAACAAATTTTCTTCGAGGATTGTATTTTCGTATTAAGTCAGGAAACCCAGCCGCTCTTTATTCCGTAAGCACAGTCATTCCAAGTAAGCTCTTGTTTGAACTGGCGCAGTTTCGTGTCGGCGTCAATCACGACCACTTCCAGTCCGGCCATTGCGCCAAAGTCTTCGAGCATTTCTGTCGTGACGGCCTGGCTAAAGCCGGTGTGATGCGCGCCGCCAGCGTAAATCCACGCGCCGCACGCGTCCTCAAAATTCGGACGGCATTTCCACACGGCTTGCGCCACAGGCAATTTCGGCATCGGCTGTTCGGGTTTGACGACATCCACTTCGTTGATGAGCAGACGAAAGCGGTTGCCGAAATCCATCAGCGCCGCGTTCAGCGCCGGGCCGGCGGGCGTGTTGAAAACCAAACGCGCCGGATCGGCCTTGCCGCCGATGCCGAGCGGATGCACCTGCAGCGACGCCTTGCCGTCGGCGATGCTCGGACAAATTTCCAGCATGTGCGAACCGAGCACGACTTTGCCGCCCGGGTGCAAATGGTAAGTGTAATCCTCCATGAACGAGGTGCCACCGGTCAGACCGGACGCCATGACTTTCATCGCGCGCACGAGCGCAGCCGTTTTCCAATCACCTTCGCCGGCGAAACCGTAGCCGTCAGCCATCAGGCGTTGCGGCGCGAGGCCGGGCAATTGCACCAAGCCGTGCAAATCTTCAAACGTCGTGGTGAAACCTTTGAAATTTCCACCTTCCAAAAACGCGCGCAAGCCGAGTTCGATGCGCGCGGCTTCGCGGACGGATTTGCTACGCTTGCCGCCTTTTTTCAAGTCAGCCGAAACTTCATAAACGTCCTCGTAAGTTTTGACCAGCGTGTCAATTTCCTTTTCCGAAACTTCGTTGACGACTTTGACCAAATCGCCGACGCCGTAGCCGTTGACGGCGAAACCAAATTTGATTTGCGCGGAAACTTTGTCGCCTTCCGTCACGGCCACTTCGCGCATGTTGTCGCCGAAACGGATGAATTTCGCGGTCTGCCAGTCGGCCCACGCGGCGGCGGCGCGCGCCCAAGCGCCGAGCTTTTCCTGCGTGGATTTTTCCTGCCAGAAACCGACGACCACTTTGCGGTTCAGCCGCAGCCGGCTCCAGATGAAACCGTGTTCGCGGTCGCCGTGTGCGGCCTGGTTCATGTTCATGAAATCCATGTCAATCGTCGCCCACGGAATATCGCGGTTGTATTGCGTGTGCAAATGCGC
>Ga0182030_10008711_pt1 | contig 20926 bp, 17 predicted proteins | sample 812S3MmetaG_FD_121299 | JGI IMG/M metagenome (GOLD analysis project Ga0182030, IMG submission 121299) | Permafrost microbial communities from Stordalen Mire, Sweden - 812S3M metaG (Illumina Assembly) | ecosystem: Environmental > Terrestrial > Soil > Wetlands > Permafrost | place: Sweden...
TCCGGAGGCGGCCTGGTAACCCTCGGCGGCCCATGGGTCGACGAGGCCGCCGTAGTTGAGGCTGTCAACGACCAGGCCGGCGGCGTCACGCAGCACCATGTTGCCGGCGCTGGGCGAGAGCGCGGGGCCCCCGAACCACTGGTTGGGCGCCGGCGTCCCTTGGTAGCCCGCGCTCGCGACCGCGGCGTCACGGACAACCGCGTCGATCGCGTGGTCTTTGACCAGGGGGCTGTCGAGCGTGATGCCGGCGCCGGGCGCCTGGACGGGCTCGTTGCTCGAGTGGGCAAAAGCCGTCGCCGGCTGAAAGCTGATTCCCGTTCCCCGATCGCTGAACGGGAGGTTGGCCGCATGGGGGAACTGCAGCGGGGCGGCCAGATCGAGGCCCGTGCCCTGATCCACCACCTCCTCGCCGTCGTCATGCGCCTTGGCGAGGGCCGGCGTAAAGTCCACGCTGGCGCCGGTCGAATCCGGGGCGCCGGCGGTGGTGATGGTAACCGTTTCCTGGTTCGCCGGGGCGCCAATCGTCATCTTGTCGCCCACAGCGAAACGGTTCACGCCGCGGACGCGGACTTTGAAATGGGTCACGCCGGCGCTTGCCTCAGCCGTGAGCGCTCCGCGGCTCGACTGCGTGCCGACCTTCGTGACCGTGACAGTCTCGATCCCATGGCCAACGCTGTCTATGTCCAACCTGATCCTGTCACCGGCCGAGATATTGGTGACGGACGTCACCTTGACATTGTTCGAGCCGGCGGGCGCGTCCGCTGCCAGAAGGGCTTCCGTGCCCGGCTTGCCGACCGCGGTGATCGTGACAACCTCGTACCGTTCCACGGCTTTTGCGACTGTGGGGTAGGTGGCGCCGTAGCCGAGGGCGATCTTCTCGCCGGCCACGAAGCCGGCCACGCTCGTGACAGGCACGTTGGTCGAGCCGGCAGGGATGGTGATCACCGGACCTTCGGGGAGGGGTTGCCACAGCGTCGTATTGTTGCTGGCCGCCGTCCCGATGGTGACGATCTTGCGGGTCTCCACGCCGGAGCCGGTGTCGATGCCGATCGTATCGCCGGCCGTCATGCCGGTTGTGCTCCTGACGTGGATGGCGGCATCACCCTTGTGCGCGGCGACCGCCAGCCCGGAGGTAGAGAGTCCGAGCAGGTAGAAGCCGCGAGCCGCGAGCTTCGTCCCGGCCGGGATCTTCACCGACGAGAAGATGGCCTGCTGGGTCGGGTGCTCGGTCAGGGTCCAGCCAGAGATGTCGACGGCACTGGCGCCGGCGTTGTAGAGCTCGATGAACGAGTCCGTGGAGTTGGCGGGAGCGCCGCCGCTAATGCGGAACTCGTTGATCTTGATCGGGCTGACGTTCCGCACCTTCTCGGCGGTTGTCTCGGATTGCGTCCTGCCGGTCGTCCGGTTCGTCCACGAGGCGTTGCCGGCCAGGTCGCCGTTGAAGGCCGCCGGCCCCGAGGTGATCTTGAAGGTCGAGCTCACGCTGGCGCCCGGCGCGACCGGGTCAGCGAACGTCTTCGACGTCCCGGTGGCGCCTGAGACCAGGGAGGTCCACCCCGTAGGCACGGAAATGCTCAACTTGACACCCGCCGCGGGCGCCCCTGTGGTGTTCGTGAACGTCAGGGTGGTGTCCTGCGAGGACCGCGGTGAGAATGTCTGGAGTCCTGGTGGAGTGGCGGTCGCCGAGGCCGGTGCCAGGCTCAGCCGCGGCACGTCGTACTGGGCAGCCACGACGTTGGCCTGCACCAACTGGTCGATGGCGTCCGTCGGGAAGGTACCCGCGGCCGTCATAGCGCCTTCATAGAAGGTCCCCTGTGAGCTGTTGCTGTTATCGCCGCCGTTGCCCAGGAGGATGGCCCCCTGCTTGCGCATCGGGTCATAAGTGGAGTTGACGCGCGGTCCGTCGAACATCACCGACAGCGCGCCCTGCTGCGCGTCGCCGCCCAGGGAAGCCCAGCGGTGCGGTTCGCCCTTGGCCATCGCGGTCACGAATCGCCAGGCGATGCTCGGCAGGTTGACGCAGCCTCTGGATCCATCCGGGTTGACACAACCGACCAGGTTGTTCTCCTGGTCGGTCATGATCCACGGTCCCGGAGGCGGCCCGTGATACCAGGCGCCGGCGCTGCCGTAGTAAGCGGTTTCCATGGTGCCGTTGTCGTCGTCGCGGCTGTCGATCTCGGCGTTGCCGTAATCGAAACAGCAGCCGGAGTTGTAGTGGTGGCCGTTAATGACCCAATACTGCCCCTCCGCCTGGTCGTCGACGGCGGTGCCCTTCGGGTCGTCATTCCGGATGCCCATGCCCGGCTCGATGAAGACTCCGTAGGCCTTGTGGCCCATGATCGTAATCGGCGCCATGCCCGCGACCGGGACGTTGTTAAACCCACCCATGGCCGGGCCGCTGAATCCGCCGCGGGGCGCCTGAGTGAGGTCGTTGTGCTTGGGGGATTGGTCGTAGACGGTGGTGATCCAGCAGTAGGTGTTGGCGCAGAACGCGTCCTGCGCGGCCGCGTTGGCGTATCCGCCCGCATCCGGAACCGGCGACGCGACGGGTTGGACGATGCCGATGTCCAGGGTCTTCCCGTCCGACTGGCGCAGAACCCGGTAGAGCGGGCCGTTGTAGGAGGCGTACAGCGCGCGTGTGGTGCTGTGGGCGGCCACGCAGGGGTCGCCGGCGGCGCCATAGATGTCACACGGGCCCTGCGGCCTGGGCGGAGGAGCCTGGCGTCCCGCCCCGGCCTGTTGCGCCATCGTCAACGTGGCGCCAATCAACGTGAGCGCCAGTGCGAGCAGCAGTACAAGATTGATTCTCGTTTTCATGTTTATCCTATTTGCCTTGCCCGGTCTATTCGGGCATCTGGAGTTCTCACGATCACCCACCCGGCAAGCGCCCGCCCAACATTTCGCCCACGTGCCTGGATGCTCCAGCAGCGGCTTTCGTCATTATCGCATCGAGCACCCGATACCGGAGTTTCGGGTGTCATGCCCATGTTAAATGAATCATCCCGTGTGGAGGACTCGCGGCATGACTGGCGGGCGCCGTCCGCTTTCCGGCGCTCACCCGGGCCGGTCGGCGGCCTTGGACCAGACACTACCATGGATTCGGTGGCCGGCGAGAGTGTCAGCTTCGTACGGATACCATTGTACCCGGCGCCCAACCAGCCTCCACCGGCGGGCGCGTACCAGCTTTCCGCCAAGAGCGCGGACGGCTTGACCTGGGAACGCCCCTTTCTCTGCAACTTCCTGGAAACCCACCTTTTGTCCATTGGGCCAGGATCGGTAAACGCTACGTCGTCAGCGAGGATGTGTGGCGAATGATGGACTCCAAGCGATACACTGATTTCGATGAAGTGGCAGCTTCTCCACAACGCTTGCTGGGTGGGCGACGCCGAAGAGGTGGCACGCCTGCTTGAGGCTGGAGCGAACCCGAACCAAGTCGCTCCAACGAATTGGCGTCAAACTCCTCTGGGTCGCACGCTGGAGTTTCGCATTACGTCTCCGAGGCATGCCGGTCATGTCGAAACGGTTCGCATCCTGCTTCAGCGAGGCGTGGACCCGGCCGTTCGCTCCACGTATCTGGACATGACGCCCTACGAACTCGCGACGTTCTGCGGCCTTGAACCGGCTGCGGAACTGCTTCGCTATTTTCGGCCGGCGACGCCGCATCCCACGGGAATGACCGACCTTTGGCTCGCCTCGGCATCGCGTCTTCCCGAGCCCGCCAAATTGAAGGCGGTGCGTCTACTGACTAAGGAGCATAACGTGAATACAAGCTGGCGTCATGCAACGCCATTGATGATGGCTGTTGGCCACGCTGCTCACTATCGCTTTGCCGATGAACTCTTGAAAGCGGGCGCTGACCCAAATGTCGGCAATTCTATTCTGCACGCGAGTTGCGAATGGCACTTCGAACACCTTGTTTCCGCACTCCGTTATCTCGCGCAAGTGGGATGGAACATGAATTCGCGCGATTCCACCGGGCAGACGGCGCTTCACAAAGCGGCGTTTCTTGGCTACGCGGCAGCTGTACGAGTTCTCTTGGACAATGATGCAGATCCTCGCGCTCGGGATTCCTCGGGACTTACGCCACTTGACGTGGCCCGCCAATGGAACAAAGTTGCCGCCGTCAAAGCGCTGGCTCACACGGCATAGCTCCCGCAAAGTCGCAGCGTTTACCGATCTTCCGGACGAATGGAACAGGCTCGCGGAAACGGCGCTGATGGCCGGAGAACGACTTTATCGGAGAGGACTGGTGCGCACATGGGGACCAATCCAGGCTGAGGAGCGCTCACGCAAATCAGCGAACTACGACAAAGGCTCGACGTCGGTTCGGACCGAACCGAAAGATGGCGAAATCGTCGTCGAGGGAGGCCGCTCGCTCAATCCCCAGCCGCCTCATAGCCGCAAAACTCGTTCGGTCGACAATTGAGAAATCCTGGTCACGATACGAGGTCCCGATTTCCCAGGCAGTCTCCAAGTCCGCTGCAACGACCGTCTCGATGGCGGCTACCCCGTTGCGGAGCGCCTCCCAGAAGCGCTCGGCAGCGCGGCGGCCCAGACGATTTCGAATCAGAGTCCATGTCTCGATCAACACGTGATCGGTTGTAACCAGCGGCTCTCCGCCTGAGAGGATCGCCTTCGCTCGCGAGTTACTGGTATCCGATTTGTCCGCTGCGGCGTACCATATTGAGGTATCGACAAAGAGGCTCATGCTACCGCCGGCGGGGCTTTCGGCGCTCGCAAGCGAAGGCTTCCCCAAGCATTGCGTCCTTGTGGTTGGCAATGTCGGAGTTCTCGGACGCTCCCAGATCAAACACCGCCGACGGATTGACGGCCGGTTGTGAGCGGCCGAGATCGCGCTCGACGAGGCGCCGGACGTATTCAGCAAGGGATACACCCATATCGCTAGCGCGCTGCCGTACCCGGCGCTGAATCTCCGGGTCAAGCGTGATCTGCGTGCGTGACATCATGATGGTACCATCATATCCTATCCGGGCTTATGTCAGAGACTGCCGGGCGTGCCCGAAAGGCAGCGCCTCCGGTCCGCAGGCACGGATAGCTCCTGCCTGGTCGCCATGTGTTTAGGAATCCCGTCGGAGCGGGGACCAGAGCATCCTGCTTGCCGACGGTTTTGCTCGAGGCTGGTCGAGTGCTCGTCGGCCGGCAGCGATTCACGGCGATGCCGCCGAGCCCTACAGGTGCGCCAGGGGGCGTCTCGGCGTGTTCCTCGCCCGGTCGCAGCCCGGGGTTTGCGTGGGCGCTGGCGGGGCGCGGCGGATTTCCGCTCCATCTGAACCGGCCCTGCCATCCCCAAGGGAACAGTATTGGGTTTAGACGGTCGGCGAAAACCGCTCGGGAGTTCCGAGTCCCGGCCGGCAGGCAAGAGCAAACCTTCGGCCGGGGCGGGGGATACGGAGCGACCGCGCCGTCAACCGCACGGCGACGTTCGTGTTCCTCATCGGCGATCGCTTCTTCGACACGGTGACGGCGTTCGTGCCGGGCGCGGGCGCGGCCGGCTACGAATTCACTAGCGCCCTGGCGGTGCAGATTCTGAAACACCTGGCGCCGCAACTGACGCCCCTGCTGAGAGGCTGAGGTCAAGGATACATCCACAGCGCTTCCGTTTTGACCGCCTGATCGCGGGGCGATGGTTATCGCGCCGTCATTGCCGCCTCCAGCGCGAGATACCTCTCGCGGTCCCCTTCGGGTTCGGCTTGGGACTTCACGTCGATGCGCATTCGCTGGTAATTGTTGTCGACGCGGTAGGCCGGCCAGTTCGGCAGGCTGGGGCCGTTCGGGTTGAAAGTCTTGATGAAATTCACGAAGTAGGCCTGCATCGTTTTGGATACTTGATAGTCGGCGGGTTCCCAGGTGTAGCGCTTGTCGAGATCCAGGTTGCCCATGGCATATTGAATTTCGGAGGAATGCGCCGCGCCGCGCGGGCCTTGGGGTTGCTGGGCGCCGGGCCCTCTGCCGGCATTGGCGCCTCTGCCGGCCGCGGGCGCTGCGGGCGCGGGTTCGCCCGGCATGCCCAGATAAGCCGGGCGGGGACGGGCGTACAAGTAGCGGTATACCGGTTGGCCACCGGTCTTCATCTGGAGTTCAGCCCACTTCCAGGTGCCGTACGCGATGAAGCGAGCGCTGGCCAGGTGGTCGGCAGCTTCGTAAACCTCATCGGTGGTGCTGGCGGCATAGGCCTTCAGCACCGGGCCGGCCTTATCCCCGTAGAATCTCCTGATGGCGTTGGCAAGGGTTTCCGGCGTCGGGTCGCCGGCGCCGAGAACCGAGCGCGCAGCCTGCTCCTGGGTGTTCGACCCCTCCAGCAGAGGGATCTTGGCCTGCTCGCCCGCTTCGAAGATTTCCGGCAAGGACTTCGCCAGGAAGTAGCCGTCCATGGCCGTGCTGAAGCGGACGCCCCGGGCTTGGGCGGCGGCGTCCTGAATCTGCTCCGCGGTCATGGCGCGAAGGGCGGCAAGCGTGTTCGCGCCGGCGGCTGCGGCGAATTTGACGCCATTCTGTTCGGCCTCGGCAAGAGGCTGCGGCGGCAGGCTGGCGATTGCGGCGCCGCTCTCGCCGATGGCGCCAGCCATCAGGTTCCTGGAAAGCGGCGAAGCCATGAGCGCGCTGACGGAGATCGAACCGGCGGATTCGCCGGCGATGGTGACGTGCTTGGGGTCGCCGCCGAAAGCCGCGATGTTCCTCTGCACCCATTGCAGGGCAGCCACCTGGTCCAACAGACCGTAGTTGCCGGCGGCGTGGTGCGGGGATTCCTTCGTCAGCTCGGGATGGACGAAAAAGCCGAAGACGTTAGTGCGGTAGTTGATGGAGACCGCGACCACGCCCTGGCGGGCCATGCTCTCGCCGTCGTAGCGCGGCTCCGAGCCGTCGCCGTTCTGGAAACCACCGCCGAAGATATAAACCAGAACCGGAAGTTTTTCCTCACCTGGCTTCGCCGGAGTCCAGACGTTGAGGTAGAGGCAATCCTCACCCATGCCATTGCTGCGGAACCAATAGTCGGCGCCGGGTGAAGTGCGCTGCATGCACCTGGGGCCGAACTGGTCGGCGTTGCGGGCGCCCGTCCATTTCTTGACGGGCTGCGGCTCCCGCCAACGCAGGTCGCCGACGGGAGGCTGGGCGAACGGGATGCCTTTGAAGGTGCGCACGCCGTCTTGGGGCGCGGCGGTGGATTCGAGGATGCCGCTCGCGGTCTTTACGCGGTCGTTGGCGAAGGCCGCCGATACCGCGGCGGTGCAGATAACGATAGCTGAGAAAAGCAAGCGCATAAGAGGCCTCATTATCGGATCTCCGTTTTGGAAACCCAACCACTGAGTGTCGCCCATTGCGCATCCTGCGTCAACGCAAGTGGAGTTGGCTTCCTGGGGGTGCCTCGCGCCGCTCTCGGATCGCCGGCAACGCTGGCGGATGGCCGCCAATCCGGAAGGACGGGCGTTCGTGCCGGGCACGGGCGCGGCGTGGCGCGGCCATGTGGCCCGGCTTACGCCGCAGTGGCGAACCATCGGCGCATTTCCGACCGTGGAACCACGCCCGCCCGCTCCGCGATGATGATTCCGCCGCGCAAGAGCACGAAATACGGAATCGCCTGGACCCGAAACTGAGCGGCGAGAGCCGGGTATTCTTCGGTGTTGACCTTGAGGACTAACCTGCATTTCTCATGGGACCTTGCGTGTTGCTTTGTGGCGCAGGCTCTTCAGCCGGCCGCGTCGGCTCTCAAGCCGACGCATGGAGCGGGAGTCGCTACAACAGCATGTCTCGGCACGAGTGCCGAGACGGCAGCCTAAGAGGCTGCGCCACGAACAGCTTGCGCAGTGTCGGTTGAAAGGCGATGAGAAATCCCGGCTAAGCCCCGTCCAGCCATTTCATGCGCCAGTTCCTTGACTTCAGGCGCTGCCATCCGGCAGGGGCCGCACCATGCCGCCCAAAAGTCCACCAGGACGGGCACCTTGGCCTCGCGGGTGATCTCGGCGAACTCCGCCGCGTCAACTTCGATGGGCTCGGAGACGGGCGGTAAGCCGGCTTTGCAGGAGCCGCAACGGCCGGTAGCGGACAGGTGTTTCGCAGGAACGCGGTTGTTGGCGCCGCAGGCGGGGCATGGTCGGATCATGTACGCCCTCTAACTGTAAGCTACCACGAACGGCGGGACGCCGAACAAGCGCTCGGGCGATCTTCGGCTGCCCATTCTTCCCTGTGGACATGGCGAATCGCCGCGGCGGTTTCCGGCAAGGCGGCCACACGGATGGCCGACGGCCGCGGCCACGCGGCGATTGGCCGATTCATCGGCATTGCCGTCGTACGATAATGGCGACGACGCAGCGAAGCGCTTCCGAGCCCGTCGCCGCGGAACGGGTCCGCAAGCGCGAACAGCGACCACATCCTTACGCCGGCAGCGTGCCAGCCGGGTCCTGGAATGGTCTACCGGACAAACGGAACGATCGCTCTGGTTCTGGCTCGGTACGCCGGATATTCCTTCGGGAACTGCCGCAGCATCAGGCGCTCTTCCGCCCGCGCGGAGATCCCGAAATAGGCTCCGGAAAAGACGAAGACGATCAGCCAAACGACGCCGCTCGCCAGCGCCGATCCGAGCATGGCGAGCAGAATCCCAGAATAAATAGGGTGGCGAACGTAACCATACGGTCCGGTGGTTACGAGCTCGGGATCTTCCTTGACCGACATCGGCATTCCCCAGTTCCTGCCGAGATACTTCCGCGCCCATACGGCGAGGGACAGGCCAAGGGCGCAGATGACGAGCCCGCAGATGGCAAGCAGAGGCTTAGGGATGGTGATCGCGAATCGCCGGAACCCTCGCACTCTGTAACAAAGGTTCAGGATGATAACCATGAAAAGAATCCGGTACACCGCATAGGTTCGGCTGGAAGATACGTTCCGTTTCGCACTTTTCGCGGAAACAAGCCAGTAAATATAGAACGTCGCCCAGAGGGTGAAAAGAATCGCGAACCGAACCCGGATCATGGTATGAGTTTAGTCGTAAATCGCGTGAGCGAGTCCAACGTTGTGCGTTCGCGGCCCTTTGCCCGAAACCGGCTTGGGCCTCCATATCGTACCGGCGGGGTGTCGACCCGGTCTGGCTCCGTGTGGAACGTTCTGTACCTTACATTGTGCGATTGCGCCGCAGCGGGGATGGAGAGAAAATAGGCAGAAAAGGGGTACCTTTTTGGGGCTGAGAGTAACCCAGCGCCTTTTCTTGTGGCACAGGGCAATACCGCATCGGCGCGTCGCGCTGTGTCTTCGAAAGAGGAGGATGCGAGAGGCTGGAGGGACTATGAATCCAACTATGAAGCAACAAACGGCCCCTTCGCCGGCCGGCGCCGAGCAGCGGTTGCAGGAACTCGGCATCCGCCTGCCGGCGCCGCCCGATCCGTTCGGCGCCTATGTGGAAGCGGTACAGACAGGCAATCTTCTTCTTCTCAGCGGCATGCTTCCCACCGAGGGCCGCGGCGCGAAATTCACTGGGCGCGTGGGTGCGGAGCTCGATGTGGAAGCGGGCCGCCAGGCGGCTCACCTCGCGGCGCTCAACGCCCTGGCTGTCGCGCGGCGGCACTTGGGATCGCTCGACAAAGTGACGCGGATCGTCCGGCTAGGCGTTTTGGTGGCCACTGCCGGGGATGTCCCCGATCAGCCCAAGGTGGCTGACGCCGCGTCGGAGTTGCTGCAAAACGTCTTCGGAAAAGACAAGAGCCCTTGCCGCCTGGTGTATGGCGTTGCAAGCCTTCCGCTCGGCGCCCCAGTCGAGTTGGAAGTCATTTTCGAGGTAGCGGAGTAACAGAGGCTCCCAATGCCGGAACCGGCACGGCTCCAGGCAGAGGGAAAGATATCGGTGAAAGTGAGAATCGAGAGGAGGTATCATGCCAGGTGCAAAAGTCGCCGTAGCGCCAATGAAGGTGGCGCAGGTTCCTAGCGCGGGAGCGGATTTCCAGATCGTTGACCGCGAGATTCCAAGGCCGGGTGTAGCGCAGGTGCGCATCAAGGTGCAGGCTTGCGGTATCTGCCACAGTGACGTGCTCACCAAAGAAGGCGGGTGGCCCGGGATTCAGTACCCCCGTATTCCAGGCCACGAGGTCGCCGGCGTCATCGATGAACTCGGGGCTGGCGTCTCCGAGTGGAAGCAGGGGCAGCGAGTCGGTGTGGGCTGGCACGGCGGCCAGGACGGCACGTGTCCCGCGTGCCGGCGCGGAGATTTTCGCAATTGCCGGAACCTGAAAATTCCGGGCATCAGCTATGACGGCGGATACCAGCAATACATGCTGGCTCCGGTCGAGGCGCTGGTAGCCATACCGGAAAGTCTGAGCGCGGCCGAAGCCGCACCGCTGCTCTGCGCCGGAATTACCACCTTCAACGCGCTGCGGCACAGCGGCGCCATGCCCGGAGACCTGGTTGCCGTGGTGGGCATCGGCGGTCTGGGTCACCTCGGAGTTCAGTTCGCCAACAAGTTCGGTTACAAGGTCGCAGCGATTGGGCGCGGGTCCGGGAATGCAGCTCTCGCCCAGAAACTCGGAGCGAGCGTGTACATCGACAGCAAATCGACCAGCGCCGCGGGGGCACTGCAAAAACTGGGCGGCGCCCAGGTAATTCTAGTGACAGCCCCCAGTTCCAAAGCCATGTCCGAGCTGATCGACGGTTTGGCGCCAAACGGCAAGCTCATGGTGGTCGGGGTGGCATTCGATCCCATTGAGGTCACACCGCTGCAGCTCATTTCCGGAAGTCGAACGATTCAAGGCTGGGCCGCGGGAACACCGGCCGATTCCGAGGACACTCTGCGCTTCGCCGAATTGACCGGCGTACGTCCAATGATTGAAACCTATCCGCTTGAAAGAGCGGGCGAGGCTTACGCGCGCATGATGAGCGGCAGCGCACAGTTCCGGGTCGTTCTGACGATGTGAGCCGGCTGTAACGCTGCGGCACTCCCTGCCGGGTCCGCCGCCAGTCATTTTGATGATCGGGAAGGGGGCAGGCCTTTCTCGATTCTTCCCGTTTGAGGACTTCTCATGCGACCTGACATCGTTCCCGGAGCTAAGTTCCCCGACTATGAGCTTTCCGATCACACCGCCAAGCGCCGGAAGCTCTCCGAATTGCAAGGACCACATCCAATGGTTCTGGTCCTCAGCCGCGGCGGCTACTGCCCTAAGGACCGCCGCCAGACTGAAGGGCTTGTCCAACTCCATCGTGAACTCGAGGTCGCCTATTGCCGCCTTGTCACGATCAGTACGGACAGTATCGCTCAGACCAATGAATATCGCAGCGGAGCCGGCGCCCACTGGCCTTTCCTGTCCGACGCGGGGCGTATTCTGCAAAAAGATCTCGACATCGCCGAATACACCGACCCCGTCAATAATCCTATGATTCCCCATGTGATTGTTCTCGAACCCGGTCTGGTCATTTATAAGATCTACAACGGCTATTGGTTCCTCGGGCGTCCCACTCTGGAAGAGCTCCGCCAGGACCTCCGAGCCGTGACCCAAAAGTGCAGGCCGGACTGGGACATCACAACGCCCGAACTAAGGGCAGCGTGGCAGCAAGGCCGCAAGAACCTCTTCTACCCTTACGGCAAGACCTACGCCCAAACTCTCGGCGAACAGGATTAGGGGCGCAGAACGCGCTGATTTCCCGGTCTCCGGCGATCCGGTCGAGATCGCCGATGGCCCTCGTGCGTTCGTGCCGGCCGCAGGCGCGAGGCCACCGGCCGCAACTCACGATGCACCCGCGGAGCGGTCGCCGTTCGAAACCCCGTCAGCAAACTGCCGCGGATTCGCTATACTTGCAGCCTGTGCCCGAAGCGACTGCAACTGCCGCTCTGAAACACACGCTCGGCCTGCGCGACGTCACTCTGCTGGCCGTGGCCTGCATCGTCGGCACGCGCTGGATTCCCGCCGCGGCGCACGCCGGTCCCGGCTCGGTCACCTTGTGGCTGGCCGCCGCGCTGCTGTTCGCAGTACCTCTGGCGGTGGCGGTGGGCGCGCTGACCGTGAAATACCCCGGCTTGGCCGGTGGTCTGTACGCCTGGACGCGCGAAGATTTCGGGCGGTGGCACGGCTTCCTCTGTTTCTGGGTCTACTGGATGGGCATCGCCTTCCTGCTGCCTACGGCCGCACTGTTCTACATGGGCGCGGGCTTCTACACGCTCGGGCCGAAGTACGCCCACCTCGCCGATAATCGCTTCTGCCTGCTGGCCGCGGCGCTGGTGGCCATCTGGGTGGCGCTCGGCACCAACCTGCGCGGCGTCGATGTCGGCAAGTGGACTGAAAACATCGGCGCCGGCGCCTGCTGGCTGCTGGGCGTCATGCTGATCGTGCTGGCTGTGCTGGTGGGCGCCAAACGGGGCTCGGCCACCCCCATCCATGTGCTTCCCAAGTGGGATTGGGGGACGGTCAATTTCTGGTCCAACATCGCCTACGGCCTTTCGGGTGTGGAAATGGCGGCCATGATGGGGGCCGAAATCCGCGACCCCGCGCGCACCCTGCCGCGGGCCGGCTGGATCGCCTCGGGCTTCGCCACGGTCTTCTATAGCGCCACCACGGTGGCCATGCTGGTGCTGCTGCGGCCCGAGAAAATCAGCGAGCTCAACGGACTGGCGGAAGCCGGCGAATCGGCCGGTCTGGCGCTGGGCGCGCTGTGGCTGCCGCCGCTGATGGCCGTGCTGGTGATGGCTTCCGCAGTGGGGCAATTCGGCGGTTTCGGCGCTTCGGTCTCCCGCCTGCCCTTCGCCGCCGGGGTGGACCACCTGCTGCCGCGGGCCTTCTCGCGCGTGCATCCAAGGTGGGGAACGCCGTACGTTTCCATCCTCACGTTCGGCGCGATGGCGTCCTTCCTGCTGCTGATCTTTCAGCTTGGCGACAGCCTGCGCGCCGCCTATCAGGAGATGGTGTCGCTGATGGTGATCACCGGCTTCCTGCCGTACGTGTATATATTCGGCAGCGCGTGGAAGGCCGGCAAGCGCCTCAGCGCCATCTCCGGCTGGGCCATAACCCTGCTGGCGATTTTGTGTTCCCTGGTTCCCACCGAGGCCATCGCCAACATCTGGATCTTCGAGGGGAAGTTGGCCGCGGGGACGTTGGCCGTGGTGGCCTCGGCGTGGCTGGTCTACCGGCGCGCGGAGCATTCCCTGCAGAGATTCGGAGACGCAGAGGCAAACCAGCAAGAGCTGAAAGAATAGGGAGATCGCAAACCCCGCCCTGGCGTCTGCTTGAATGGCACCGCGCCCGCCGCCCGGCTAACTCAGAGCCGCCTTGGCGAACTCGAAGGACCGCTTCACGTCGGCCGGCCGGTCCGTAGTCTTGTAATCGCAATCCAGGTAGCAGCGGAACTGGTACTTCCGGTCCCGGATCAGATGGAGGATCTCCGCCACGTGCGTATCGCCTTCGCCGTACGGCACGCTCACCCGGTCTTTGCGGCGGTCCTTGAGATACAGCAGGCCTATACGGTCGTGGTGGTCCTCCACGAACTTCAGCGCATCGTACCCGCCGCCGGTAGCGTCGCCGATATCGAAACTGATCTGGTAATTCCGGGAGAGCGACACCGCCTGTTCGTAGCTCTCGGGCTTCGCGATCGCGTCGGGATTGGTGACGCTCATGTTGGGATTGCCCTGGATCCCCACCAGGAAGCCGCGCTTTTCGACCAGCGGCGCGACGCGCTTTGCCGCCGCAAGCCCGAAGCTGAGCGTAATCAGCCGCGCGCCGAGAACCTCGGCAATATCGAAAGTCCGGCCGAGTTCCTCTTCGGTCGAGCCGGGGAATCCGCTGAGCCCGTAGATCGCGATGCCGGCATCCTCGAATTTCTTGCGGATGGGCCGGAAATAGTCGAGCGAGACAGTCGCGCGCCACCTGGCGAGTTCCTCACGGGCCTGGGCGCGCGCGGCCGCCGAGTCCGCCCCGCGGATACGGTCCGAGAATTGCGCCGGCTCCACCAGAGGCGCATAGAGATCGCACTCGCCCAAGCCGGTCTCGGCCATGGAGCGGATCACCACCTCGACCAGGCCCTCCTGCGGCAGCCCGATCCCCGTGAAAATGTAGCTCTGCAGCCCAAACTGCACCCCGTGGACGACGGAGTCAATCTTCTTGGCGCCTATTGCCGGCATAGCCAGCGCTCCCACCGCCAGCTTACCCACGTCGCGTCTCGACAACATTGTCGCACCTCAGATCGAGTTTACGCCCGATGCCAGGAAACCGCCATCCACGGCCAGGCATTGGCCGGTGATGAAGCTGGCGGCGTCGGATGCCAGCAGCACGGCGGCGCCGATGAGTTCCTGCGAATTGCCGAATCGCGCCATGGGAGTGCGCAGTTTCAGCTCGCGGCCGCGATCCGTGCCGTCGAGGAAAGCGGCGTTGAGGTCGGTGCGAAAGACGCCCGGAGCGATGGCGTTCACGTTCACGCCGCTCTGCGCCCACTCCACTGCCAGGCTGCGGGTGAGCGAGAGCACCGCCGCTTTCGAAGCGGCGTAGGCGGTGACCTGCACCAGCGCCACGTAGGAATTCAGCGACGCAATATTAATGATGCGGCCGCGGCGGTTGGCCGCCAGCGCCGGATAGAACGACTGGCAGGTGCGCAGCATGCCGGTGAGGTTGACGTCCATCAGACGATCCCATTCGGCCTCGCCGACATCCGTCGTGGGCTTGCGAAAGATCTGCCCGGCGGCGTTCACCAGGATGTCCACCTGGCCGAACCAGGCCAGAACGGCGTCGCGAAACAGGTCGACCGACGCGCGGGAACCGATGTCGCAAACGCGGCGAAGCGTGCGCCCGCCGGCGCGCTCCACTTCCGCGCACACTTCCTCCACCATCGCCTCGCGGCGCCCGGTGGGGATGACGTCGGCGCCGGCGGTCGCCAGGCCGATGGCCAATTCGCGGCCCAGCCCCGAGGTGCCGCCGACGACCACGGCGACGCGCCCGGTCAAATCCATCAAGTTTTTCGCTGCCATAAGTAAGCTCCTAAAAGTACGTCATTTCCCAATAAATCTTGCCCGCTGTAGCCGGACAAGGAAACCCGACACCGATGATTCACCGCAGAGACGCAGAGACACGGAGAAGCAAAGAGGGGAAAGAGTGGGCTGCCTCCTCCGCGCCTCTGCGGTGAATAATCCGTGGGCTATCGTTGAATCCGCGACGGGCGAACCACCGCCAAACCAAGTCTCTCTGTCTGCGCTCTCTGCCACCTCCGCCTGCCTCGGGGAAGACGAGCAGGCAACCCATTCTTTCCCGCCTTTTCTTAGGGTTTTCTCTGCGCCTCTGCGCCTCTGCGGTGAATAACCGGTGGGTTATCGTTGAATGCGCGGCGACCCGCCTTTGGCGAACGCCTGGACCTGCTCCAGGGTCGCCATGGTCGTGTCGCCCGGGAACGTGGTCAGCAGCGCGCCGTGCGCCCAGCCGAGTCTCACGGCTTCCTCGGGGGACTGGCCCGTCAACAGGCCATAAAAGAAGCCCGAGGCAAAGCCGTCGCCGCCGCCGACGCGGTCGAAGACGTCGAGCTCGCAAACCGGAGCGGTGTACTTCTGGCCCTCGACCCACGCCACGGCGCTCCAACTATGCCGATTGGTGGAGTGCACTTCGCGCAGCGTGGTGGCCACAACCTTGATCTGCGGGTGCTTTGCCACCGCGCGGTCGATCATTCCAAAGAAAGCGCCGGGGTCGAGCTTAGACTTGGAGGCGACTTCGGGGCCGGCAATTCCCAGACCCTTTTGCAAGTCTTCCTCGTTGCCCACCAGCACATCGACATTCTTCACGATGCGCCCCAGCACTTCGCTGGCGCGCGCCGTGCCGCCGGAAATTTTCCAGAGCTTCTCGCGATAGTTGAGGTCGAAGGAGACCACCGCGCCGGCGGCTTTGGCTGCCTCCATGCCCTCGATGACGATTTCCGCGGTGGTGGGGGAGAGCGCGGCGAAGATGCCGCCGCTGTGGAACCATCGCACGCCGCCCTGGAATATGGCCTTCCAGTCGAAGTCGCCGGGCTGCAGCAGACCCGCCGCTTCGTTCGAGCGGTTATAGAACACCACTGGCGCCCGCATGCCGTGCCCGCGGTCGCTGTAGACCGTCGCCATGTTGGGGCCGGTGACGCCGTCGTGCGCGAAGTGCTTGTAGAAGGGGCGGACGCCCATGGCGCGGACCCGTTCGGCAATCATGTCGCCGATGGGGTAATCGACCATGGCGGTAACGATTCCGGTATTGAGGCGAAAGCAATCGGCCAGGTTGGCGGCCACGTTGAACTCGCCGCCGCTGACGTGAATCTGGCATTGAGTCGCCTTGCGGAAGGGAATGGTTCCAGGGTCCAGGCGGTGTATGAGAGCGCCGAGGGACACCAGGTCCAGGGCGCCCTGTTGAGGAATAGGAAGGGGTTGACTCATTTGGCTGTCCCCTCCACGCTATGGTCCTTGCGCGGCGGCTGTCAAGTGCGCGCGGCTGAACGGACAGTTTAGCGGAATTGAAGAGAGCGAAAACAGTTGTACCCTGAAGGCATGGAGATAACAGTCACCGTTCCCGATGACTTGTCGGCTGGGCTGCTGCCCCCCGGCCAGGAACCCGCCCGCGCCGCTTTGGAGGCAATTGGCCTGGAAGCGTATCGGCGGCGGCGCATCACCGGCTACCAACTCCGGATCCTGTTGGGAATTGGCACGCGCTACGAACTGGACGGTTTTCTGAAACAGCACGAAATCTGCGACTACACCACCGAAGATTTCGATCGCGATCTCGCGACCATTCGGGACCGGCAGCAAGATCGCACGTCCGAGCGGCTTGCGTGATCGTCGTGGCGGACACCGGGCCGCTCAACTACCTGGTGCTGACCGGAACGGCCGGTGTGCTCCAGCCTCTCTACGGTCGCGTGATAGTACCGAGGACCGTAGTCGAGGAATTGAAGCGGACTGGGGCGCCAACCGCAGTCCAACTCTGGGTCGGACAGTTACCTGATTGGCTCGAAGTTCAGCCTGACCCGCCTCCGGACCCCAGCCTTCGGTTCCTCGATCCGGGAGAAGGCGCCGCACTGTCGCTGGCTCAGCTATTAAGGGCCCACGAGGTTCTAATCGATGATTGGGCAGGCCGAACGGAGGCGGAACGCCGGAATCTGAACGTTACGGGGACGTTGGGCGTGCTGGCTGACGCGCACCTGGCCGGCCTGCTGGATTTCGACTCTGTATTGGCGCGCCTTCGCACTACGAATTTCCGCCTCTCCGCTGAAGTCGAGCGCCTTGTTCGCCGCCGGCTATCGGGGCTAAAGCGAGAACCTCGATAGCGGGTGTCGAAGACCGGCCGCCACCTGCACGAGGGCGGGCACCGGCTTCCGAGCGCGCTATGGTCCTTGCGCGGCGGCTGTCAAGTGCGGGCGGCTGAACGGACAGTTTAGATTCCATCTCCAGGTCTAATCCCAATGCTCACTTAACGCGTGGAACGCGCCGATGCCTCTTTGCGAGTAGCGCGTCACGCGGACGGAGCAGCCGCTTCGACGAGGTAGCGTTTCTCGGCCAAGTGTCTTGCCGCACCCTGGTCGCGCGAAGGCGCGAGAACGGGAACAATAATTAATCGGCAAGGTGTTTATTTCTTGGTACTCTCCAAGACCCGGCCACTCGGAGAAAGCCCGAGTGGGGTTCCTTGCCATTGCCCCGCGAAGTCCCCATCCGGTAAACTGGCGCTTCCTCCCGCAGCCCTCCGCACCCGCCTTTCCCCTTTCGCAACTTTTTTCGCCTATTATCTTCTTCAATTCATTCCACTTACCCCCATCCTACCCCCGTGCCCCATTGACTCTGCCTGCGACAATGAAACCGGGAGATCAATTCCAGCCCGGCCGGGAACCAACCCAAACCGGTACGATCGTTCCTGTGGAAAACCGCTAACCCCTTTTCCTTGCAACGAATTTTTCAGAAAATCCGGAACGATCGTACCGGTCAGCGTTAAGCAGGCGGACAGCTTCCAGCGGGCAGCGCCTGCCAACGTTCGCTTTCCGCCGAGGGCAGGAGAAACCGCCCCGCTCCACCGACGCCGCCGCACACTTCAGGCGGCTTTCAGCCGCAACCTGAATCTACCGGCTTTTACCCGGTAGTCATCAGCGGAATTGAAACGAGGGTAGTGCCCCGGCGCGTGGGGGGATGCGCCGGGGCATGGGCGCAAGAGTGGGGTTTAGCACCGCGCCATCTTCACCTTGGGGACCGATACGTAACCGAGCACTTCATCTTTCTTCACCTGGTTGACTACGATTTCCTCAGGCTGGCGATTGTCCGCAAGGTAGAGCTGCACCGGCTCGTTAATGGTGCGGTCGCGCTTTTCTACCATCCGGTCGTTGGCCAGAACCTGCAGGGTGAAGCGGTTGTGTTTGGGATCGGTCTTGGCCAGGGCGAGTTGCAGATCGCCGACCTTCTGGCGCCCGGACGTCTTTCGCAGATCGAACTGGATATAGTCGCGGTCGCCCAACTCTTTAAGCGCATTGAGCTGGGTAGCATTAGTGGCGATCAGGCCGCTCATCACACCCATGTCACCCATCACGTGCTTGAGATCGGTGCTTGTCTTTGCCAAGTCCGACTGCGTGGATGCGACGTCGGTCTTGACGCCGCTCACGTTATCGTCGATCTCGCCGATCTTGGCGGCCGCGCTGCTGTTGGCCTGCTGCAGGTCGGTCAACTGGCCGGCTATCTGCTGGCGCGCCTGCTCGTCTTGCTCCCTCTGCTTCGCCAGCGCGGCAGACAGGCTGGCGCTGGTCTTGCGCACGTCCTGCCTGGCGCGCGTCTCGGCCTGCGCGGCGGTCTCCTCCGCGTGCTGGGCGAGGGCATCCAGGCTCTTCCCAGCGGCGGCCTTGGTCAGCGACAAGTCGTCTTGCAGCCTGGCTATCTGTTGTTGGTCGCGCTGGTCTAACCGTGCCAAAGCTCCGGCAAGTTGACGGTTATTCACGAATAACAGCACGATGGCGACTAACGCCACCATGATCGCGGTGTTCCATAGAATCTGTCCTGTTTGCTGTGGTCCATCCGTGTTCTGAGACATTTGGTTTACTCCTCCAGTTCGCTGTATGGGACAGTCCGTTTCCGCGGCCGCGTCGGATTTGTCACTTGCCTCTAAGCAGTTTGTGCGCCAATCCAGTGGTCAGGGGCTTGACCTTGTCCATGGCGCGCCGCCGCGGCATTTCTTACCGGGTGGCGTGAACTTCTTACCTGCGGGATTGCAGTTTGTCGCCCGCGGACCAATATTTTCCGGCACTGCGATGGCTCCGGCACGAACTGTCTATGCGCCTCGGTGTGCGTCCGGCATTCTGGTTGATCGCCGGGCTCACTTGTCCCGGACGCGCGAAATGCGCCGGTGGTCAAAGAAGACAACCTGTGGCGGCGGGCCGCCAGGATCTCGCAAAGCTCGCTGGAGGCGGGCGCCTACAAAACCTTATTAATCGTCAGGAAATAAACTATGCCAACTCCGCTCCCTCACGGCCGCGGCCCGGAGTCCGGTTCCGAGCCGCGACCGTGAGGAGGGTTGGAGCAGTTATTCCGTGACAGACCCTTAGTCCAACGTCTCGGGCACGAGCTCGATATTCTTTTCGCCCGCCGCCTTGCGCTCGGCGTATTTCCGGGCCCAGGCGTCCCAACTTCGCCCGTCCGCCATGTCGCGCCCGGTGAAAGAAAGCTGCGCCACATCGGCGAAGCGGACGGCGATTGTCTGGCCGGGCTTGGTCATGATCCGCAAGGTGGAGGCGGCGGGATCCGCCTTCCGTTCGCGGTCGAAGACGTAGCCCTCGATGCGTTCGCCGGTGCCCAGGGTGAGGGTGACGTCGCCGCGATAGTCGAAGGCCTGCTCGATGCCGCCGGCCAATTGGCCCGGAGCCGCCACTTCCCTGCCCTTGATGGTGGCCCGGGGAGCGATCTCCGCAATCTGCACGAGGGCGGGCGCCGGCTTCTCCGCCGCGACCTGGCGCGCCGCCTCGGCATCGCCATAGCGCGACAACAGCATGGCGCGGACGGTGGCGAAGACGCCCCGGAACGAGAACGTGTAATCCACCGCGGAAGCCTCATACCCGGAGTGCAGCATGCAGTTGGCGCACTTTGGGTTGCCCGATTCGTAGCCGTAGTGCGACCATTCGGTGGAGTCGATCAGATCCTGGAACGTGTCTGCGTAGCCATCCTGCAGCAGGTAGCAGGGCTTCTGCCAGCCGAAAATACCGTAAGCGGGCATGCCCCAGGGGGTGCAGTGCAGGTTGCGCTTGCCCATGAGGAACTCGAGGAACAGCGGCGACATATTGAATCGCCAGCGCGGGTCGCGGTTGGAGAGAATCCTGCGGAACATCGACTGGTTGGATTCGCGATTGCTGAAGTGCTGCTGGTCGGGCGCCTTGTCGTAGGAGTAGCCGGGCGAAATCATCATGCCTTCCACGCCCACGTCCATCATCTCGCTGAAAAAGGCGCGCACCGACCGGCTTTCCACTCCTTCGAAGACGGTGGTGTTGGTGGTCACGCGGAAGCCGCGCCGGATGGCTTCGCGCATGGCCGCAAGCGCGATCTCGTAGCCGCCTTCTTTGCAGACGGAGAGGTCGTGGTGTTCCTTTTCGCCATCCATGTGGACCGAGAACGTGAGGTACTTGCTGGGCGCAAACAGGTGCAGCTTTTCGCGCAGCAGCAGCCCGTTGGTGCACAGGTAGACGTACTTCTTGCGGGCCACCAGCCCGCGCACGATCTCGTCGATGCGCGGGTGCATCAGCGGTTCCCCCCCCGGGATGGCGACCGTGGGCACGCCGCACTCGTCGACGGCCCGGAAGCACTCCTCGGGCGTGAGCTCGCGCTTGAGAATGTGGCCGGGGTACTGGATCTTCCCGCAGCCGGCGCACGCCAGGTTGCAGCGATAGAGCGGTTCGAGCATGAGCACCAGCGGGTATCTCTTGCGGCCCCTCAGTTTTTGCTTGAGGACGTAGGTGGCGACGGTCCACATCTGCGACGCGGGCA
>Ga0182030_10008712_pt1 | contig 20925 bp, 15 predicted proteins | sample 812S3MmetaG_FD_121299 | JGI IMG/M metagenome (GOLD analysis project Ga0182030, IMG submission 121299) | Permafrost microbial communities from Stordalen Mire, Sweden - 812S3M metaG (Illumina Assembly) | ecosystem: Environmental > Terrestrial > Soil > Wetlands > Permafrost | place: Sweden...
CGAGATTGGCGCCTGGCTTCCCAGTGTCGCCCGGGAGGACGACCGCGTCCTCATCTACTTCGCCGGCCACGGCTTCATGGACCACGGCAAGGGCTACCTCGCTCCCTTCGATCTGGAGCGCGACCGCATCGCCGATACCGGCTATCCCATGGACGAGCTCGGCGCCGCGATCGGCGGCAAGATCAAGGCCAAATCCAAAATCCTCCTCACCGACGCCTGCCACTCCGGCGCCATCACCCCGGAAGATACCGAGAACCTCAATAGCCGCTTCGGCGACCTCAGCAAAAGTCTCTTCTCCCTCACCGCCAGCCGCGCCCGCGAGCGCTCCTTCGAAAGCCCCGATCTCGCGGGCGGCCACGGCGTCTTCACCTACTACCTCGTGCAAGGTATGGAAGGCGCCGCCGATACCTCCGGCGATGGCGTGGTCACCGCCGACGAACTTGCCGAGTACGTCCACACCCAGGTGCGCGAGTACACCAACAACCAGCAGAACCCCACCTCCGACAAGGCCAATTACGATCCCGAAATGCTGCTGGCCTACGTTCCCTCGAAGGCGAAACCCGCCGCCGCCCCCGCGCCCAGGTTCGGCACCCTCGTCTTCGAATCCAATATGGATGGCGTCGAGGTGTTCGTCGATGGCAAGACCATCGGCGTGCTCGAAAAAGGCAAGCCCGTCAGCACTCCCGGACTCGCTCCCGGCGAGCACACCGTGCAGGGCGTCAAAATGGGTTACGAGCCCGATGGACCGCGCCAGGAAATGGTCTACCCCGGCCTGGAATCCCCCGTCCGCATCCGTATCCAGATTCCCCGCCGCCGTAACAAGGCCGCCGCCGGCTTGCTTGAGGAAGGCGTGAAGTTCTATCTCAAAGGCAACGAGCAGGACTACAAGAAAGCCGTGGACGCTTTCGAGCGCGCTCTTGCCGCCGACCCCACTTACTCCCAGGCGGCCTTCTATCTGGGCCGCACTTACAGCGCCCTCTTCGATTACGAAAACGCCGGCCGTTACTACAAGCAGGCCATCCAGTTGGATCCGGACTATCTGGAGGCCCACGCCAACTATGGCGGCATCCTGCTCGACACCGGCGACGTCGATGAGGCCATCCGCCAGTTGAATACCGTCCTCCAGCGCAAGCCGGAAGACTCCGTGGCGCTCACCTTGATCGCCCAGGCCTATCGCTTTAAGGCGCTCTATCCGCAATCCATCGAGGCCGCCCGGAAGGCCATCCGGATCAATCCCAAAACCGCCGAACCGCATCTCTGGCTGGCCGACAGCCTGCGCCTCGGCGGTAACTTCGCCGAAGCCCGCCCGGTGTACGACGAATATCTCAAGCTCAGCGATTTCGACAGTAAGCTGGCCGGTAAGTTGAATTACTATGTGCTTGGGTCGCTGGTTGGCATGGGCCGCAAGAAGCGCGTCGCCGAACGCGACATCTGGAACGACTACCACAACATGGCCTGGTACGGCATGTGCGAATGCGAGCGCAAGGCGGCCAATCTCGATACCGCCATCGCCTATTGCCAGAAGGCGCTCACCTACGATGCCAAAGACCCCTTCGCCCACTACGAACTCGGCCTCGCCTTCATGACCAAGGCAGTCAAAACCGGTAGCGTCGCCGAACTCGATCCCGCCCTCCAGCACTTCCAGCAGATGCTCCTTCTCAACCCCGACATGGACGAAGCCTCCATTGCCAGGAAGAACATCGCGAGCATTCAGCAATACCTCAACCAACCGCACTGACGTGCCCGTGCGCTATCATTTTCGTAATGCGCACAGTCACCCTCCCTGTCCTTATCGTTCTGTTCGTTCTGCAAGCCCGGCCGGCGAACAACTTCGCCTTGACCGTGGACAACATCATGCGCGGACCCGCGCTGGTGGGCTACGAACCCACCGGCGTGCACTGGTCTTCCGACGGCAGCCGCATCCTCTTCCAGTGGAAGCGGAACACCGACAAGGAAATCGCGCCCATGGACACTTACACCGTCAACCGCGACGGCAGCGGCCTGCGCAAACTTACCGACGAAGAGGTCCGCCAACTGCCTCCCGCGGCCGGCGATACCACCAAAGACAAGCGCCTCATGGTCTACTCCAGCGCCGGCGATCTCTTTACCCTGGACAACAACACCGGCAAGATCACCCAGCTCACCAAAACCACCGATGTCGAAACCAACCCCCGCTTCACCCAGGATGGCAAGCGCATTTCCTTCACCCGCAACGGCAACCTATACGTGATGTCGCTCGATAGCGGCCTGCTGGTGCAACTCACCGACATCCGCCCGGCCGCCGCGCCCGCTGGGTCCGCCGCGCCGGCCGCCGGTGGTGGTGGCCGCGGCCTTGGCTTCGGCGGTGGGCGCGGGCAGGGCGGCGGCCGCGGCGCCGGTGCCGCCGATGCCGCCGCCCCCGAAGTGCGCGGCACCGACAGCCAGGAATACCTCAAAAAGGAACAGAAGGAACTTCTGCAAGTGGTCCGCGAGCGCGTCGAACAGCGCGAAGAGCAGCAGAAGAAACGCGCTCAGGAAGCCGCTCGCAAGCCATTTACCTTGCAGGCGCGCCAGACCGCCGGTGCGCTGCAACTCACGCCCGACGAAAAGTACGTCATCGCCGGCGTCTTTGAATCGGCCGCCACCCCCGCCAAGAACACCATCGTTCCCAACTTCATCAGCGACAGCGCCTACACCGAAGACATCACCGGCCGCTCCAACGTCGGCGATTCGCAGGGCACGTCGCGCCTGGCCATCCTCAACGTGGAGACCGGCGAGGTGAAGTGGGTGGATCACGGCCAGAAGAAGGCGGCCGCGCCGGCGCGCCCGGAAACCGCGCCGACGGCGCCCCAGGGTGCGGCCGGCCGCGGCGCGCCCGCCAACAACGACCGCGACATCCAGATGAGCGCTCCCGTCTGGAGCGAAGACGGGACCAAGGCCGTAATCGCCGCCCGCTCCGCCGACAACAAAGACCGCTGGATCTTCGCCCTCGATCCCGCCACCGGCAAAACCCGCACCCTCGTCAACATCCATGACGACGCCTGGGTCGGCGGTCCGCAAGGCGCCGCCAACACCCTCGGCTGGATGAAGAACGATCGCGAAGTCTATTTCATCGGCGAAAAGACCGGCTACGCCCAACTCTACGCCGTCCCCTTCGAGAGTGGCGAGCCACGCCCGCTCACCACCGGCAACTGGGAAGTGCTCAACGTGCGCCAGTCCAGGGACAAATCCAAGTTCTACCTGATTGCCAGCGCCGATGGCCCCTCCGACCAGTTTCTCTACGAAATGGCCGGCGATGGCGGCCCGCTCACCCGTATCTCCAAGGCGCCCGGCAAACATACCGCCGTCCTCTCGCCCGACGAAGGTTGGATTGCCGACGTCTACTCTTACTCCAACAAGCCGCCCGACCTTTATGTTCAGGAGAACAAGCCACAGCAGGACCTCCGGCGGCTCACCACCTCACCCTCGGCCGAGTTCGCGCAATACGCCTGGCAGGATCCGCCCATCGTGATGGTCCCCGCGCGCGACGGCATCAAGGTCCCGGCCCGGTTGTTCAAGCCCGCCAGTTATAAGAAGGGCGGCCCGGCGGTCATCTTCGTGCACGGCAGCGGGTATCTGCAGAATGTGGATCATAAGTGGTCTACTTACTTCCACGAGTACATGTTCCATCACCTGTTAGAGGAGCGCGGCTATCTCGTCCTCGACGTGGACTACCGCGGTTCCGCCGGTTACGGCCGCGACTGGCGCACCGCCGTCTACCAGCACATGGGAGGCAAAGACCTCGACGACATCGTCGACGCCGCCAAATACGCCGTCGCGCAGTACGGTACCGACCCCAAGAAGATTGGGCTCTATGGCGGCAGTTATGGCGGGTTCATCACCCTGATGGCTATGTTCACCCAGCCCGATGTCTTCGCCGCCGGCGCCGCGCTCCGTCCCGTGACCGACTGGGCCACTTACAACCACGGTTACACGTCGGATATCCTGAACACCCCGCAGACCGACCCCGAAGCCTATCGCCGCAGCAGCCCCATCTTCTTCGCCGAAGGTTTGAAAGGCGCGCTCCTCATCTGCCATGGCATGGTGGATACCAACGTCGAGTTCCAGGACACCGTCCGCCTGATTCAGCGCCTCATCGAGTTACACAAAGAGAATTGGTCCGTGGCGCCCTACCCGGTGGAAGACCACACCTTCGTGCTGGCCAGCAGTTGGGCCGACGAATATAAGCGCATCCTGAAACTCTTCGACACCAACTTGAAGTAATACTGAAGAACGGAAGTGTCTCTTCACCGCAGAGGCGCAGAGGAAGCGCAGAGAAGACCAAGGAAGGCAATAAGCGAACCCGCCGCCTCCTGCCAACCGTGTCAAGGGCAAGAGCCTGCCAATCACGCCGCCACCGGCACCGCCGCGTATTCCTCTCTCCAGCGGGGCGTTTCGGCAATGGCGTCCTGCACCCGGCCGACAAACAGCGTCGCGTCGTCGTTCGGCGGCGCGCCGCCGCCGAAGGTCTCCGCCGTCCGCAGCACGCCCTCCACGATGTCGCGGGCGCGCTGATCGGCGCAGTCCTCCACCGTTTGCAGGAATCGCGGCCATCCCCATTCCTCTCCCGACCGGTTGGTGGTTTCACACAATCCATCGGTGTACGCCACCAGCACATCGCCGGATTTGAGCGAAATCACACCCTCGCGATACGACGATTCCCGCAGCAGGCCGATCACCGGACCGCCCGGCTCCAGAAAGATGGTCTGGAAATGCGCGCCGTTCCGCCGCAACACGAATGGGGGTTCGTGCCCGGCATTGACGTAGTGCAGGCGGTTGCTCGACGGATCGTATTCGGCCACAAACAGCGTGGCGTAGCAGTTATCCGGACAGACCTCGGCGAACACTCTGTCGATAGTCCGCACCAGGGCCTTGAGACTGAAGTTCCGGGCGTAGCGCAAAGCCCGGATCATGCTGTGCAGCGAGGACTTTAGCAGTGTGGCCGGCACTCCTTTGCCGCATACGTCGCCTACCGCCAGGCCCAAACTTCCGTCGTTCATTTCGAAGTAATCGATATAATCGCCACTCGCCCCGCGCGCCGGGCGCCAATCGCCGAAATAATCCAGACCGGGGACGGTCGGGCGCACGGCGGGAAAAGTCCGCTCTTCGAAGGTTGTTGGTGTCATCAGGATTAATCTCGCTTCATCATCACTGACGCTCCGAACTCGCAAAAGGGCGCAGTCGATAACAATTCTTTACATGCCGGAAGAACTTGAAAATAAAAGCACATTGTGCCGAAAAAGCACATCCACGCGGAGGCCGCTTCCGTCGTCGCTACAGGCCCATGGCGGCGGACATTCGAGTTAGTGGATACTACAGATCATGACCCAACGGCCATTCGGCTGGACCGCGGTGCAAGTCCCCGTGATCGGACAAGGCACCTGGATGATTGAAGGCTCGCCTGAGATGGAGCGCCGTGCTATCGACGCCCTGCGCGCCGGCATCGATCTCGGCCTCACGCACATCGATACCGCCGAGATGTACGGCGGCGGACGCGCCGAAGAAATCGCAGGCAAGGCGATCGCCGGCCGGCGCGGCGAGGTCTTCCTGGTGAGCAAAGTTCTCCCCTCCAACGCCAGCTACGACGGCACGCTGCATGCTTGCGAGCGCAGTTTGCAGCGCCTCGGCACGGATCGCCTGGATCTCTATTTGCTCCACTGGGAGAGCGACCAACCCATCGGCGAGACCATGCGCGCCATGGAGCGCCTCATCGACGCCGGCCAGATCCGCTTCGCCGGCGTGAGCAATTTCGACGTCAAACAGGTGCGGGCGGCGCAAGCGGCGCTGCGTAATCACAAACTGGCCGCGAACCAGGTCTTCTATCATCTGGGCGAGCGCGGCATCGAGCGCAAGCTGATTCCCTACTGCCAGGAACAGGGGATCGCGGTCGTCGCCTACACGCCGTTCGGACGCGCGAAGTTCCCGCGGCCGGGTTCGTCCGGAAGCCGCGTGCTGGAATCCATCGCCCAGCGCCATGGCCGGACGGTGCGCCAGGTGATCCTCAATTTCCTCACGCGGTTGGATGGCGTGTTCACCATTCCGAAAGCGGGGAACCTGGAACACACCCGGGAGAATGCGGGCGGCGCGGGGTGGGTGCTGCCCGCCGAAGATATCGCGGCCATCGACCGCGCCTTCCCGGCGCCCACGCGCGAGGTGCCGCTGGCCATGCTCTGAGGCGCCACTTACCCCACGCGCGCCGCCACACTCCGCGCCGCCTCATCCACCGCGACATCCGCCGACGCCTTCGTGCGGCGCTCCACGAACTCCACCATTCCGCCGCCCAGTTTCTTCCCCACCGTGATGCGGAATGGCACGCCGATCAGGTCCGCGTCCTTGAACTTCACCCCGGGACGCTCGTCGCGGTCGTCCAGCAGGGCGTCCACTCCCAGCGCGAGGCACTCGCCATAGATCCGCTCCGCGGCCTCCTTCTGCGCCGCGTCGGCGTAATTCGCCGGCGTGACCACCACATGGAACGGCGCGATCGCGCCCGGCAGCGTCATGCCGTCCTTATCGTGAAAGAGCTCGATGGCGCAGCACAAAATGCGCTCGATGCCGATGCCGTACGAGCCCATGATCGGCGTCACTTCCTTGCCGTCGGCATTCAACACGCGCAGGCCCATCGGTTCGGAATATTTGTACCCCAGCTTGAAAATGTGCCCGATCTCCACCGTCTTCACCACATCGAGCGGGGCGCCGCATTGCACGCAGCCATCGCCCGCGGCAACCTGGCGCAGGTCGCAGATTTCGGCCTGAAAGTCCTCGCCCAGGGTCACGTGGCGCAGATGGGTATCGTTGCGGTTGGCGCCGGCGATCATGTTGCGGCGGCCCTCCAGCGCCTGATCGGCGAGGATGGTCATATTCGTCACGCCCACCGGGCCGAGCGAGCCGGCCTCGGCACCGAACCATTCCCGTATCTCGCCGGGCCGCGCCGGACGGAACGCCGCGTCGCCCACCTTGGCGGCGAATTTGGTCTCGCTCAGTTGATGGTCGCCGCGCAGCATCGCGAGCACCGCTTTGCCATTGGCCACCAGCACCAGGCTCTTCATCTGCGACGTCTCGGGCAGCCCCGTGAACTCCGATACGTCGGCAATGGTCTTGCGGCCGGGCGTGTGGAACTCTTCGGGCGTCCGGTCGCCAACGGGATCGGCGACTCCCGGTTGCGACGGCACCCCCGCGGCCTTCTCCACATTGGCCGAGTATCCGCAACCCTTGCAGATCGCCACCAGATCTTCGCCCGCATCGGAAGCCACCATGAACTCGTGCGACTGGCTGCCGCCCATGGCGCCGGAGTGCGCTTCCACCACCGTGTACTGCAATCCGCAGCGCTCGAAAATCCGGCAATAGGCCCGATAGTGCTTATCGTAGGCCGCGTCCAGGCCGGCCTGGTCCATGTCGAATGTGTACGAGTCCTTCATGAGGAACTGGCGCACTCGCAGCAGACCGGACTTCGGCCGCGGCTCGTCGCGGAACTTGGTCTGGATCTGATACCAGATCTGTGGCAGTTGCTTATAGCTGCGCAGTTCGCCGCGGGCGATCGTGGTCATGACTTCTTCGTGCGTCATGGCCAGGCACAGGTCGCGTCCGAAGCGGTCCTTCAGGCGGAACAGGTTGTCGCCCATCTCGTTCCAGCGGCCGGATTCCTGCCAGACCTCGGCCGGATTGAGCGCGGGCAGATACATCTCCTGACCGCCGATCGAGTTCATCTCCTGCCGCACAATCTGCTGAATTTTGAGCAGCGAGCGCTGCGCCAGGAACAGGTAGCTGTAGATCCCGGCCGAAAGCTGGCGCACGTAGCCGGCGCGCAGCAGTAATTGATGGCTCGGGACCTCGGCCTCGGCGGGATTCTCACGCAAGGTCGGGATGAACAGTTGGCTCCAGCGCATAGGCCTGAATTCTAACATGTTAAACTTGAATTTACCCCCTATGAAGATTGCTATTGGCGCCGACCATGCCGGGTTTTCTCTCAAGGAACAACTGCGCCTGAAACTGGCCGGCGAGGGCTACGAAGTAGTCGATTTCGGCACGGACAGCCCGGAGTCGTGCGACTACCCCGATTTCGCCCAGTCGGTGGGCCGCGATGTGGCCCAAGGACGAAGCGACCGCGGCATCCTCGTGTGCTCTACCGGAATCGGTATGGCGATGGCCGCCAACAAAGTGGATGGCGTGCGCGCCGCCCCCGCGCAGAACGAGGATGAAGTCACATTCACGCGCCAGCACAACGACGCCAACGTGCTGACCCTGGGCGCCAAGTACCTGGACGCAGAGCGCGCCATGGGACTGATCGACATCTTCCTGAAGACGGAATTCGCCGGCGGCCGCCATGCGCGCCGCGTTGCCAAGATCGCCCAAATGGAGAAATAGCCGGAAAATTAGCAGGTCCGGGCCTGGCTCGCGCCCCCTGTCGGAGGAACACTGAATATGACCGAAACCGAACGCATGTCCCGCCCTCTCTCCCAAGTGGATCCCGAGATCTACGACGCCATCCAGCACGAAACCGCCCGCCAGGGCGAACAACTGGAGCTGATCGCCAGCGAGAATTTTACTTCCGAGGCCGTGCTGGAAGCCACCGGCAGCGTCTTCACCAATAAGTACGCCGAGGGCTATCCGGGCAAGCGCTACTACGGCGGGTGCGAGTACACCGACATCGTGGAGAACCTGGCGCGCGACCGGGCCAAGAAGCTCTTCGGCGCGGAGTATGTCAACGTGCAGCCGCACTCCGGTTCGCAGGCCAACCAGGCCGCCTATGGCGCGGTCCTCACGCCGGGCGACACCCTCATGGGACTGAACCTGGCGCACGGCGGCCATCTCACCCACGGTCATCCGTTGAACTTCTCCGGCAAGCTCTACAAAGTGGTGCCCTACAACGTGCGCAAGGAAGACGAGCGCATCGATTACGACGAAGTGGAGCGTCTCGCCAAAGAGCATCGTCCCAAGCTGATTGTGGCGGGCGCCAGCGCCTACCCGCGCATCATCGATTTCGCCCGCTTCCGGCAGATCGCCGATCTGGTGGGCGCGGTCTTCCTGGTGGACATGGCGCACATCTCCGGCCTGGTGGCCGCGGGCGTCCATCCCAACCCTTGCGAGCACGCCGATATCGTCACCACCACCACCCACAAGACGCTGCGCGGGCCGCGCTCCGGCATGATCCTGGCGCGCGAAAAATTCGCCAAGGATATCGACCGTAACGTGTTCCCCGGCACGCAGGGTGGCCCGCTGGTGCACGTGCTGGCCGCCAAGGCCGTCTGCTTCCTGGAGGCCATGCAGCCCGAGTTCGTGACGTATCAGAAGCAGGTGGTGGCCAATGCGCGCGCCATGGCGCAGGCGCTCATGGACGCCGGCTTCCGGGTGGTTTCCGGCGGCACCGATACCCACGTGGTGCTGCTCGATGTCTTCTCCAAGGGTCTGCGCGGCAAAGAGGCCGAACTGGCGCTCGACCGCGCCCGCATCACCGTCAACAAGAACGCCATTCCGTTCGATACCAACCCGCCCATGAACCCGAGCGGGATACGTCTCGGTTCGCCCGCCGTCACCACGCGCGGGTTCGGCGAATCGGAAATGAGCGAGGTGGGTTCGCTCATCGCCACGGTGCTCACCAACATCGCCAATGAGGGCGCGATCGCGGGCGTCCGCCAGAAGGTGGAGGCGCTCACCCAACGCTTCCCGCTCTATGGTTGGAAGCGCGACACCGTGCGGGCGTAGCATGGCGTCGCACATCGTCATCGATGCCCGCCGCATACGGGACTTCGGGATCGGCACCTACATCCGGAGCCTTGTGCACGCGCTGGGCGGCATCGACCGCGACAACCAATACACTTTGGTCTCCGGACCAGCCGACGTGCGCACGCTCGCCGGGCTGCCGGAAAACTTCCGCTCCGCGGTCTACGCGCGCGACGACCACAGCGCCCTCGATCACATCGCCTTTCCGCTGTTTCTGCGCGGCCTCTCGCCGGACCTGGTGCACATCCCGCTGGCCCGCGTCCCGCTGCTCATGATCCGGCCCTACGTGGTGACCATCCACGATCTGGCGAATCTGTTTTTCGAGGAAGACACGTCCAACTTCCGCATGCAGTTGCGCCGCTTCCGTTTCGGCCGCGGATTGCGCCGCGCCGCCCGCGTGATCGCCGTCAGCGAGGCCACCAAGCGCGACGTCGAGAGCCAGATGGGGGTGCCCTCGAGCCGCATTACGCGCGTCTACAACGCGCCCGATCCGGCGTTCTTCGCGCGCGCTTCGGCCCCCGGCGCGCAGGAGCAGCAGCGCATTCTGGAGCGCTACCAGATTCACTATCCCTTCATCTTGTACGCCGGCAACATCCGCCGCCACAAGAACATTCCCCGCCTGGTGGAAGCCTTCGCCGTGGTGCGCGAGCAGCTAGCCGCCCACCCCCTCTACAAGGACCTGCGGCTGGTGATTATCGGTGACACCATTTCGCAATATCCGGCGGTGCGCCAGGCGGTGATGAAGAGCCGGGTGGAAAACGCCGTGCGTTTCCTCGGCTTCGTGCCCTTCGAGACGCTGCGCTGTTTTTACGAATCGGCGGCTGGTTTCGTTTTTCCCTCCAGGTACGAGGGTTTCGGATTGCCTCCCCTGGAAGCCATGGCCTGCGGCACGCCGGTAGTGGCCTCCAACGTGAGTTCGCTGCCCGAAGTGGTGGGCGACGCGGCCATTCTGGTGAATCCGGAAAACGTCTTCGATATCGCCCGCGGCATCAGCGATATGCTCGTCGACGAGGAGATGCGCGCCCGCATGATCCGCCGCGGCCGCGAGCAGGCGGCCCGTTTCAGTTGGAACTGGACCGCGCGTCAGGTTCTGGAAATTTACAAAGAAGTCATCTCCCAATCCTGACCTCGCTTGAAACCGGAACGAAACCAAAATTTCACTTGATCTTCGACTTTTCGCGGGATATACTGAGCAGGCGAATAAAAAGCGAATCTCCCTGTGGAGGACACCATGAAAATCTCTGACGCTCTGCTCCCCGAACTCGACCAGGAACTGGCTACCACACGTAAGTGCCTGGCGCGAATTCCCGACGATAAATTCAGTTATAAACCGCACCCGAAATCCTTCGAGATGGGTGCGCTCGCCGTGCACATCGCCACCATGCTCGATTGGGGCGCGATGACCATCGAATCCGACAGCTTCGATTTCGCTCCGGTGGGCGGTGAGCCCTACGTGCCGCCGGTGGTCAAGACCAATGCCGAACTGCTGGCCCTGTTCGACAAAGCCGGCGCCGCCTTCCGCGCCGCCCTGGCGGCGGCCGACAACGATGCATTGATGGCTCCCTGGTCGCTGCTCGCCGGCGGCCAGACGATATTCACCATGCCCAGAGTGGCCGTGCTGCGCTCCATGATCTTCAACCACATCGTGCATCACCGCGGGCAATTGTCGGTCTACCTGCGCCTGTGCGACATCCCGGTGCCGGCGATTTACGGGCCCTCGGCCGACGAGGCCAGCTAGTTTCAAGGGGACAGACATGAATTTCCGGCGCCTTTTGCCGGAAATTCGCTGTCTGTCCCCGGTGTTCCGCTGTCCCGCGTTACACTTCATCTATGCCCATTTCCCTGAAGGCGCGCTTGTGCCTGATGATGTTCCTCAACTACGTAATCTGGGGATCGTGGTACGTGACCATCACTACGTACCTGACCGTGACGCTGAAGTTTACGGGAACGGAAGCCGGAGCGGTGTTCGGCACGACGGCCCTGGCCAGCATGATCTCGCCGTTTTTCATTGGACTGGTCGCCGACCGCTTCTTCGCCACGGAGAAGGTGTTGGCGGCGCTTCACCTGATGGGGGCGGTGATTCTTTACTGCGTCACACTCGCCACGGGTTTTACGCCGGTATACGTGCTGATGTTGTTGTACTGCCTGTGCTTCTTCCCGACCATCGGACTGACCAACTCGCTCACGTTGCGGCAACTGACCGACGCCGGCGGCGAGTTCCCGTTCATCCGCATGTTCGCCACCATCGGGTGGATCGCCGTTGGCGTGACCATCGGTTACCTCGAGGTGCAGAAGACGGCGACACAGTTTCTGATAGCGGCCGGCGTCTCGGTGCTGATGAGCGCCTTTTGCCTGACGCTGCCCCATACGCCTCCGGCGGGCAAGGGGCAGAAGATCACCGTCCGCGAGCTCGTCGGCCTGGATGCGCTGGTGATGCTCAAGAAGCGTCCCTACCTGGTATTCGTGGTGACGTCGGTTTTAGCCTGTATCCCGCTGACCTTTTACTTCTCTTTCACCGCCAATTATCTGGATGAAGTGGGGGTGGCGAACGTGGCGGGCAAGATGACGTTGGGGCAATTGTCGGAGGTGGGCGTGATGCTGCTGATGCCGTTCATCTTCCGGCGGATCACGGTGCGCGGTGTGTTCATCCTGGGCCTGGTGTGCTGGAGCCTGCGCTACGGATTGCTGGCTTACGGCAACGCCGGCGCCGGGGTGTGGATGTTCTATGTGGCCATCCTGTTGCACGGTTTCTGTTTCGACTTCATCTTCATGACCGGGCAGATTTATACCGATCAGGAAGCTCCCCCGCACCTGCGCGGCACGGCGCAAGGCTTCCTCACCTTCCTGACCTACGGGGTAGGCATGTTCATCGGCTCCATGCTCTCCGGCGCGTCGTTGGATTTCTTTACCACCCGGAACGGAGGCGCGGTCACGCACAATTGGACCGCATTCTGGCTGGGCTGTGGCGGCGGCGCGCTGGCCATCCTGGTATTGGTGGCGCTCTTCTTCCGGACCGGCGCCAGGATCGAAACCAAGCCGGCATAAGCTTCGTGCAGCTTTGTGCAGCCTGGTGGGGCAGGCGCTTCCGCCTGCCAACCCCGGGGCTCGATTGGCGGTTGGCAGGCGGAAGCGCCTGCCCCACCAGCGGCGCCGCTCCTACGCTTTCGCCGCGAAAATCACCGTGTGCCCGCTGGGCTCGCTCACGCCGATTTCCCTCATGCCGTAGAACGTCAGCCGCTCCGGCACCACGATCGGATAGCCTTCCAGCCGCTGGCGGACATCTTCGAAATCCTCCACCTCGATGAAAATCCCGCAGCCTTTCGTGCCGTCGCCCTCCGGTGCGAACGCGGCCACATCCTTGCGCACGCTGGCGATCGATTGCAGCATCAGTTCCGCGCCCGCGCGCTCCAAAATCGCGAAGCCGATCTTGTCTTCTTCGGGCACCTCCACGGTCTTGGTGAATCCCATGCGATCCACCCAAAAGGGGAGGGAAGTCTCCACTGCTTCGACAATCAATACCGGCGTCAGTTTCATGTGGTCCAATCTAGCCCATCGGCGCGGTCCGCGTCTTGGAAAAAACGGCCATCGGAGTGGCGCCCGTAAACTCGCGGAAATCGCGAATCAGATGGGCCTGGTCATAGTACCCGGCCTCTCCCGCAACGCTCGCCCAACCCGTCCCGCGCGCCGCCAATTCGCACGCCCGGCGGAAGCGCAGCACGCGGCACAGATGCTTCGGAGCGAGACCGCTTTCTTCCACCGAGCGCCGCCGGAACTGGCGCGCGCTCAGGCCGGCGTGGCGCGCCGCCCAATCCACGTCCAGATTGCCATGCGCCGCCGTCATCGCCCTGATGGCGCGCTGCACGCCGTCGGGCTCCCGCGCCGGGGCGCCGAGCGAGTCCCGCAATATGTCCAGGCATTCGTCCGGCGAACCTGCATCGCCGAGCCGCCGCTCGAGTTGTCGCGCGCGGCTGCCCCACACGTCTTCCAGCGCTACCGTGCGGCCGGTAAACTCTCCGGGGCTCGCGCCCAGAAACGCGCCCGCCATTCCCGGATGGAACCGCACTCCGAAGGTGCGCGCGCCGGCCGCCAACGGGAACCGCCGCTCCGCGGTCATCGCGCCCACCACCCGCGCGCCGCTCTCCCGCGCGTAGACGATGTCGATGCAGCCATCCGGCCGCACCGCGTAGGCATCGACCGCCGCTGCGGTCCCTAGCGACCACGCGCACTCGATCCACCGGCCCACCCTCGTCTCCGGAATGTGTTCGCGATACTCCATGACGCTCCATTGCATTATGCCACCGCATTATGCCACCGCATTATGCCACCGCACTTGACACGGCGCACGCGATTTGCGCAACCTGTTCTTTATGCCTTTATTGCAGGTAATCGTCCTGGCCGTAGTCCAGGGGCTCACTGAGTTCCTGCCGGTTTCGAGCACCGCCCACTTGTACCTCACCTCCTGGCTCTTCGGCTGGCAACTGGAAGGGCTGGATTTCGATATCGCCCTGCACATCGGGACGCTGCTTGCCGTCCTCCTCTACTTTGCCCGCGATTGGGTGCAGATTATCGCGCAGGGCTTCGGGGCGCGCATGAAGGGCGATGAGGAGCTCAAGCACAATCACATGCTGTTGTGGCTGCTGGCCATCGGCTCGGTCCCGGTAGGCGTCGCCGGCCTGCTCTTCAAACAGCAGGCGGAAACCACCTGGCGCAGTCCGTTCGTCATCGGCGCCATGATGATCGCCGTGGGCGTGCTGATGTACGTGGCGGAGAACGCCGGGCGCCAGCAGCGCGACCTTTCCTCCATCAATTTGCCCGATGCCATAACCATCGGCGTCGCCCAAGCCCTTTCCGTTGTGCCCGGCACCTCGCGCAGCGGCGTGACCATCACCGCCGGGCTGTTTCGCAATATGACGCGCGAATCGGCGGCCCGCTTTTCCTTCCTCCTTTCCACTCCCGCCATCGGCGCCGCGGCCGCCCAGGCGCTCCACGAGATGGTCAAGAAGGGCGGACTGCACGGTGTGCTCAGTACCGACTTTCTCCTGGGCGTGGCCGTCAGCGCCCTCACCGGGTGCTGTGTAATCTCCTGGTTTCTGCATTATTTGCGTCGCAGCGGATTGCGGCCTTTTGTGTATTACCGCATAATTTTTGGCATAATAGTGCTTGCTCTGGCTTTCATCCGCCGGCCAGCGTGATGAAGCTTTTATCTCCTACTCCGCATCGACGGCTGAATGAAATCGTCGGGTTCCTGCTGCTTTCGCTGGGCCTGGTGATGCTGTTGAGCCTGGTGTCGTACCATACCCAGGACCCGTCGTTCGATACCGCCGCCGCTTCGCGCCCTCTCAATCTCGTCGGTTACCCGGGCTCCTATCTCTCCGACATCTTCTTCCAGATGTTCGGCGCCGCTGCCTTTCTCTTCCCGCTGCTCACCTTGCTGCTCTCCTGGAAATGGATCCGCAGCGAGGAATTGGAGGCCGGCGGTGTGAAGATGTTCGGCTCGATTCTGTTGACCCTGGCGTTCAGCGCGGCTCTCTCGTTCGCCCCGCTGCGCCTCTTCGCCGGCACCATCCGCATCGGCGGCACGCTCGGCTTGACGCTCGCCAATTATCTGGTGGATTCGCTCAACGTCATCGGCGCGATTGTGGTCACGCTCACCGCCATGGTGGTTTCCGTGTACCTGGTTTCCACCTTTACCCTGGCCACTCTGGCAGGCTGGTTGGCGGGTCCCTCGGCGTGGTTCGCGGCCCGTGCCGCGGCCTGGCGCGCCTGGCGCGACCGCGTGCACCAGCGCTCCATCGAGAAGGCGAAAGCACGGGCCGCCGCCCGCCGCGCCGCGCCGCGCCAGGAAAAAGGGAAAGACAAGGACCGCACGCAGAGAATTGCGCCCCGGCCTTCCGATGTCGATGGCCGTCCGCCCTGGGAGACCGGCGAGCACCGGCAACCGGCGGAATACGCCACCGTGGAAGAACCCTCGCCCCGGCCCGGAACCCACCCGATGGTCGAAACCCACCCGATCGTGGAAGAGATTCCCATCTGTCAGGTGGAAGATCTGGCGCCCGTGCCCGACCTCTTCCCCGCGCTGCTGGCCAAGGAGCCGCCGCGCACCATCGCGCCCCAATTCGACCCCGTCTTCCGCCTGCCGCCCACCGATCTGCTCAACCTGCCGCCGGAGCGCAATCCTTACGACGAGCAGGAGCTTAAAGATACCGCCAGCCGCATCAAGTCCAAGTTCGAAGAGTTCCATGTGCTGGGCAACGTGGTGCAGATCAACCCCGGCCCGGTGGTCACCACCTTCGAATTCAAGCCCGAAGCCGGCATCAAATATACCCGGATTATCAGCCTCCGCGAAGACCTCTGCCTCAGCCTGCACGCCGAATCGCTGCTGATCGAGCGCATCCCGGGCAAGCCCACCGTGGGCATTGAGGTGCCAAACGTCCGGCGCGAGTTGATCGCGCTCCGCCAGTTGCTGGAATCCGAAGAGTTCCAGAGTTCGCACTCGTTCCTCACCATCCCCCTCGGCAAGGACATCAACGGCCGCATCCGCGTGGCGGCGCTGGAAACCATGCCCCACCTTTTGATCGCCGGGTCCACCGGCTCGGGCAAGAGCGTCATGATCAACTCCATGATCATGTCGATTCTCTACAAGGCCACGCCGGATGAAGTGCGCCTCATCATGGTGGACCCCAAACGGGTCGAATTGGGCATGTACGAGGGCATTCCGCACCTGTTGACGCCCGTCATCACCGACCCCAAGAAGGCCACCAACGCGCTGCGCAATGCCGTGCTGGAAATGGAGCGGCGCCTCCGCCTGCTGGCCGAGTACGGCGTGCGCAATATCGATCAGTTCAACAAGAAGATCCGCAAACTGCAGGAGACGCCGCGCGACCTCTTCACCGAAGAGGGCGCCGAGGACGCCGTTCGCCCGCTGCCCTACATCCTGATTCTGATCGACGAGTTGGCCGATCTCATGATGCTGGAAGGCAAGAACGTGGAAGAGAGCGTCACCCGCCTGGCACAGATGGCGCGGGCCGTGGGCATGCACCTGGTGCTGGCCACGCAGCGTCCCAGTGTGGACGTGATCACCGGCCTGATCAAGGCCAACTTCCCGGCGCGCATCAGCTTCCGCGTGGCCACGCGCGTGGATTCGCGGACCATTCTGGACGTCATGGGCTCCGAGCACCTGCTGGGCAAGGGCGACATGCTGTTCCTGCCGCCGGGCTCGGCGCGCCTGACGCGCGTGCACGGCGCGTTTGTGACCGAGACGGAGATCCAGGGCGTGGTGGATTTCTGGAAGGCCCAAGCCAAGCCCGAATACGACCAGAGCTTCCTCATCGCGCCGCCCGACGAAGGCGACGCCGCCGAGAGCGAGCCTGCCAACGACGACCAGGACCCGCAATACGAAGAAGCGGTGCGCCTGGTGCTGCAAATGGGCAAGGCCTCCACGTCCACCTTGCAGCGCCATCTGCGCCTGGGCTACGGCCGCGCCGCGCGCATTCTCGATTGCATGCAGCGCGACGGCATCATCGGTCCGCCCGATGGCAGCAAGCCGCGCGAAGTCCTGAAGCGCCCCGACTGGCTTCACGAAGTCGAAGTAAGGTAGCTGGTGGGGCAAGCGCTTTCGCGTGTGCCAACCACAGGCTCGATTAAGAGTTGGCAGGCGGAAGCGCCTGCCCCACTGGTGTCGCCGTCTGGCAAGATAGTTCTATCGGATGCCCAATACTAAGATCGTAGCCACTCTCGGACCGGCGACCGACGCGCCCGATGTTCTGCGCCAACTCCTCGCCGCCGGGGTCGATGTCTTCCGCCTCAACGCCTCGCACGGCGAGCAGGACGATCATGCGGCGCGGATCGATGCCGTCCGCAAAGCCGCCCGTGAAGCGCGCGTGCACGCCGGCATCCTGCTTGACTTGCAGGGCCCTAAAATTCGCCTCGGGCGTTTCGAAGAGGGTCACGCCACGCTCCCCACCGGCGCCATCTTCACCATCACCACCGAAACCGTCATGGGCACCGCCGAGCGCGCCTCCACCGGCTACGCGCGCTTCGCCCAGGACGTGCAGCCCGGCGACCGCATTCTGCTGGCCGATGGCTCCATCGAACTGGTGGCGCTCGAAAGCGACGGCGCCAGCGTGCGCACCCGCGTGGTCTCCGGCGGCCCCATCGGCGACCACAAGGGCATCAACCTGCCCGGCGTCAAAGTCAGCATTCCTTCGCTCACCGAGAAAGATCTCGCCGATCTGCACTTCGGGCTGAACGCCGGCGTGGACATGGTCGCCCTCTCGTTCGTGCGCAGCGCCGACGATGTGCGCCAGTTGCGCGACCGCCTGGGCGGGCGCCCCATCACCATCGTCGCCAAGATCGAAAAGCCCGAAGGCTGGGACAATATCGAAACCATCCTCGATGTCACCGATGGCGTCATGGTGGCGCGCGGCGATCTCGGCGTGGAGATCTCTCTGGAGCGCGTGCCCCGCATTCAGAAATCCATCATCCGCCGCGCCCGCCGCAAGGGCAGATTCGTCATCACCGCCACCCAGATGCTCGAATCCATGACCGCCAACTCCACGCCCACGCGCGCCGAAGTCAGCGACGTCGCCAACGCCATCTACGATGGCACCGACGCCGTCATGCTCTCCGCCGAAACCTCCGTGGGCAAGTATCCCGTCGAGAGTGTGCGTTTCATGGCGCGCATCGCCGCCGAGAGCGAAGATTCCATCCGCCGGAAGGGGTATCTGGATCCGCCCCATCAGGCCGAGCCGAAAAGCGCGGAGATCCTCGCCGATGCCGCCCACCATGCGGCCCGCGATTCGGGCGCCGCCGCCATCGTGGTCTTCACCTCGCGCGGCTCCAGCGCCCGCATGATTTCGCGCTACCGCCCGCCAGTCAGCGTCTTCGCCATCACGCCGCACGATACCACCGCGCGCCAGCTTTCGGTTAGCTACGGCGTCACCCCACTGCTCGCCCCCGACGTTTCCAGCACCGACGAAATGCTCAACCAGATGGACAAGGTGCTGATCGAAGGCGGCATTTTGCAAAAGGGGCAGTTGGTGGTGTTCGTGGCGGGTTCGCCCGTGGGACGGCCCGGCACCACCAATCTCATGAAGCTCCACCGCCTGGGACTCGGGTAACACTCATGACACCGAGTTTCGGGCGGATTCCTCAGACGACCGGCTGCGTCATTGTTTCCTAAACAAGCCTGGCCTGACCTGTTCCCACCGAATCACACCGGTCGGATTCTGCTCATACCGCGCCATACGGTAGTCCAGTTCCGTCCGCTGTGCGTCAGTCAGCGGTGCGTCGCCTTCCAGGCTCTCCGACACCACGTCAAGCGGTTCGAGCTTTTCCCCGGCGGAGAGGTTTCCGATCTGATTCCGAAAATCGCCCATGAGTCCCTTAACCTTAGCGCTGTTTCCCCCGCACTGACAAGGGACCTGCGGAAATCCGGCCGCCGTTACGGAACAACACGCCGCGCGTTTGCGTCTCCGTTGTGATGACGTGGAGTTCCCGGTACCCTCCGGGTCCGTCTGTCAGCTACTCTTGAGGAATCATATGCCATCTCGGAAATTCTTCCGCCGTCCGGCGGTGCTCTTGGCCCTGGCCCTTGCTTCGGTGGGCGGCCTGGTGACACTCATGGGCCGCCTCGCCACCGGCCCGCAAGTGGCCCAAAAACGGGTGCAGCTTTCCGCCGGCGATGAATCCGAGGCGTATCCTGCAATTTCGCCCGATGGCAAGCGCATCGCCTACAGCGCGCGCGCCAGTTCCAAGGTGGGCGCCTTCCACGTCTTCGTGCGCGAACTTCCGTCGGGCAAACCGCAACGGTTGACCCAGGGAGAAGCCGGCGACATCGCGCCGGTGTGGTCGCCCGATGGCGGTACGCTGGCCTTCCTGCGCATCGCCGATGGCCAAACCCAGTGCATCCTGATCCCATCCGATGGCGGCGAGGTGCGCAAACTTGCCGATCTCGGGCCGGCCGCCGACGCGGCACAGCCCCTGCCCGCCGTCTCCTGGAATGCCGACGGGAAATCGCTCGTGGTGGTGCAGCGTGGGGAGGGGCAGTTGCCCGCGCTCGCCGTGGCGGCGCTTGATTCCGGCAAGCTGCGGCGCATCACCAACCCGCCCGAAGGCGGCGAAGGCGATTCCACCCCGGCGGTCTCGCCCAGCGGCGCCAGCATCGCTTTCGTGCGGCACACGCAGAACGAGGGCGGCGATATTTATGTCTGCGATGCCGCCGGCGGCGACGTTCGCCGCCTGACCTTCGACGATCGCAGCATCCGCGGCATTGCCTGGACGCGTGACGGGCAGGACCTGATCTACTCCGGCGACCGCGTCCGCGGCTGGCACCTCTGGCGGGTGCCCGCCTACGGCGGCAGCCCGCGCGATCTCGTCATCGCCGGCCATCAGGCCTATTATCCGGCCATTGGACGCAATCGCCTGGCCTACACCGACAGCCCCACGGTGTCCGCCATCTGGCGCGCCGCGGTGGGCACTGGCGAACCGGTGGAAGATCGCGCTGTGATCCGCTCCACCGGGCGCGAGGTCAGTCCCGTGTGGTCGCCCGACGGCACGAAGATCGCCGATGTCAGCGATCAAAGCGGCTCCGACGAGATCTTCGTCAGCGATGCCAACGGTCCCAATCGCGTGCAGATTACCCAGCTCAAGGGACCGCGGGTCGGCAGCCTGAGTTGGTCGCCGGACGGCAAGACCCTCATCTTCGACGCGTCCAGCGATCACGGGCGGGAAGTCTTCACCGTTCCCGCCGCGCCCGGCGGCAAACCGGTCCGCGTCCTGCTCAATGCCTCCAACGCGTCCTTTTCGCGCGATGGCAAGTCGATCTATTTCCAATCGCGCGGCCAGATCTGGAAGGCGACGCCGACCGGCGGGAATCCGCAAGCCCTCGCGCCGCAGAATGGCGCCGGCCAGCCGGTCGAATCGGCCGACGGCAAGTACGTCTACTTCCGTTCACGCCGCGGCATCTGGCGCGTTCCCACCGCCCCTGGCGGCGAGGAAGAGGAGGCTTTCGTGCCGGAGCACGATATGTGGGGGCCCGCCAACATGCAGCCTGCGAAGAAGGGTGTGTACTACACCGAATTCGAGCGCAGCGCGCGCGCCACGGTGGTTTCCTTTTACGATTTCTCCAGTAAGAAGAGCTCCATCGTATTCCGCATGAAAAACGCCGAATGGGGCAGCGGCGCCGGCTTC
>Ga0182030_10008713_pt1 | contig 20921 bp, 17 predicted proteins | sample 812S3MmetaG_FD_121299 | JGI IMG/M metagenome (GOLD analysis project Ga0182030, IMG submission 121299) | Permafrost microbial communities from Stordalen Mire, Sweden - 812S3M metaG (Illumina Assembly) | ecosystem: Environmental > Terrestrial > Soil > Wetlands > Permafrost | place: Sweden...
CACTGGTTTCGCGGCCGACGCGCCCGTGACGTTTCACAAGGACGTCGAGCCGATCCTGCAGCACAACTGTCAAAGCTGCCATCGCCCCGGCCAGATCGCTCCTATGTCGTTTCTGACTTATTCGTCGGCGCGGCCTTGGGCCAAGGCGATGAAGGCCGCGACGCTTGCGCGCAAGATGCCGCCGTGGTTTGCGGATCCCGCGTACGGACATTTCACCAACGATCATTCGCTCAGCCCCGCGGAACTCGACCTCATCGCCCGCTGGGCCGATTCGGGGGCACCCGAAGGCGACGCGAAGAACGCTCCCGCGCCCTTCCCGTGGCCCGACGGCTGGTTCATCCAGCCCGATCTCATCATTGACGGTCCCGTCACCGAAGTTCCGGCGAAGCCGAAGAACAACGTCATTGAGTGGACCTCCGTGACCGTCCCGACGGGCTTCACGAAAGACACCTGGGTTACTTCCATCCAGATCCGGCCGGAGCATCCCGAGGTCGCGCATCATATTTGTTCCGGATTTAATCCGCATGTCGCCGGCGTGAAATACTTCGAAAAGGTCTGGCTCGATAAGCCTCGCGATGAAGAAGGCGCCGCGCTTCCCGATGCCGGAAGTCCCACCTTCGGCCCGGCATCTTCCAACCCTGGGCGCAGCATGGCCGAGGACTGCTATCTCCCCGGCAACGTCGCGGCGGATTACCGGGGCTTCGGCGCCGCGAAGCTCGTGCCCGCCGGCAGCGACCTTACTCTGAACCTGCACTACACTCCCAATGGAACGCCCATCACCGATCATGTCCGCGTGGGCGTCACCATCGCCAAGGAGCCTCCCGCGCGACGCTACGTTTCGCTCAGTTCTTCCGCTCCCATGAGTCCGAAGGTATTCGCGATTCCTCCCGGCGATCCCAATTGGAAGAGCCCGCCTGCGGACGTTATCTTCCTGCGCGACGCCGAGCTGGTCTACATGATGCCGCACATGCATGTGCGCGGCAAGGACATGACCTACACGCTCGAATATCCCGACGGCCGCAAGGAAATCGTACTCAACGTGCCGCACTACGATTTCAACTGGCAGCTGGGATACGAGACGTCCATCAAGGTTCCAAAGGGCACGAAGCTGCACGTCGAGGCGCACTACGACAATTCGCCGAATAACAAATTCAATCCGAACCCGAACAAGACGGTCTACTACGGCGAGATGACCTGGGAAGAAATGATGTTCCCGTTCTTCGGCGTGGTCGTCGACAAGGACGCGGATCCAAAGAAGATCATCTCCACGCGGTATGTCGCCAGCGGTGCGTGACAGAAAACGCGAAGTTTCCTCGTACCGGAATTTCGATCGAGCCGGTGAGGGGCTGAGCCCCATGCGTGAGCGTGGGGCTTAAAATTTAAACGTGTAAGCCCCAAGCTGACGCATGGGGCTCAGCGTCCGCAATCGATGCATTCTCCGAAACGGTCTCCGCAGCTCCGTCTCCTCACTCTTGTCTACTGTCTCCCTTAAAATAAAGAATTCATGTCTCGTATCCAACGCGCTCTCATCAGCGTCACCAACAAGTCGGGCGTCGTCGATTTCGCCCGCGCCCTTTCCTCCCTCGGCATCGAGATTCTCTCCACCGGCGGAACTTATAAAGCTCTCTCGGAAGCAGGGATCAAACCCCTGCGCGAAGTAGCCGAAGTCACGGGCTTCCCCGAAATGCTCGACGGCCGAGTGAAGACCCTGCATCCACGCATCTCCGGCGGCATCCTCGCCATGCGCGCCAAGCCCGAACACATGCAGGCCATCGCCGAGCACGGCATCCCCGCCATCGATCTGGTGTGCGTGAATCTCTACGAATTCGAAAAGATCGCGGCGAAGAAGGACGCCCCTCTCGAAGAGCTCATCGAGAACATCGATATCGGCGGACCGACGATGATCCGTGCCGCGGCGAAAAATTGGCAGGACGTGGCCGTCGTCACCTCGCCTTCGGATTACGCGGCCATCGCCGAAGAACTTCGCGCGTCACGTTCATCGCTCGCTGATGGCTCGCTTCCAGGCGGATCTCTTTCGCAGCAAACACATTGGGACCTGGCGAAGAAGGCATTCTCGGCGACCGCCGCTTATGATCGCGCCGTGAGCGCACGCCTTGCGCAGATCGCAGCGCCAGCCGATGCGCTTGCATCCACCGAAGAAGCGACGCCTGCGATCCTCGACATCCGCGCGCCGCGATCGCTTTCCTTGCGCTACGGCGAGAATCCGCACCAGTCCGCTGCCCTCTACGCGGCGGGATCCACCGGCATCGCGGGAGCCACGCAACTTCACGGCAAGGAACTTTCGTACAACAATCTGGTCGATCTCGACGCCGCGTGGCAGTTGATCGCCGAGTTCGACGCGCCCGCTTCCGCCATCATCAAACATACGAATCCTTGCGGTTGCGCCGAAGGTCCGTCGCTCGTTGCAAGCTACACCCGGGCTTTTGAAGCAGACCCCGTCTCGGCATTCGGAGGCGTGCTCGCGTTCAATCGCGCGCTCGATGCCGACACGGCTCGAGAAATCTCGAAGACGTTCATTGAAGCCATCGCGGCTCCAGCGTATGAAGACGACGCGCTCGCCATTCTGAAAGAGAAAAAGAATCTACGTCTGCTCAAAGTTGCTGCGGCTCCAGAGGGATTAGTTGTGAAGTCCATCAGCGGCGGATTCCTCGCGCAGACGCCCGACGTGCATCGCCTCACGCGCGCCGAAATCCATGTGAAGACCAAACGCGCTCCCACCGAGGACGAATGGGTTGCACTGCAGTTTGGCTGGAAGGTTTGCAAGCACGTGAAGAGCAACGCGATCGTCTATGCACGCACGCTGGATGGCCTGGGCCAGTCGATCTCCGCGGGAGCGGGTCAAATGTCGCGCGTGGATTCCGCCAAGTTCGGCGCGATGAAAGCGGTGCTCCCGCTCAAGGGTTCGGTGCTCGCATCCGACGCGTTCTTTCCTTTCCCAGACGGTCTGGAAGAAGGCGCCAAGCACGGCATCACTGCAGCGATTCAACCGGGAGGATCGGTCAACGACGATAAAGTGATTGCCGCCGCGGATGCGCTAGGGCTCGCCATGGTGTTTACTGGCGTCCGCCACTTCCGGCACTAATTGTAAGTTGCGTTGAATCCCCGCCCTGACGGGCCGGGGTTGTACCCGCGCGGCGCAAGCCCGGGATGGTTCGTGCTGGCCACCGGACACTGCCCACTGGCCACTAGTTATCGCTGAACAGCTTCAGCTGATTGTCGACGGATTTCACGCCCTTCGACTTCTTGGCGATCTTCGCGGCTTTTTCCTTCGCGAAGATATCGCCCACGCGACCCTTCAGCGTGACGGCGCCGTCGGTGACCGTGACGTCGATGGCTGCGCCCTTGACGTCCGGATCGTCCGCCAACTTGGCCTTAATATCGTTGTAAATCTTGGCGTCGACCTTGGCGTCCTGAGCCACCAGCATCGGGACTAAAAGGAAGGCCATCAATAAAATGGAAAGTACGCGAGTCATCCACTTAACATCTTACAACCTTGCGACGGTGGCCGCGCATTGCTCTATCGTTGGATCGAGGCCCTGAGCAATCTGCGCAACATTGGGGAGCGTTACACTAGGCGACCTTCGGGAGCCGACATACACGTGCTACGATCCGAGTGAATTGTCCGATTCTCAAACCCTGCAGTTCCAAACTTCCAGTGACGAGGAAACCATCGACCTCGGCCGCCGTATCGCGCGCATGCTGCCTCGCCGCGCCGTCGTGCTCTTGATCGGCAATCTCGGCGCAGGGAAAACCACGTTCGCTAAAGGCATCATCAGTGGACTCGGCGCAGCCCAACCCGACGATGTTTCCAGCCCGACGTTCACTCTCATCCATGAATACGCTTCGCCTGAAAGGCACGTCGTTTATCACATCGATCTCTACCGCCTGGACCACGCCTCACAAGTCGCCACGCTCGGGCTCGACGAGCTCTTCGATCGCGAGGCCGTCGTCCTCATCGAATGGGGCGAACGCTTCCCCGAACTCTTGCCCGCCAACCTCATCCGCATTGACCTCGATCCCGACGCAACCGATCCACAGTTCCGCACCATTCGCATCACCGGCCTTCCCAATTCAGCCCAGTAGTTTGTCATGCCGAATCCCGCACCTCATTGGGCGACGCCGGTGAGGGATCCGCTTTTCGTGGAGAGCGGACTGAAGTCCGCCGCAAGCTAAAGCTCGCCCCACCTTGTGACCGAGCGAAGTTGAGGGACCTGCTGTTACATGTTAGTGAAAACCACTCATATCTTCTGCGGACGATCTCCCCTGCGGCGGAGTCCCTTCGCCCAACCTAGATCTTTTTTACTCGCATTATGAATCACTTACAACTAAGTATTGTCACTCCTCCAGCGAGTGTGCTAATAATAGTCCTCGGGAGCCGCGACTTTGCGGTTTCCAGCAGATCAGGCAGTCCCGCCCCGCGGGACCAACCAAAAGATTCCATGGAGGTACAACGATGAAAATTCGTCCGCTCTACGACCGCATCGTGGTCAAACGGATTGATGATGAAACTGACAAGACCGCCGGTGGATTGTATATCCCCGATTCGGCCAAGGAAAAACCCCAGCAGGGCGAAGTGATCGCCGCTGGACAGGGCAAGCGTTCCGATGACGGCAAGCTGATCCCGCTCGACGTGAAAGTCGGCGATCGCATTCTGTTCGGCAAGTACTCGGGCTCGGACATCAAGATCGGCACCGACGAATACATGATCATGCGTGAGGACGAAGTGCTTGGCGTTCTCGAAGGTTCCTCGAAGAAGAAGTAAGGTTTTTTCATTAGGAGATTTGAATTATGGCAGCAAAACAGATTGTTTATAGCGAAAATTCCCGCCAAGCGATCCTTCGCGGCGTCAACCAACTGGCCGACGCAGTGAAAGTGACCCTTGGTCCCAAAGGCCGCAACGTCGTTCTCGAGAAGAAATTCGGCGGACCGACCATCACCAAGGACGGCGTCACCGTCGCCAAAGAAGTTGAACTGAAGGATCCGCTCGAGAACATGGGCGCGTCGATGGTTCGTGAAGTTGCCTCCAAGACGTCCGACGTCGCGGGCGACGGCACCACCACCGCCACCGTTCTCGCGCAGGCCATCTACCGGGAAGGCGTGAAGGCCGTTGCGGCCGGCGCGAATCCCATGGAACTGAAGTCCGGCATCGAAGCCGCCGTGGAAGCGGTCGTCGCCGAAGTGAAGAAGATGGGCATTGCGACCAAGACCAACGAGCAGATCGCGCAGGTCGGTACGATCTCTGCCAACGGCGATCACACCATCGGCAACACCATTGCCGAGGCGATGAAGAAGGTCGGCAAGGACGGCGTCATCACGGTGGAAGAATCGAAGACCATGCTGACCGAATTGCAGACCGTCGAAGGCATGCAGTTCGATCGCGGTTATCTCTCGCCCTACTTCGTCTCCGATCCGGAGCGCATGGAGTGCGTGCTCGAAGATCCCTACATTCTGATCCACGAAAAGAAGATCTCCAACATGAAGGATCTTCTGCCCGTGCTCGAACAGATCGCCCGCTCGGGTAAGCCGCTGCTCGTGATCGCGGAAGAAGTCGACGGCGAAGCGCTCGCGACTCTGGTCGTGAACAAGCTGCGTGGCACGTTGAACGCTTGCGCCGTGAAGGCTCCGGGCTTCGGCGATCGCCGCAAGGCCATGCTGGACGATATCGCCACCCTCACCGGCGGCAAGGCTCTCATGGAAGAGACCGGCATTAAGCTCGAAGGCGTGCAGCTCGCCGACCTCGGCAAAGCCAAGCGCATCACCATCGATAAGGAAAACACCACCATCATCGATGGCGCCGGCAAGGCCAAGGAAATCGAAGGACGCATCAAGCAGATTCGCGCGCAGATCGAAGAGACCACTTCGGATTACGATCGCGAAAAGCTGCAGGAGCGCCTCGCGAAGCTCGCCGGCGGCGTGGCCGTCATCAAAGTGGGCGCCGCGACCGAGACCGAAATGAAGGAAAAGAAAGCCCGCGTGGAAGATGCTCTGCATGCCACACGCGCTGCCGTCGAAGAAGGCATCGTTCCCGGCGGTGGAGTCGCCCTGCTGCGCGCCGCGCACGTGCTGAAGGGCCTGAAGGCGGAAGGCGACGAGCGGATCGGCGTGAACATCGTGCGCCGCGCCTGCGAAGAGCCCATCCGTCAGATCGTCGCCAACGGCGGCTGGGAAGGAGCCATCGTGATGGAGAAGATCCTCGCGAATAAGGACTCCAACTTCGGCTTCAACGCCGCCTCGGGTCAATACGAAGACCTGGTCAAGGCCGGCGTCATCGATCCGGCGAAGGTCACCCGCTCGGCCCTGCAGAACGCCGCTTCGATCAGCGCTCTGATGCTGACCACCGAAGCGATGATCTGCGAGATCCCCGAGAAGAAGTCGGCGGCTCCCATGCCCGGCGGCCACGATCACGGCGGCGGAATGGACTTCTAGGCGCTTCCGCGCCGTTTGGGCGCCTTACGCGCAGGGAAGTTCGTTTGCAACACAACAAGGGCCGCTCCGCAAGGGGCGGCCTTCTTATTTGGAATTTGCTTGGAGATGAGCATATGGACGATCCTTGTGATCCCTGGGGCGCGCCAAAGAGCAGCGGCGCACGGAAAATACTCAGGAATGCCTATCAGTCTTGGCTCCCGCCCTTGTTACTCCTAGCAGCACTTTTGTGGCTTGTCGACGCTCTCTTTGTCGCATCGTCCAGACCACCAGTTGGCACCTATATTGCAATCCTCGCCCTTGTAGCGGCGATCGTCGCTATTTGGCCTCCAGAATCCAATGGGACGAAAGCGACTTGGCTGCTCATTTTCTTTTCGCTTGCATTCCTGGAGATAAGAACCCTGTACCAAGACCGGACGGAAAACCAACGGTCGCAGGCCGAGATTCACAAGCGAGAGAAGGAAGAATTCCAGAACATTGCCAAGGGTATCGACTCAACCCTATCGGTGGCCCAAGACGGATTTTCATCAACGCTCAATCGTCTGGAAGAAAACAACAAAGACGTCACCGGCGGTCGAGATTTCGTAGTTATTGAGCCCACTCCAGGCACGACCTCGGATGGCGGAGTATCCATGAGGGCCATCGTTATGAACTGCGACAAGGGACCCAGAAAATGTACGCTAGGAGCCCACGTTGTACGTTCAGTGCACGCAGAGTATTTGGAGGGACGCCCCCCTTATCTGCCCGATCGCGCGACACTTGACAGCATGATTGCAGGAACACGTCCCTCTTACATCATTGGGGACGTCCCTCCCAACCTGATGCAGGCGTTTGGAATGGTAATTCATCCTGTCGCCGAAAAAGGCGCATTCTACACATTCAACATCTTCGCCCTGAACAAGTTCGTCAGCGAGGCGCTAGAACTTCGCTTCTCTTCGCAATCCAATCGATGGGAGCGTAGCATCCGAGTGACAGAAAGAAACACCGTGATTTTCGACGATGGGTTTAAATAGCTGCAGGCGCCCGCTGTGGGATGAGGATGCTCGTCTATTGGCTCCGAACCGCGAATGTCAGTGAACGGGCCTCACGTGGCGCGGGGCGCCAGCCCTGCTGAGTCGAGAGTCCTCTCGACTCTTCCCGGTTGGACGAAACGCCCATATTTCATTCCATCGGACCCGAGCCGCGACCATAGGAAGCGGTTCACCTCCGAACCTTTCGCGACGCCCATCCAGCCCCATGCGCCAGCTTGGGGCTACTTACGCTGACACCATAGGCCCACGCTCACGCATGGGGCGAGCCTAGCGCGCCCTGTCGCCTTGCTCCCGCCCCGAAAACTCGCTATGTTTAAGCCATGGTCGCTCCAACCCTCGACGCCATCCGGGACGCGATCTCCCGCCTTCCCAAGGACGAGAAAGTATCTCTCGTCGCCTGGCTCGCCTTGGAAACGAATGACGCCTGGGATCGCCAGATGCAGCGCGATTTCGCGCCCGGCGGCAGAGGCGCAAAATTTCAGAAGCGGGTCAAGGCCGAGGTCGCATCGGCCGTACGTAAGGGAACACTTCAGCCGCTGAGCGAGGGTTTCGCGCAGCGCCGCAAGCGGCCGTGAAGTACCGTTCCGTCGCGACGCCCAAGTTCTGGGAAGCGTACGACCGCCTGCCATCCCACATCCAAACAAGGGCAAAAAAACAATTCGAATTATTTTCGGCTGACCCGCTCCATCGGTCGCTCCATCTAAAGCGGGTCGGCGATCTCTGGTCTGTTCGCATCAGCAAGGCCTATCGAGCATTGGCAACGCGAAACGGCGACGAATTCGCTTGGGTCTGGATTGGCACGCACGACGAGTACGACCGTCTGCTCGATTAGCGCTGCTCCGCATTCGATTCGCGTATTTCAGTTCGCCGCCGTGTGCGGCTGCGCGCTGGCGATCCTGAGTCACAAGGCTCTTGCCCTGCGTAATCAGTCACTTACGGCCATTCGCTAGATCGCGTCTGCTATCTTCGGGTCGTTGGAACCCTTCATCCTTATGGGCCCCTTCCAGGCAGAGGCGTCCGCCGGCCGTTTCTAGTGCCGCTCGCGGGCGCCTCTATTTTTTGGACGGCTTCCGCCACGCTTCTCGCGGTGCGGATCTGCGACTGATCGCGATTCGCGTTGAAATACGTGACGTCGAGCGTAACCTTGTTGCCTCGACCTGCGTTGTTTCTTAGATATCCCAACGCGATAGACTAAGAAGAGTCAATGGTGTTCCGTTGAATTGTTGCTGGAGTGAAAGCCACTCCGGAGCGCCGTTGGGAACGTGACGTCGGACCATGAACCTTACCGCCATATTTATTCGCCGGCCCGTGATGACCGCTCTCATCATGATGGGTATCTTGTTGTTCGGAATCCAGGGATACCGCAGTTTGCCGGTCAGCGATCTTCCCAACATCGACTTCCCGACCATTCAGGTTCAATCGCAACTTCCGGGAGCCAGCCCCGAGACCATGGCGTCATCGGTCGCCGCCCCTCTCGAGCGCCAGTTTTCCACCATCGCCGGCCTCGACAACATGACCTCGACCAGTTCGCGCGGCATTGCGACGGTCACGCTGCAGTTCACTCTGGGTCGCAGTATTGACGGCGCCGCGCAGGACGTGCAGAACGCGATCTCCGCCGTATCCCGCAAGCTGCCACCCAATCTGCCGGCGCCGCCGTCCATCCAGAAAGTGAATCCGACGGACCAGCCGGTGCTGCAGCTGGCGATGAGTTCCACCAGTTTGCCCATCACAACAGTGGATGAATACGGGGAGACGCTGATTTCCCCGTCCATTTCCACGATCGACGGCGTTTCGCAGGTCGTCATCAACGGCCAGTCGAAGTTTGCCGTACGCATCCAGCTGGATCCGAACAAGCTGATGAATCGCGGGATCAGCCTGGACGACGTGCAAAACGTGATCGGGAATCACAACGCCAATTTGCCGACCGGCACTCTGTGGGGCCGCAACCAGTCTTTCGTCGTCCAAACGGAAGGCCAGATTTACAAAGCGGAAATGTATACGCCGCTGATTGTCGCTTATCGCAACGGCGCCCCGGTGCGCCTGGGCGAGTTGGGGCGAGTCATTGACGGGATTGAGAACGACAAGAACATCGGCTGGTTCGACAACCGGCGCGCCATCAGTTTGAACGTGATGCGGCAGCCCGGGACGAATACGGTCGAGATCGTCGATCGCGTCAATGCGCTGTTGCCGCAGTTGCGAGCACAACTGCCGCCGGCGGTCAGCCTGGACGTTTTATATGACCGCTCCGCGTCGATTCGCGAGTCCGTCGGCGACGTGAAGTTCACGCTGGTGCTGTCGATCGTCCTCGTGATCCTGGTGATCTTTGTTTTCCTGCGCAATATTTCGGCCACGATCATTCCCAGCTTGGCCTTGCCGTTGTCGATCATGGGCACATTCGCCGGCATGTCGCTCTTGGGCTACACGGTGGATAACCTTTCGCTGATGGCGCTGACGTTGGCGGTGGGTTTCGTGGTGGACGACGCGATTGTCGTGCTGGAAAATATTGTCCGTCACATGGAAATGGGCAAGTCGGGCTTCGAGGCATCGCTGGAAGGCGGGCGGGAAATCGCGTTTACCGTCTTATCCATGACGCTTTCGCTGGCCGCCGTATTTATCCCCGTGCTGTTCATGGGAGGGATTGTCGGCCGCTTGTTCCACGAATTCGCGGTCGTCATCATGATGGCGATTCTGATTTCCGGTTTCGTTTCGCTCAGCCTCACTCCCATGTTGTGCAGCCGTTTTTTGAAGCCGCCGAGCGAGCATCACAATGCCATGTATCGCGCGTCTGAAAAGATGTTCGATGCGTGGCAAAACGCCTACGGCTGGACGCTGCGCATCGTGGTTCGCCATCGCTTTGTGACGCTGATGGCGACGTTTGGAACGCTGGCCGCGACCATCTACCTGTTCGGCATTGTGCCCAAGGGATTCATCCCCAATCAGGACACGGGATTTATTCAAGGGCAGACGCAATTTCCCCAGGACGCCTCGTTCGACTCCATGGTGGCGGCGGAATTAAAAGCCTCCGAGTTCGTAAACGCCAATCCGAACGTCGCCGACTTTACGGCTTTCGTCGGCGCCTCGTCCAGCTTCGGCCGCATTGGGATCACGCTCAAGCCGCGCTCGGAACGCACGGCCACGCCCGAGGAGGTGATCGCACAACTGCGTCCGCAAATGGCGACCATCCCCGGAGCGCAACATTTTTTCACCAATCCGCCGTTGGTTCGCATCGGCGGCCAGAACAGCCGCAGCTTGTATCAATTCACGCTGCAGGCGGCGGATCTTCCGACGCTGTATCGAGCCTCCGCGGACTTCGAACTCCGCATGCACGATATTCCGGAAATCGAGGATATTAACAGCGATTTGCAGGTGGCCAGTCCGCAGGTATCGCTGGATTTGGATCGCGATCGGGCCTCGGCGCTGGGCATCACGGCCAATCAAGTGGAGAGCGCGCTGTACAGTTCCTTTGGAGCCCGCCAAATCTCCACGATCTACGCGCCCACCAACGACTATCAGGTGATCATGGAACTGCTGCCGGAGTTCCAAAAAGATTCCAACGCGATGCACTTGTTGTATCTGCGTTCGAGTACGGGCAAGCTGATCCCTCTCGACTCCGTGGTGCATCCGAGGAACAGCGTCGGTCCCTTGCAGATTTCGCATTATGGACAGCTTCCGTCGGTGACGATTTCGTTCAACATCAAACCCGGCGTTGCGCTCGGTGCTGCCGTCGAGAAGATTCAGGCCATGGCGGCCACCAATTTGCCGCCGACGGTTCGCACCATATTCCAAGGAACGGCGGCGGCCTTCCAGAGTTCGCTCACCGGTTTGGGATTGCTGCTGGTGATGGCGATCGTCGTCATATATATGGTGCTCGGCATTCTGTACGAAAGTTTCATTCACCCGTTGACGATTCTTTCGGGACTGCCTTCGGCGGGACTCGGGGCGCTGGTCACGCTGTTGATCTTCCATGACGAATTGAACATTTACTCCTTCGTCGGCGTCATCATGCTGATCGGCATCGTGAAGAAGAACGCCATCATGATGATCGATTTCGCACTGGAAGTGCAGCATACGCAAGGCATGGCTCCGGATGTGGCGATCGTCGAAGCCTGCATGGTTCGCTTTCGCCCCATCATGATGACGACAGCCGCGGCGCTGATGGGCACGCTGCCGATTGCGATGGGCCTGGGTGCAGGCGGCGAAGCGCGACGCCCCTTGGGATTGTCAGTCGTCGGCGGACTGGTGGTATCCCAGCTTCTGACGCTGTACATCACGCCCGTGGTGTACATCTATATGGAGCGATTCCGAAACATCCGCTTGTTCGGCCGCAAGAAAAAAGGCCAGACCATTGGGGTTCCTCAGCCGGTGATGCAGAAGTAACTAGCCTTCGATTTCTTTGGCCTTCTTCTCCCATTCGGCCATGAAGCGGAACACGTTTTCCGCAGGAGGCTGGGGAGCAAACGTTTCGATCCAGCGCACGGGTTCCTGGCTGATGTTCGTGAATGAATGCACGCAGCCGACGCTGGTCCATAGAACATCTCCCGCTTTGGCGAGGTAGCGCTCGCCATCCATCACGGCTTCGATCTCGCCGCTGAGGATGAAGTAGGATTCCTCGAACGTATGATCGTGCAGCGGAATGCCGACGCCGGGTTGATACTCAATGAAGAGCAAGCGATGGTGGCGGGCACCGAACTTTTCGTCGATCATCCACTTCAGGAAAACCCCGGGAGCCGCTGCGATGGCCGAGGTGCGCTGGTCCATCGGAGGGATTTCGCTCACGTCGAAATGTCCCAGCAAGTCTTCTTCGGCGATGCCGGCAGATATAGGTTTCGCCTGCGATGCCACAGCGCCGTTTTTGACGAAGGCGGCTGTTTCGTCCGTGAAAAAGAAGGTGTCTCGCTCCTTGCCTTCGGGCTTGGGTTGCGGAGCGGCCATGCGCAGCCAGCGCGCGGGAGACGATCCCGCGTTGTGCCAGGAATGCGGAGTGCCGACCTTGATCGCAGCATAATCGCCGGCCCTCAGCTGGTAAGCGCGCTCGCTGAGGCCGAGAATGACTTCGCCTTCCAGAAGGTAAATGCCGACCTCGAACGAATGCACGTGCGGCGTAACGAAACCACCTGCCTCCAGAAAATTCAAGCTTGTCCCGGTGTGGACGGAGCCGGTGGTGTGGTTGATCAACTGTGCCTGCGTGTAGCCGCGGCTGTGATCGCGATAAGCGGGGGGCGTCGAGACAGACGCGTCTTTCACTTTTCCGTAGTAGTGCATGGGAACCATCTTACATCGCCCCCACGAACCTTTCGGTCCGTTGTGCTATTTTCCAGGTATGATCCCGATCAAAGACGCGGTCACGAACGCCATTGCCTTCGCTAAGAGCGTCCTTGATCCTGAGCGAACCAAGGACATGCAGCTCGAAGAGGTAGAGCGGTCGGAGTCCGGTTCAAGGGATGTCTGGAATATTACGCTCAGTATGTTGAAACCTGAATCTCCGCTCCAGTCGCTCAGCCGCGGCACCGCATCTCTTCTTGGGCCGCCGCAAGGACCGAGAGAGTACAAGATCTTCGCTGTGGACGCCTCTTCGGGCGAGGTGCTTTCCATGAAGATCCGGGAACTCGCTGGCGCGGAATGAGCGAGATCCTGCGGCTCATCGAGAAGCATCGCGCCAACGGATTGCTGCTCGACGCCAATCTTTTGATCCTTCTCCTGGTGGGACGGACAAATAAAAAGAGGGTCCCCGAATGCAACCGTACTCGCGCTTATTCGATCAAGGAATACGAATTACTGGAAGGCGTCGTCGGAAGATTTCCGGTGGTGATCACAACGCCGCATATACTGACTGAGGTGGATGACTTGCTTCCTTTGCGCGGCAAGGAGAAGCAGCGTTTTCAAACCCTATTCAAGCAATGGGTGGAGCGAGGAACGGAGTACTACGACGAAAGCCGTCATCTGGTTACCGAGGCAAACTTTGGCCGGCTCGGCCTTGCCGACGCAGCCATCGGAGTCGTTTCTAAGAAAGGCATGCTGGTTCTCACAGACGATTTTCCTCTTTACGGCATTTTGTCGCGGCAGGGCGTCGACGTAATCAACTTTAATCACATCCGCACTGCGGTTTGGTAAGGCCGCGACCAGAAATCGTTAGCTTGGAGACCGCCTGAAACCCGATATAATTGACTGAGTCGTTGCCTGCTATATCCGTTCAGCGGAGCATCCGATCAGGAGTACATTCGTTTGAAGACTATCTCTGCCCTCATTCATCGTTCGTCCCGGATTCTTGTGCCGGTGCTGTTGGTCGCGGTTGGCGCGGTCGGCGCGCGCGCGCAGGACGGCGCGGACGTTTTTAACAAACTCTGCGTGAACTGCCACAAAGACGGCTCGCCCACGCAGGCTCCTCTGCCGGACGTGCTGCGCAAGATGCCGTGGCAGACGATTCTCTCGGCTCTGCAGGATGGCAAGATGAAGGCCATCGCCGCCGGGCTCAACGACGGGCAACGCATGGCCGTGGCGAAATTCCTGGGCACGGAAGGCGCGGAAGGGATGTCGAAAACCGCGGTTTGTTCGGCTCCCGGTCCGCTGGTGAAGAACGCCGCGAGCTGGAATTCCTACGGCATAGACTTGGGCAACAGCCGCTATCAAAGCGCGGAAGCCGCGGGACTCTCCGCGGATACCGTTCCGCGTTTGAAGCTGAAATGGGCCTTCGGATTTCCGGGCGTGACCACGTCGTTCGGCACGCCGACGGTTTACGGCGGCCGCGTGATGGTGGGCAGCGCCGACGGCAACGTGTATTCGCTTGACATGAAAACCGGATGCATCCGCTGGAATTTCAAAGCGTCCGAAGGCGTTCGCGCGGGATTGACGGTCAGCCCCGATGGCGACGTCACCTACATCGCCGATCTGCATGCCTACGTCTACGCCGTGAAGACCGAAACGGGCGACTTGATCTGGAAGCAGCACTTGGAGGATCATCCCCTGGCGATCATCACGGGCACGCCGAAGCTCGTCGATGGCAAATTGTACGTTGCGGTTTCGGCCGGCGAAGAAGAAGTGGTGGCGGGCGATCCCAAGTATAAATGCTGCACGTTGCGCGGCAGCATGGTGGCGCTCGACGCCAAGGACGGCAAGCAACTGTGGAAGACGTACGTGATTCCCGAAGCTCCCAAGCTCTTGGGGGAAACCTCCATCGGCACGGAGATGTGGGGCCCTTCGGGATCGTCGCCGTGGTCCACGCCCACCGTGGATGAAAAGAAAATGATGTTGTACACGGGCACGGGCGTGAATTTCCGCGAGCCCGCGACGAAGTTTAGCGATTCGCTGGTGGCGTTCGATATGAAGACCGGCAAAATTGTATGGGGGCATCAGTATCTGGCGAACGACATTTTTAATTTCGGATGCCTGGTGGAGCAGAAATCGAATTGTCCGAAAAAGATCGGCGTGAATCAGGACATCGGTGTTTCGCCGATTTTGAAGCCGCTCGGCAAGGGACGCATTCTGGTGTTCGGGCAGAAGAATGGACTGGTCTATGGAGTGGATCCCGACAAGCAGGGCAAGATTCTGTGGCAGACGCGCGTAGCGAAAGGCGGCTTGCAGGGCGGCTTGATTTGGGGCAGCGCGGCGGATGACAAGAACGTCTACTATTCGATATCCGATTGGGATCCGATGCATCCGGAAGCGGGCGGCGGCGTGGTCGCCGTAGAGATCGCCACCGGCAAGATCGTGTGGCAGACTCCCGCACCGAAGCCGGCGTGCCTCGCGACGAAGGGATGTAGCGCGGGTCAGCCCGGCGCGGTCGCTTTGATTCCGGGCGTGGTGTTCGCCACGTCGCTCGACGGACATCTGCGCGGCTTCGAAACAGCCGGCGGAAAAATGATCTGGGATTTCGATACGCTGCAGGATTTCACCACCGTCAACGGCGTGAAGGCGCGCGGAGGCTCCATGAACGGCACGGGTCCTGTGGTTGCCGGCGGCATGGTGTTTTCAAACTCCGGGTATTCGCGCAATCCGGTCATGCCGGGCAATGTGTTCCTGGCGTTTTCGGTGGACGGCAACTAGTTCTCGCATTCTCAAATAAAAGGGAAGTTCAGTTCGTATGGCTACCAGCAATCCTTCTGTCTCTGAAAAAGCCGTGGCGTTATTTCAGCCGCTCACGATTCGCGGCCTGACGCTACGCAATCGGATCTTCATGTCGCCCATGTGTCAGTATTCCTCGGATGACGGATTCGCCACCGATTGGCACTTGGTGCACCTCGGCACGCGCGCCGTGGGCGGCGTGTCATTGGTCACGGTGGAGGCCACGGGCGTTACGCCCGAAGGCCGCATTACGCCCGGATGCCTGGGATTGTGGAAAGACGAGCACATCACCAAGCTTTCGCAGATCACTAAATTTATTGAAGCGCGCGGCGCGGCGTCGGCCATCCAGATCGCGCACGCGGGGCGCAAGGCCAGCACGCGGATTCCGCGAGAAGGCGGGACGTTTATTCCGATCTCCGAAGGCGGGTGGCAGATCGTGGGGCCCTCGCCGGTTCCGTTTCGTCCCACCGATGGCGTGCCTCATGAACTGACGACGGGAGAAATCGCGGGCGTTGTCGAAGCGCACGCGAAGGCCGCCGAGCGCGCCGTCAAAGCCGGTTTCAAAGCAGTCGAGATTCACGCGGCGCACGGATATCTACTGAATGAGTTCATGTCGCCGCTGTCCAACACGCGCACGGATTCCTATGGCGGATCGCTCGGGAATCGCATTCGCATCACGATTGAAACCATCAAAGCGGTGCGCGGAGCGATCCCCGCCGACATGCCTTTGATGATGAAGATTTCGGCGATCGATTGGGCGGACGGCGGATTCACGATCGAAGATTCGGTACAGCTCGCGATCGCGGCGAAAGCGGCGGGCGTGGACTTGATCACCTGCTCTTCGGGCAACGTGGTGGTCCATCAGAAGCCGGAGTTCAAGCCGGGCTTCAACGTGCCGTTCGCCGATAAGGTTCGCAAGGAAGCGGGGATCCTGACGGCTGCGGTCGGGATGATCACGGACGCGGCGCAAGCCAACGAGGTGGTGGAATCGGGCAAGGCGGACGCGGTGACGCTCGCACGGCAGTTGTTGCGCGATCCGTACTTCGCGCTAAACGCTGCCAAAGCGCTGGGCTTGAAGCCGGCGTTCCCGGGGCAGTATACGCCCGCGTTCCTGTAATCGTGAGCTTCACAGCTTACTTCGCAGAACAGAGCGCCCTCTCGTTTCACGGGCCTAACAATTCCTTTACTTTCTCTGCGACAATGTGGCGAGTGTGCCGCAGCCGCGCACTCAGAACCTGGAGCGCAACGGAATGAAACCTCTTCTCCCTGAGTCGAGCTTGGCCGCCGAAGCGTATGTATTTATCCGCGAAAGAATTTTGCGCGGGGAAATCGCGATCGGTCAGGTGATCTCGCGCCGCAAGATCGCCGCTGATTTGGGCATGAGTTTCCTGCCGGTATCGGAAGCCTTTTTGCGCCTGGAATTTGAAGGTGTCCTCGAGAGCCGTCCGCGCGCGGGAACGCGCGTGCATATTCCTTCTCCGGCAGACGTCGAGGGACACTACGTGGTCCGTGAAGCCCTAGAAATGCAGGCGGCGCGATTGTTTGCCACACGCGCTAAGTCCGAGGAGCGCTGCGAACTTGTGCAGCTTGGTATGCGCCTGGACGGGCTTTCTCTTCGCGCCGAAACCGACCGCGCCGAAACCGACCCAAACGTACAGTGGAGGCTGCACGAAACATTTCATCGTCGCATTGCCGAGTGCGCCGCGTGTCCGACGTTGAACGACGCGATCGAAAACACGTGTGCCTTGTCCTCGGCTTGGCTGTGGGCCGGTAGCGTTTTCTTGGGGAAACGGCCGATGAACCATCATCAACACTTGGCCGAAGTATTGGGCCAGGGAGATCCGGAAATGGCCGCCCATGCCACCCGAGAACATCTTCACGCCAGCAAACAGTGGGCGCTGGCCGGCCTGGCTCCGTATTTTGAACTGGCCGAAAAGCAGACGCAAACTTATTCGCGCACAGCGGCGTTGATGCTTCATGCAATCCCGGTTCTGAGTGACGCGCCACCTTCATAACGGACCTGTGCGACGATCGCGCTTGAAACACGGCATAAATTTACTGTAGTCGCGGAGCTTGCCTTGGACGACGCGCACCAAGTAGAATTCTGGTGGCTAGGACCGCACGGCTCTCGCCGTAACCAGTCGCTTTGGAGAACGACGCCTTGGGGAACAACTTGGACGATCCAACACTACTCGACCGTCTCGCGATCCGCGAGCTGATTGAAAACTGGGCGCTGTGGCGCGACGCGGGCGATTGGGAACGCTTTCGCACCGTATGGCACGACGACGGCAAGATGTACGCGACGTGGTTCCAGGGCTCGGCCGACGATTTTATCGCCGCCAGCCGCCATGGTTTCGACAACGGCGTCAGCATCCTCCATTTTCTGGGCGGACAGACGACTGAGATTGCCGGAATTCGCGCGATTTCGCAAACGAAAATGACCATTACGCAGCGCGCGGAGGTCCACGGCGTGGTTTGCGATGTGGTTTGCACCGGACGATTTTTCGATTTCCTCGACAAGCGCAACGGGCGCTGGGGCTACCTTCTGCGGCGGCTGATTTACGAAAAGGATCGCATCGATCCCGTAGATCCAGCAGCAAAGCTGCAGTTGGATCAGGAATTGCTCGCGAAATTTCCCGTCGGGTACCGGCACTTGGGTTATATGCAAGCGTCGCTCGGGTTCAAAGTAAAGATGAACATGCCGGGATTAAAAGGGCCGGAGGTTCAGACGCTCTACGGCTACGGGCGCGATTGGCTGGCGGGACGAACGATAGAAGGGGCCTATTTCGAAACGTGACAGGCAAAATCGTACTCGAAGAACATTTCGCACTGCCCGATACGATCGACAATTCAGAGCGCTATTTCACGCCGGACGTTTGGCCGACGATGAAGCATCGGCTGGTTGACATCCATGAGACGAGACTCGCCGAAATGGACAAGCACGGCATCGAAATGATGATTCTGTCGCTCAACGCCGTGGCGATCCAAGCAGTGCCCGATACACGCAAGGCGATTGAGCTGGCACGCAAGGCGAACGACTACCTGGCGGAGCAGGTCGCGAAAAATCCGAAACGCTTTCAGGGCTTCGCGGCGCTGGCCATGCAGGATCCCGACGAAGCGTCGCGCGAGTTGACGCGCAGCGTGAAAGACCTGGGGTTCAAGGGCGCGCTGGTGAATGGATTCACGCAAAAGGAGGTGGAAGAATCCGCCGTGTATTACGACTTGCCGCAATACGAATCGTTCTGGGCGACCGTCGAGCAATTGGGTGTGCCGTTCTATCTGCATCCACGCGAGCCGCTCGCCAGCCGCTCGCAGCACTACGAAGGACACCCGTGGTTTTTGGGATCGGCATGGTCGTTTGCGGTCGAGACGTCGATCCACGCACTTCGGTTGATGGCCAGCGGAATTTTCGATCGTTATCCGCGTCTGACGGTGATCCTGGGCCATTTGGGCGAACGGATTCCCTACGATATTTGGCGCGTGGATCATCGGCTGAGCAAGACGCCGCGCGGAATTCCGGCGCAGAAGCCGCTGGGCGAATATCTGCGCAACAATATGTACCTGACGACGAGCGGAAATTTTCGCATGCAGACGCTGCTCGACGCGATGGGAGAAGTAGGCTCCGACCGGATCTTATTCAGTGTCGATTGGCCGTTTGAAGATATCCGCCAAGGATGCGAATGGTTCGATCATGCGAGCATCGCCGAGGCGGATCGGCTGAAAATCGGGCGCACGAACGCGCAGAAGCTGTTCGGGATCGATCACATTTAACGGCTCGAGCTCGCTTAGTATCGCGACTTCCTCTGAGCGTATTCGCGTATGATGGAGTCTGTCTTTTAGGGGATGCTATTTGCCGGCGCCAGAGAAAATCAACGTTTCGCAGATCGTCGATAACAGCGAGCTCACTCCTTTTCACTGGGGTCTGATCGTTCTTTCGAGCTTGTGCCTCATCATGGACGGATTCGACGTGCAGGCGATGGGCTACGTCGCGCCGGTGCTGATCCGCGAGTGGGGCGTCCCGAATTCTGCGCTGGGCCCCGTATTCAGTGCCGCTCTGGTCGGCGTATTGTTCGGATCGCTGGGATGCAGCATGCTGGCGGATCGTTTCGGGCGGCGCCCGCTGCTGATTATCGGGTCGCTGTATTTCGCCGTGCTCACGCTCCTGACGACGCAAGCGCACACCATCAATGAGATGCTGGCGATCCGCTTCATCGCGGGATTGGGTTTAGGCGGTATGATGCCGAACGCCATGGCCTTGGTGGGCGAGTACAGCCCCAAGAAAAGCCGTGTCGTGATCATGATGATCATCTCCACTGGGTTTACGGCGGGGGCCGCGCTCGGCGGATTCGTCGCGGCGTGGCTGATTCCGGCCTTCGGCTGGCGAGCCGTCTTTTACTTCGGAGGCATGATTCCTCTGGTGATCGCCATTCTGATGTTCAAGTATCTGCCGGAATCCTTGCAGTATCTGGTGCTGTCCGGCAAGAGCAAAGAAACCGTGCGCACGTGGCTGATGCGCATGAATCCGAGCGCTCCGCCTCCGCCGGAATCGGCCGAGTATACCGTATCGGAACAGAAGCGCTCAGGAGTTCCCGCCGCGCATCTGTTCAAAGAAGGACGTGGCATGACGACGGTGCTCCTATGGACCGTGAATTTCATGAATCTGCTGAATCTATATTTTCTTTCCAGCTGGATTCCGACCGTCGTGCGCGACGCCGGCTATTCCACGCGCACAGCCGTGCTGGCCGGAACGATGGTGCAGATCGGTGGAACGGTCGGCCCATTCGTCACGGGATGGTTCATCACGCGTTATGGATTTGTGCCCACGTTAACCGTATCTTTCTTTTGCGCAAGTTTGAGCATCGCGTCGATCGGACAGCCCGGGCTGTCGTTGTTGATGTTGTTTATCGCCATCTTCATGGCGGGCTGGTGCGTGGTGGGGGGGCAACCGGGGATCAATTCGCTGGCGGCGATGTACTATCCGACATACTTGCGTTCTACGGGAATCGGCTGGGGATTAGGGATCGGAAGGATCGGAGCGATTGTGGGACCGTTCGTGGGTGGCCGATTGATGGCGCTGCACTGGACGAATCGGGAGCTCTTTTACGCGGCGGCCTTGCCGGCTCTCGCTTCCGCGCTGGTAACGTTTTCGCTGCGTTTCTTTATGAAGCTGCCGGAGCCGGAGCCTTCGGTGTTGCGGCAACAGACGGCCATACACTGACCTGCTCTTTACTTCCCGGCCGGAATTAACGCTCGGCCGCCATCTTCCGTTCGAGAGCCTTCCACAACCGGGCCTTCACGTCGTCCGGAATTTCCTTCGGCTCAAGCCCACGGTAAACCTGCAGCGTCCTGCGCGTGGTATCGACGATGACGAAGCAGTTGGGGCATTCG
>Ga0182030_10008714_pt1 | contig 20920 bp, 19 predicted proteins | sample 812S3MmetaG_FD_121299 | JGI IMG/M metagenome (GOLD analysis project Ga0182030, IMG submission 121299) | Permafrost microbial communities from Stordalen Mire, Sweden - 812S3M metaG (Illumina Assembly) | ecosystem: Environmental > Terrestrial > Soil > Wetlands > Permafrost | place: Sweden...
AGGTTAAATCTTTAACGAGTTGCTTGGCGTTGTCGGTGGCGCTCTTCATGGCGACCATGCGGGCGCTGTGTTCGGAAGCGCGCGATTCGAGGACTTTCTCGTAGACCAGGAGATGAACGTAATAGGGAAGGAGCTTGCCAAACAACTCGGCTGCTTCCGGTTCAAAATTGTAGGAGATGACCGCCTTTGGATCGCGATCATAGCGTTTTTCCATCATCTCGGCGTGCCTGGCTTCGCCCATGGCCTTGGCGACAGCCAGGGTTTCGGCCCCGATGGGGATGAGGGGAAAACGGGTCGGAACCTGCGAGAGCGTATTGACGAAGCGGTTGTAATAAATTTCGACTGCATCGAACTGGTTTTCATTGAACTTCTGGAGCAGGAACCGGCTGATCGTCTTGCTTTCGGCAAAGGTGGGACTGTCTTTCAATTCAAAGTCAGCGAGGAGATTTTTTTTCATCCGCACGAGGGTTTGGCGGCCCTTTCGACCGACGCTGATGTAAACCTTGCTGGCATCATCGGCCCGGAGCACGTCGCGCAGGAGGTTGGTGTTCAACGGTCCGCACAATCCCTTTTCAGAGGTGAGAACGAGGACGGCGGTCTTTCCGCTTTTATTGCGTTTTTGAAGAAGCGGATGGCTGACCTCGCTCGGGCCGACGCCCGCGTAGATGTGCGCGGCCATGTCGTCAAGGCGGCTGGCATAAGGACGCAGGACGATGGCGGATTGCTGGGCCCGGCGCATTTTGGTGGCGGCCACCATTTGCATCGCCTTGGTGATCTGGGCGGTGTTTTTGACCGACTTGATGCGTCGGCGGATGTCGCGGAGATTGGCCATGGGGTGAAGTAAGAAGTTAGAACTGAGAACGCAGAAGTAAGGATTTGGAACTCAAAGTCGGACTTCTAACTTCCACGTTCTTACTTCTTAGTTTGTTAGGTGTAGGTTTCGGCAAACTGGGTTACACAAGTTTTTAATTGAGCGGTGATGTTGTCATCGAAAGCGCCTTTTTCGCGGAGTAAGGCGAGGATCTTGTCCTGCCGGGTGGTGAGGAACTCGGCGAGCTTGGTCTGGAAGTCCTTGACCTTGTCGACAGGGATATTGTCGAAGAAATTATTTTGCACGGCCCAGAGAATAACGGCTTGGAGTTCGATGGGGACGGGGTGGTAATTCTTCTGGTTGAAGACTTCAACGACGCGCGCGCCACGACCGAGCTTGGCCTGGGTCTTGGCATCGAGATCGGAGCCAAACTGGGCGAAGGCGGCGAGTTCGCGGTACTGGGCGAGATCGCCCTTGATCTTGCCGGCGACCTGTTTCATGGCCTTGATTTGCGCGGCGCTGCCGACACGCGAGACGGAGAGTCCAACCGAGATGGCGGGGCGGATGCCTTGATAGAAGAGGTCGGTCTCGAGGTAAATCTGGCCGTCCGTGATCGAGATGACGTTGGTGGGGATGTAGGCGGAAACGTCGCCCGCCTGCGTTTCGATGATGGGCAGCGCGGTGAGCGAGCCGTTCCCGTATTTCTCGCCGACACGCGCGGCGCGTTCGAGCAGGCGGGAGTGGAGATAAAAGACATCGCCCGGATAGGCTTCGCGGCCCGAGGGGCGCTTGAGGATGAGGGAGATCTGGCGATAGGCGACGGCGTGCTTGGAAAGATCGTCGTAGATGATCAGGGCGTCCATGCCGTTGTCCATGAACCATTCGCCCATGGCGCAACCGGCGAAGGGCGCAAGATACTGGCTGGTTGCGGAGTCGGAGGCGGTGGCGGAAACGATGATGGTGTAGGGGAGGGAACCTGTCGCGTTAAGCACATCAATGACGCGGGCGACGTTGGCGTTTTTCTGACCGACGGCGACGTAGATGCTGTAAAGGGGACGGAAGCCTTCCTTGCCCTCGTTCTCGCGGTTGATGCGGGCCTGGTTGATGATGGCGTCGATGGCGATCGTGGTCTTGCCGGTGGCGCGGTCGCCGATGATTAATTCGCGCTGGCCGCGGCCGATCGGGATCATGGCGTCGATGGCGGTGATGCCGGTCTGGATGGGCTGGGAGACCGATTTGCGGGCGATGATGCCGGGGGCGAGCTTCTCGACCGGATAAAAGATGTCGGTCTTGATGTCGCCTTTCCCGTCGAGGGGCTTGCCGAGGGCGTCGACGACGCGGCCGAGGAGGGCCTTGCCGACGGGAACCTGGAGAAGCTTGCCGGTAGTGCGGACTTCATCGCCTTCCTTGATCTTGGAAAAGTCGCCGATGATGATGGCGCCGACTTCGGTTTCTTCGAGGTTGAGCGCGATGCCGGTGACGCCGCCGGGGAAGTCGAGCATCTCGTTGAGCGCAGCGCCGGAGAGGCCTTCGATTTTGGCGACTCCGTCGGAGATTTCGCGGACGGTGCCGATATTGGTTTGAGCGACGTCCGTTTTAAGGGAGACGATCTGGGCTTTGATTTCTTCGAGGAGGGTGCTCATAGGTTTGGGGAAACGAAGAACGAAGAACGAAGAGCCTGGAACTGGAAGACAGTTCTGAGCCGAGGTTCAACGTTTTCGATTCATTTCATTGGTTCTACGTTCTTAGTTCTAAGTTCTTCGTTTTAGGAAAGTGCTTGTTGGAGCCGGTCAAGGCGGCTGCTAAGCGAGCCGTCCCAGATGTTGTTTCCGCGACGGATGCGGAGGCCACCGAGGAGGGCGGGGTTTTCTTCGTAAGAGGTGCGGGCGGCGGGGCCGTAGCGTTGTTCAAGGTCGGCGAAGACGCTGGCGCCGCGGTCGGCGAGAGGCGTGGCGCTTTCGACCCGGACGGTGCTTTCTTCCAGGGCCAACTCGACCAGCCGATGAAGATAGGTAAGGACCCCGATGTAGTTACGGGGCTTTCGGTTGACGAGAAGTTGGACGATCTCGCGGAGACCGCTCTCGTCGACCGAGCCGTCGGGCTTCCGGCAGGCGCGGAAGCACTTCTTGGCGCTTTGGCGTGATTGGCGATCAATTTTCATCGGGCGGGCTTGTTTCGAGGAAGTGATTAATTATTACCGGCTCCGAGTTGACGCAGCGTCTCGGTATTCAAGCGGGCCTGGTCTTCCGAAGTCAAAACCTTGCCGGCGACCTTTTCGGTGGTCTGGATGACGAGTTCGCCAACATGCCGTTTGAGTTCTTCCATGAGGCGATTGCGGTCCAGGACAGAAGCTTCGCGGGCATTTTTTAAGATGTCCTCGGCCTGCCGGGTGGCTTCCTTCGCGCGTTGTTCGGTAACGGCAGCGGCGCTCTTCTCGGCCTCGGCAATGATGAGGTTGGCCTTTTCATTAGCCTGTTGGATGATGCTGAGGCGTGTCGTCTCGGCATCGGCCAGTTCCTTCTTGATCTTCTCGGCATTGGCCATCGCTTCCTCAATGGTCTTCTGGCGCTGTTCAAGGACGGTGCGGACCGGTTTCCAGCCGAATTGCCAGAGGACGGCGAAGAGAACGGTGACGGCAACACACTGGGAGAAAAACTGCTGGGTATTCCAGCCTGTTAGAGTACCGGCGTCTTGCAGGTTAACGATAATGTTCGCCAGCGGCAGAGAGGGGATGAGCATGAGTGTGAAGGTCGCCGCCCGGTGAAGACCCGGGACGGCGATCCGATGGATGGATTACCCTTTCAGAACGAAGGCGACGAGAATGAAGGTTCCTTCGGCAATACCGACGAAGATGAGGGAGGCGCCGAGAATAATGCCCATGGCGCCGGGATTGCGTCCGACCGCTTGCGATGCGCCTGCGCCGACCGCACCGATGCCGATGGCCGCGCCGCCAGCGGCGAGACCGACTTCAATCGCCGACATGTTCCCCGATAAGTTTACTGCCTGTGCTAGGATATCCATATTATTTCTTTGAGTTGTTGAGGTTGATTTTCGGCGCGCCGCAAAGCGGTTGGCGCCAAATTGGTTAGTGACCGTCCTTCGCCTCCGAGGAATGGTCTCCCGCGTTGGTGATGATGCCGGTGAAGGCGGCGGTCAAAGCCAGAAAAACGAAGGCTTGAACAAAGGCGACAAGCAGTTCGTAAAAATAAAAGGGAATGAGGGTGATAAAAGCGCCGCCTGGCCACATCTTGTAGATGGTATCGAGGAGGTATTCGCCACCAAAAATATTGCCGAAAAGCCGGAAGGTGAAGGCGATGGGACGGATAATGAGAATGGAAAAGACTTCGATCCAGCCGACTAAAAAGAAAAGTATGATAAAAAGCCAGTTGACGAACTTATTGGCAAAAACGGCTTTCGATCCGAAGACGTGAAAGAGTGAGCCGCCGACGCCGGCATTGCGGACACACCAGTAGAAATACATGAAAAAGAAGATGGCGGTGTAGGCGGCAGTAACATTGACGTTGGCATTGGCTCCGCGCAAGAAAGGCTGCGTGACTTCAAAACGGGTGCCTTCCATGTGACCGTAACCGATGGTTCCGACGCCAGGAATAAGGGCGAGGAAGTTCTCCAGAAAGAGGAAAGCAAAGAGACCGCCGAAATACCAAAAACCGCGCTGCATGGTCTCGCGCCCGGCGAGGCACTCGATGAAATCGCTGAGGAGTTCGACGAGCCATTCAACGAAATTTTGCATCCCGCCGGGGATGAGCCTGGGGGAGCGCATCGCAATCTGGACAAAGGCAACGATCATGAAGACGGCAATGGCCTCCGCGATCATTGAGTTACTGATAGGGAATCCGCCGATCGAAAAGAGATCGACCGGATGTTTGGTCAATCCTTGGGTCGGCTCTTCGGCAAATATGGGTGTAACAAAAGTCATTTTAAGACAAAAAATAGGGAGGGAACATCATTGCGGGAAAGAAATTTTAGGCAAGAACAAGATTGTGGAATTATGCACAAGGCTGAGGCGAAAAAGTCTAATAATACACGTGAGGAGCATCGTTTATAGCAAGCAAGATTTGAATGTCGAGTATGTAGCCAGGTGTGCTGTTCCCTCTGGTTCCCAAGCGTCCGCGGAGGGCAATATATTGGGGAACGAGGGGATGCCCACGGTCATGGCGGGATTTTTTATTCTCTCCGGGCAAATTCCCCGCCGCTTGCGGCGTGCAGTTCGGGTGGCCCGGACAACTTGTTTGTCCGGGTGCGCGAGCGCGTCATCGCGAGCGCACAGGAAGCTGCTCCTGACTTCCGTCGCACGGAGTGCGACGGCTACCTTCAATACCCCGCTGCGGCGTGCTGGATTCGATTTCTGATAAAAAAATAAGCGAATCAAGCGTATGGGATACGCTTAACTGTTCGCGGTGAGGGATCATGCAGAATCCCGGAAAATCGAGATGAGAAGTTTAAGGAAGCGATTGAAACCATAGGAGGCGGGGGGGGTATGGAGATATTCCGTTATGGGGTGGGGTGAGGTGGTATGAGGTGGTATGAGGTCGTACGGCGAGGAAATTTCGATAGAATTCCGTCCGGGCGGGGGCGAAGAGCAGGTGGGCTGGTTTTCGCGTCGGAAGGCGGCTTTGAGTGGCCGGAAAGCGAACGCGGCTCCCCGATCCCGATGTCCTCAAGTCCACCTGAATCGAGAAAGATCATGAATTGATCGAGGCAGGATGAATCCTCCGCTCCAGGCGCGAGCCGCGGCCGGGGCAAGAGGGAATCCAAACGGGAAGGGAGAGGGGTGGAAGATCGGAGCTAAGATGTTTCATGGACACGAATCTAACGCATGCGGAAATAAGGCGGTAGCGCTACAAATCCTATATGGCTTATATCGCTTAAAATTATTAATTTTTTAAGCCAAATAGGATAAGGCCGGTTGAATCGGGTAGGGAACGCGGATTTTTTGACGGAATTAACGGAATTTTGACAGGAGGGACATGAGATGAGGGGCTGTCTTCAATGCCCCGCTGCGGCGGGGTTCCAATCGTAATCGTGAGGCCAGGTTATTGGCTTAAATTTTATTAATCCCGCCCAAAAAAAGTTTTCACCTCTTGCCTTTTGGCGTGGTTTTCCAAAAGATGGTGGGATGGACTTGACCCGCATCGTCGAATCGTTGCTTTTTGCGACGGATCGACCCCTGACCCCAAAAGCCATCGCGCATGCTTTGCATCAAGCGGTGAAGTTTTCTCCCTCGCCGGAAACGGCCGTTTACGAAAAGACCACCGTCGTCGAAGTTGAAGCCGCCATCGAGCAGTTGAATGCCCGGTTGGCCGCCGAAGGTTCCAGCCTGATGACGCAGGGAATCGCGGGAGGTTATGTGTTGAAGACACGGCCTGAGTTCTCGGTCTGGACGAACAAGCTTTTCGATCAACCCAAGGCGCCACGGCTCAGCCAGCCCGCGCTGGAAACACTGGCGGTCGTGGCGTATCGTCAACCCATCGGACGCGCGGAGATTGAATCGGTGCGCGGCGTGGCCGTGGACGGCGTGCTGGCCACGTTGCTGGAGCGCAAAGTGATTCGCGTCGCGGGCCGCTCCGAGCAACCGGGGCGTCCGCTTCTTTACGAAACGACCCCGCTCTTCCTGGAACTTTTCGGATTGAAAAATCTCGACGAACTTCCCAATGCCGATGAATTACGCCGGTTACAATCTCCTGAAATCTCTCATGCCCCCCAACAACAGCAACTTGACGTCGGCCTTGTCCCGGCAGATGCAACGCCTGCGCCAGCAGGTGGACCGGATCGATCTCAAGATGCTTCAACTTCTCCAGCAACGGACTAAACTTTCCGGCCAGATCGGAAAGATGAAGCGCCGCCACGGGGCGGTCATTTACGTTCCCGAACGGGAACGGGAGTTGGTCGCGCGCCTTATCCGCCTGGGCAGGGGGCAGCCGTCAGCAAGGGCGGTCGCCGCGCTTTATCGCGAGATTTTATCGAGTTCCCGCGCCGCGCAGGGGCAGGCCCCCATCGGCTTGTTGCAGGCGAGCGCCCCCCTCGTGCTTCCGGCGAGCCGCGCCTGCTTCGGCGCATGCGATCAATTTTCACCTAAAAAAACGTGGACGGAATTGGTGAAGGGTCTCGACACGGGCGCTCTTTCGCTGGCATTGGTGACCGGGGATGATTTGGCGCGCGCGCTTCAGACGAAGCGGCGGCAGAGCGAGTTTCTTGAGCGCCTGACGGTCGTCGGTGATTTTTCCCCATCCCCAGGCCTGGATCCGGAGGCGCCGCTGGCCCGAAAAATCTTCATTGTGACGCCTCGCGGGCACGGGGCTGCCCTCGAAGCCAAGCGAATCCTGATTTTAATCGAGTGCAAATCCACGGTGAATGCGATAAAAAGTCTGCTCCACTCCATGTCCGACTTCTCCCTTCGCGCCGAACATCTGACCCGTCACGCCCAATCTGCCCGACCAGCGCCGGTTGTGGCGCTGGCTCATTTGACTCTAGCACGGCCCGTGGACGGGATACGTGTGACGAGTCGCCTGCTGTCGGCGGGCAAGTCGGCCGGTATCCCCGTCTCGATTCTCGGGATCTATCCAGGAACAGAGGAATATGGCGGATAACATACCACCGCAGAAGAGCGGTTCCCTGCCGCCGTTGCCATCGAGTGGCAGGACGGGAAAATTGCCGTCTCCCACCACCCAACTGCCGATCAAGAAAGGCAGTGCCGGGAAAATCGTGGTCATGCTTTCGTCCGTGGCCAAGCCGCCACCGGCAGGAACGCAGTCGCTCCCGCGGGTTGCTCCTCTTTCGGATTCATCTCCGAAACTCTCTTCGACGGATGTATCCCAAGCCGTGAACCGTCCTCCGCCCCTGCCGCCGAAACAGGTCTCACCGGGTAAAGGTTCGCAGTCCTCGCCCAGGTTGAGCACGACGACCTACGTCAAGTTGCCGCCGAAAACAAATATACCCAGCCTGGGTTCACTCTCCACGATGCCTCTCGCCGTGCCTACTCCGAAGAAATCTCCGGCGAGCGATGCTTCACCGCCGCCTTTGCCCGCCAAATGGTCGGAGCCGAAAAAATCGGGAGCGCAGCATATCCCGCCGATCAAATTGAATGAGCCTGCACCCCAAAGTAATGAGGGCGATTCGTCCGGTGAGTCGATCTTCCCCGAGTCCGGTCAGCCCCAACCCGTGCCGAAGCCGGCCGGCTGGAAGAGTCTCGAACCGGGAGAATTGAATCCGCCTGCGGGAAGCCTGCAAAGCCTGGAGGTTTTTGAGCGTTCCCAGCGTATTTTGGGCAAGCCAACACCGGAGACTCCTTTACCCGAAGCGAAGGACAAACCCGCCCCCCTGGTAGCGCCGCCATTACGCCCGCCACCCCACGTGGAGACTCCAGCATCAGCAGTGGAACCCAAGCCGTCGCATCGGCCGCCTCCTTTGCCGCCGCCTGTTGCGCTGGCAAAGCCTGAGGAGACTTCCCCGGCACAGCCGTCCCCGCTTCAGGTTGCTCCGCCTTTATTAGAGAAGGCACCCGAGTTGCCCCCGGAAAAGTTGCCCCCGCCCCATCTCCCGACCGATGGCCGTAAAGGCGAAACGCCGTCCGATTTATCCGAAGCGTCATCGATTGGCCTGCCGTTGCAGGCTTTGCCAGCCAAGCCCCTATCGCCACCGGCGTCACAGAGCGCCAAAGGACCTGGTAGCTGGTTATCGAAGTCGACTCCTCTCGTCCTTTCGTCTTCCTCTCCCGGCGCCCAATCGCCAAAGGTTGCCGAAGCCAAACCGGCGTTGAAGCCAGCGGTTCTTCCCAAGAGATCACTCCTAAGCGCCAAGGAGGCTGCGGCGGAAGTATCTCAGCCGACGGTTGAGGCGGCAAAAGCACCAGAGCCAGCGCAAAAATCGGATACATCGGCTCCAGCCGCATCAATTCCTGCAGCGGCTCAAACTCCTGAACCAACCCCTCCGGCCCAACCGCCTGAAACGGGAACGCCTGCGTCCCGGGAGAAGGAAAAGCCTGCGGCGAATGTCTTGTCGGGGCAACCAGCTTCGGACGTTCCAATTCCCAAAAAGGCGAAGGAACCCTTGCCGCCGAATCGCGCCGAACGCGCCAGGAAAAAACGTGTTTTGAGTGTGGGCGCTTTCTATGCTCTCTTTGCCGCCACGATAGCCGCGCTGGTTTTCGGAAGCTACCATTTCGGGAGAGACACCCGGGTGGAAGGCCAGGTCATTCCGCCTCCAGGCACGTCACTCAACAACGAGGTCTGGCTTGTCAGTGGGGGAGACCTGTGGTCGGAGGCCGGCGGCGTTGCGGATGACCTGGCGAGGGAACGCATCCCGCTCATGCAGGAAATCCAGGAACGGCAGGACCACGTCCAGCGCGCGCAAGCGGATATAGCCTCCCGAGAGGAACGTATTCGTTTGATCCAGGAGCAAATCCAGGCTTCCAAGGACAAGATCGCCGCAACGGTCAAGGAATCCCGCGACGCGACGCAGAAGATATGGGACGGGGAGGGGGCCCGGATCGATGAAGAATATGCGTCACAGATCAGTCAGTTGCAGAAGACGATCACAGACCGGGCCAAATCGCTCAACCTTAAATTCCAACCGGATAACACCTACCAATCGCCCGAGGTTTGGGCCAATGCCTACCGGCTTGCGCTTTATGAGGTTCCCGCCAGCGTCGACAGCGTCAAGGAGCACCAGTGGCTTGGAGACCAGATGAAGCAATGGCGGGACTTTCTAAAAACACTCGATGATCGCAAGGAACAACTGCGGGAAAAAGCCGCGCAACTCAAGCTGGCGCCCGCGCCTCAAATAGCCGATCTCAACGCGAAGATCGAGGAGCTCCAGCAGCGCATTGACAGCACCACGGCGGAAGAGGCGCCGTTGAAAACCGAACTCCAGCAAGCACAGACCGACCTTGCGGCGGCCCAGGCCTCCGAGGCGAATCTCGACGATAAGTACTATAAGGAGCTTTATGACCGGCCGGCTGCCAATGTGACCAAGCGTATTTCCCTGAAAACGAATGGCCGTTTTACCTGGGTGAATGATGATCCCTTTGCCGTTGGTGAGAAAGAGCGTCATTATTGGATTTTTGCCCGCGCCACGAGAGCGGATGGACGCCAGTACTGGGCGCTGTATCCTTTCAGCATCGGTCAAAATAACCTGATCGAGATGTACGTTGAGCCGACCGGTTTTGTTTCGACCAAGGCCATCCTGCGGCCGAATTTATCGCCGGAAGAACAAGAGCAGTAAAGCTGTGGCTCGACAGACCTGGGCTTGGCGCCGCTGGATTGTATCGGGCCAGCAGGAGACGTGGATCACGCGGCTCCAAGCGGCGGGATGTCCCGCGACTTTGGGATGGGCGTTCACGGAGCGGCCTCTGCGACCGCGGGTCTTGCTTGAAGCTTACGTTGAATCGCGCGCCGCCGCTGGTGCCCTTATCCGGATGTGGGGTGGACGCGTTCGCGCCGTGGATGCCCGCGAGTGGATCAAGACGTGTCCAACGCCGTCCACCCAAATCGGGCGCAGGCTTGAAATTGTCCATGAAAAGGCGCAAAGCCGGAAGAAGCCGGCGTGGCCGAGGCTTCACATCCCGCACGGTCTCGCTTTCGGCAGCGGCGAACACGCCACGACTTATATGCTGCTGCTAGCCTTGGCCCGACAGGACGATTGGAGCAAAACAGCTGTGCGGAGGACGACCGTCCTTGATCTCGGAACGGGCAGCGGTGTGCTCGCCTTGACCGCGCGGCTGTTCGGTGCGCGGAAGATAGTAGCGACCGACTTCGATCCCGACGCGGTGAGGACCGCGCGGCAAAATGAGGCGCTTAATTTTTCCACGCCGCTGATCCGTTGGCGTCGCGCCGATGTGAGGAAACTCCGCGCCACGGTTCGGTACGATCTTGTGCTGGCCAATTTGTTCAGCGGAATTTTGGGAGAGGCGGCGCCGCAGATCGCGGGTTGCGTTTCGCCGGGGGGGCAACTTTGGCTCAGCGGCATCCTGAACTCGCAGCAGGAGGAGGTGGTTTCAGCCTATCGCGGGCAGGGGTTGAAATTGATTCGAGCGGTCCGTCGCGGCAAATGGGTCATGCTGGCCTTTGTTTGGAGGGACACCGACATGCGTGCCTGCCCGGTCGTCCGCGGACGCGCGGGAGCGCGTCCCTCCAGAAAGCCGGATTTTCAGTCCGGCTCAGGCTAAAGGAGCTTGGGGAGGAAACACGAATACCACCCAAACAAAATAAGCGATGCCGGCCACCGTCAGAATGGCAAGGACAATCAGGAGCAGCTTCATCATTCTGTCTACCGCGCCGCGGACTCTTTTGACGATGGGCGAGGCATTGACGAAATCGGGCGGACGGCCACGCGAGACGCACTCCGCCAGGTTGACACGTTCGGAAAGGCCCGGCATCGGTTGTCCGGGCGGTGCGTGTTCGGAATCATAGAGCAATTCGATGTTGCCCAATCGCAGAATGTCGTTGCGCCGGAGTTTTTGCTCCGTGATCCGTTCACCGTTGATCCGGGTGCCGTTGGTCGAATCGAGGTCCCTGATGACATAATCCTGGAGGTCAAGTTTGAGCACCGCGTGATGGCCCGAAACACTGGCGTGTTCGATCTGGATCGTATTGTCCTCGACCCGGCCTAACGTAACTTCGGGGCCGGAGAGGGCAAAAGTTTGCCCGGTAAATTCCGGAGACTGTGCGATTAAACGGGGCATGGCTGAGAACGCTACGAACTTTTAGAGTCCTTTTCAATCATTTTACCGAATTCACGGAAAAAGTAGTTCGCATCATGCGGGCCGGGGGCGGCTTCGGGATGGTATTGAACGGAGAAAATCGGCTCCGAACGATGGCGCAAACCCTCGCTGGTCTGGTCGTTCAGGTTAATCTGCGTCGTTTCGGCTTCAGCCGCGGGCAGAGACTTGGGATCGACCGCGAAGCCGTGATTTTGCGAGGTGATGCTGATCCGGCCTGTGGTCAGGTCTTTGACCGGTTGATTGCCGCCGCGATGCCCGAATTTGAGCTTGAAGGTTTTTCCTCCCAGCGCGTAGCCGAGGATTTGGTGGCCGAGGCAAATTCCGAAGATCGGTTTTTTGCCGATGAGCGACCGCACGGTCTTGTGGGCGTAGGAGAGCACGGAAGGATCTCCGGGGCCGTTGGAGAGAAAGATGCCGTCCGGATCGTTGGAAAGCGCTTCCTCCGCCGTGGCCGTGGCGGGGAGCACGCGCACCTGGAAGCCGTGCTGGCGGAGCCGGCGCAGGATATTGGTCTTCAATCCGTAATCGTACGCGACGATCCGGTATTTCACGGGCGGGAGCTTTTCGAGATAATCTTCGCCGGTGAGGGGAGGCGCGCCGGGAGGACGCTTGCCATGAATCAGCGTCCACTTGCGACTGAGCCTGCTCTTCGGGTCCCAATCGTAGGCCTCGGCGCAGGTGACTTCCTTGACGAAATCGCGTTCGAGGTAGGTCCACTTTTTGGCGAGGTCGATGGCTGCCGCGTCGGAAATCTTTTCGGAGGTCAGCACGCCGCGCAGGGAGCCCTGGGTGCGCAAGCGGAGCGTGAGCGAGCGCGTGTCGATGCCGGTGATTCCGGGGATTTTGTTGCGCTCAAGGTAGGAGGCGAGCGTTTCCTCGCTGCGCCAACTGCTGACGACCGGCGAAAGTTCGCGCACGATGAGGCCGGAGACGTGGGGCTGGGCCGACTCGACATCGAGCGTGTTGATGCCGGTGTTGCCGATGAGCGGGTAGGTCATCGCGACGATCTGGCCGCGATAGGACGGGTCGGTCAGGATTTCCTGGTAACCGGTCATCGAGGTGTTGAAGCAGACTTCGCCGTTGGCGGTGAGGGGCGCGCCGAACGACTGGCCGCGCCAGATGCTGCCGTCTTCCAGGGCGAGGATGGCTGAACTCATGGTGGATCAATATCGCGGGTTAAGCGCGAAGCTCAAGAAATTGTGACTGATTTTTTTGACGGAACTCCTGCGGAGGGCAGTAACGGAATTAACGGAATTACCAAAATTAGACAGGAGGAACGTGAAGGACAGGAGGGGGAATTTTTTAGACGGGATTAACAAGATTAGCAGGATTGGAAGGCAGGCTGATTCTTAGACAGGAGGAACATGAAGGACATGAGCAGAGATAGACGTTGCCTCAGTAGGTAGCCGTCGCGCGCCGCGCGACGGTGCCTTTGGGTGGCCTGGGCTACTTCGTTGTCCGGGTGGCCGAAGGCGACAGGAAGCGGCGACTGCCGGCAAATTACAGCAAATCGCCGTTGATGACCTCGGCATAGGTCTTGAAGTGGAACTTGCAGACGGACTTCAGAGTGTCCGCGCCTGACTTTTTCACGATTTCCTTGGCGGCGGCTTTGACCTGCGCCGAGGCGCCCTTGGGCAACGGCACGCCGACGCGTTCACCGAGATATTTTAGGCGATCCAGAAACGCGGCACGGGCGAGAATCGAGGCGGCGGCGACGGCGATGTCGCTCTCCGCCTTGGTGCGCTGTTGCAGGATGACTTGCTTCCCGCGTTCCTTCAGCGCGCGCTGGATCAGGCTCTCGTGCGCGAATTTATCCGAAAGCGTTCGCGGACAGTTTGGCCAGCGGGTGAGCAGGTTCTCGATGACAGTTGCGTGGCCCCAGGCGAGGAGGCGGTTGAGGTTCTTAAACTTCACGTAGAGCTCGTTGTATTTCTCGGGTGAGATGACGACGACGTTGCAGCGGTCGAGCGTGACGAGGTCCTTGATGGCGTCGGCGAGGTCGCGCGCTTTCTGGTCGCTGGTGATGAGCTTGCTGTCCTTCACGCCGAGGTCGAGTAGTTGCCTTGGAAGGTTCCCCTCGACGAAGACGCCCGCGATGACCAGCGGGCCGAAGAAATCACCCTTGCCGCTTTCGTCGACGCCGAGGTGCGGTTGGAACATCTCGGGGTTGTGGATTTCGTCGTAGCCGAGCTTGGCCTCGCCGATAATCTCCGGCTCGATGGTGAACTCGACGAATTCCTTCGCGCCCTTGCCCTGCACGAGGAGCTTGCCCGAGGTGTAGGCGTTCACGGTGAGTTTTTGTTTCTGTGCGCCCCAGAGCGTGTAGGGTACCTCGCGAAACGTGAATCCTTTTTCCTCGAGAATGGCGCGGAGTTTCCCCGCTTGCGCGGAGTCGATTTTGAAGGTGAAGCTGGCGGGGTCAGACATGATCCCTATCTTCTAGAGCAGGTAGACATCGTTGAAAATGAAATCCGCAATAAGATCATCCATGATGAAAAAATGGATGTATTTGACCCTCCCGGCACTGCTGATTTACAGCGCAGACAGGCCGCTTCCAGCGGACGATATAGCGTTCTCGCTGCTGCAAGGGCTGGTCGATGAATCCGATCTCGTCATCGTGGCGACGCCGCAGGAAGTCACCGGCGGAGCCTTCGGCGAAACGGTCGGCCAGCCCGGTCAGATGGTCGAATTTATGAACATGGCGCCACTTTTGAAAATAAATCGATTGGTGAAAAGTGACGGATTTTCGGCGAAAACGCTACGCATTCATTTCACGACGCGCAGATTCGCGGGAAATCTTCCACCGCCGGACAAAGTGAAAAATCACCTCACAACCTTCAATTGGGCCGATTCCGCAAAGGACGATAAAAGCCTTCCTGGATCTCCGGCCAAGGGAGTTCAATATGTGTTCTTCTTGGAGAACGGGAAAAAACGACACCCGGAGAGTCATTTCAGAGCAGGTAAGGATGAGTTGGTCTATTGGACTTTCGACTACGATTTCGACATGATTGCGACCACGCCTGCACTTCTCTCAAAGCTCGAAAAAGTGAGCGTGGACCAATCGCGCAAATAGATGACTGTCGCTCCCATTCCCTTCTCCGCTCTGCGCCGAAAGCTTGCGAAGTGGTACGGCACCGCGAAGCGCGATCTTCCCTGGCGGCACACGATCGATCCGTACGCCATCACGGTTTCGGAGGTCATGCTGCAACAGACGCAGGTGATCACGGTCATTCCTTATTATGAGCGGTGGTTGAAGCGGTTTCCAACCTGGCAGGCGCTGGCTGGCGCAAAAGAACACGACGTGATCAAGGCGTGGGAGGGGCTGGGTTATTACCGCCGCGCGCGGAACTTGCAGGCCTTGGCGAAGGCCGTCGCGCGCGATGGAGGTGAATTGCCCAGAAGCGAGGAAGGGCTGCGCGTGCTGCCGGGGATCGGCCCCTATACCGCTGCCGCCGTGGGGAGCATCGCCTTTGGGCTGCCGCTGGCCGTGCTGGACGGAAATGTGATGCGCGTGCTGACGCGGTTGCTGGCGTTGCGGGACGATATTGCCCTTCCGCAAACGCGGGCAAAGTTGCAGGAGATAGCAAGCGCCTTCCTGGATAAGCGCGATCCCTCGACGCATAACCAGGCGGTGATGGAATTGGGCGCGACGGTTTGCCTGCCACGCAAGCCGCTGTGCCTGATTTGTCCGTTGCAAACGGGATGCCTAGGGCGTGATCGCGCGGAAGATTTTCCGGTGAAGTCGCGTGTGGCCCAGGTGAAGCGGACCGAGATCGTGGCGATCATCAAATGGGGAAAGAGCTTCTACTGCGAGCAAGCGCCCGAAGGAAAGCCATGGCACGGGCTCTGGCGCTTTCCCGATTTTGATGCGGAGAGGATGAGTTTCGCACAGAGGGCTGAAGAGGTTGGCAGAAGAGGACTGCAGAGGGGGAGGGGGAAGGGGAGTGAGGTGATCGCGACGATTAAATATGGGATCACGAAGTATGCGGTGACGATGGAGGCCGTCGCGGCGAAGTGGAGTCCTGCGGACGGCAGTAAGGTGAAACGATCTGGTCAATACCTGACGCTGGAGCAAATGCAGGCGCTTGCCTTTGCCGCGCCGCATCGGAAGCTCGTCGCGACGATCATAAACAGCGCACCTTTCCGGTAAGCGTCAGTTAACGCATGTCTCAAATCGACTCTCCGGAATGCCGGTGCTTAGCAATAGTTCCCGGATTTCTTGGAGAGCGGTTATTGTAGAAAAAGCAAAGAGGAAAGGCGCGTGCGAAACATAGTAGAATGAAAAACCGCCACCATCTGACAAGGAACGCATTTTTGCGAGGCGCTGTTCATCTTGCTTGAGCTTGATGTGTCTATAGTGGCTTTGATCGAATGTGATAATGCAGCTTGGTCTGCGCTGTCGGAGTTGATCGAGAATCGCTGCGGTTGATGTATGCGAGAGCGCAACGGATTGGTTGCTCTCGCCCGGTAGGCGAATTCCTGTGTCTGGATCGTTTAGAATAGAGAAATGTGCCGAGTGTTGATTCGAGAGAATTGGAATGCCAGTCAGGCGTGTAAAATCGGGCTGCAGCTCAATCGGAATAAAGCGTGGCTCTGCATACAGAGGTGCATTGTCGGCGAGCACTTGTTGCCACAGCCTTTTTACGGCGTCGTAGGAATCTCCGAGGTAGCATCGATTCATTAGGAGAAACTAAACCTACCGGTCTAACTCATCCTTCGACAAGCTCGGGATTACGGAGAGGAGGCGGCTTCCTGTGCGCGAGGGAAGTTACCCTCGCGCACCCGGACAACGAGTTGTCCGGGCCACCCGAAGGCTGCCCGCCGCTGGGACAGCGGCGGCTACCTACTACATCGAAATTCCGCAATTTGGAGAAATTCCGTTAATTCCGTCAAAATCAGCGGCAGCTACCACTGCACCGTCGCACGGAGTGCGACGGCTACCACGGAAAAGCTACCTAATTCTTGCTTTCGGCGCGGCGGCGTTTGCCTTCATCGAGGATTTTTTTGCGCAGGCGCAGGGCGGTGGGCGTGGCTTCAACGAACTCGTCCGGGCCGATGTATTCGATTGCGCGTTCGAGGCTCATCTTGATCGGGGTATCGAGCTGGATGCCCTTGCCGTCGCCCTGCGAACGCATGTTGGTGAGCGCTTTCGCCTTGCACGGATTGACGGCCATGTCGTCGGGGCGGGAATTCTCGCCGACGACCATGCCGGCGTAAATGGCCTCGCCGGGGCTGATGAAGAGGCGTCCGCGCAACTGGATATTATTGATCGCGAAACCGGTGGCATCGCCCGATTCCATTGAGACGAGCACGCCGTTCTGGCGCGTGGTAATATCGCCGCGTTTTGGGCCGTACTCCTTGAAGAGATGGCTCATGATGCCTTCGCCGCGAGTCAGATTGACGAGGTCGGTCTCGAAGCCAATGAGGCCGCGGGTGGGAATCACCGCTTCCACCGACACCGAGTTGGCGTGGTGGTTCATGTGGGTGATGTCGGCCTTGCGGCTGGCGAGGTTCTGCAAAATGTCGCCGAGTTTGTCGGCGGGCGTTTCGACGTAGAGCGTTTCGATAGGCTCGAGAACGTTGCCCTTGTCGTCCTTGTGGAAAATAACTTCAGGGCGCGAGACCATGACCTCGAAGCCTTCCCGGCGCATCTGTTCGACCAGGATGGCGATCTGCATTTCGCCGCGCGCGCTGACGTCGAACACACCGGCTGCGTCGGTGTCGTTGAGAATGATGCTGACATTGGTGCGGGTTTCGCGCACGAGCCGGTCCTTGATATGGCGCGCGGTGAGGAACTTGCCTTCGCGTCCGGCGAGCGGCGAATCGTTTACCACGAACTGCATCTTGATCGTGGGCGGATCGATGTCGACGAAGGGAACCGCTTCGCGCTCTTCCGAGTCGGCGAGGGTTTCGCCGATGAAGATGTCTTCAAATCCGGCGAGGCCGATGATGCTGCCCGCGCTGGCGTCGTTGACTTCGATCTTGGCCAGGCCGGCATGGGAAAGGAGCTTGGTGACCGTGCCCTTTTCCTTGGATCCGTCCTTGTGGATGCAGACGATCTTGTCACCCATGGCGACCTTGCCGCCGGTGATTTTGCCGTAGGCGATTCGCCCGAGGTAGTCGCTGTAATCGAGATTGGAGACGAGCATCTCGAAGTGCTTGTCGAGATTGGCGACCGGCGGCGGAATCTTTTCGAGGATCGCCTCGTAGAGAGCGGTCATGCCGGCGTTGCGCGTTTCGTCATCGAGATGGCCCTTCCATTCCTTGACGGCGAAACCGAGCTTGGCCGAGGCGTAGATGGCGGTGAAATCGAGCTGCTCGTCCGTGGCGTGAAGTTCGAGGAAAAGCTCGAAGACCATGTCGAGCACCTTGTGCGGGCGGGCGTTCTCGCGGTCGATCTTGTTGATGACGATGATCGGCTTGGCGCCGACTTCGAGCGCCTTGCGCAGCACGAATTTCGTCTGGGCCTGGGGGCCGTCGAAGGCGTCGACGACGAGCAGCACGCCGTCGATCATCTTGAGGATGCGCTCCACTTCGCCGCCGAAATCGGCATGGCCGGGAGTGTCGACGATGTTGATGTGATAATCCCTGTACTGGAACGCGGCGTTCTTGGCCTTGATCGTGATGCCTTTTTCGCGCTCGAGATCCATCGAATCCATGACGCGCTCGACAACGGCCTGGTTGGAGCGGAACGTGCCCGATTGACGGAGAAGCTGATCCACGAGCGTGGTCTTGCCGTGGTCAACGTGGGCGATAATGGCGATGTTGCGAATCTTTTCGATGATTTCCATAAAATGAGTAGGGGAGCCTGAAAGGTTAGCGGCAGTTCCGGTCGGAGACAAGGCGTTTCTTGCGATCCCTTGGACGGCAAGGCTATTAAACTGCGCGGCGACCCGCGCTTTGCGATAAAGAAAAGGTATTGCGAATAGTAACGCAATACGTTACTATCTTCCGTGATTCAAAGTTTTCGGTGTGACGAAACGAGGGAAGTTTTTGAAGGCATCAGGCCCCGACGTCTCCCCGGCAACTTGTTGTCAGTCATGCAAAGAAAGCTGAAGATGTTAGATGCAGCCGTGAAATTGGATGAATTGCGCGTGCCTCCCGGCAATCGCCTGGAGGCATTGAAAGGCGGACGCAAGGGACACCATAGCATACGGATCAATGATCAGTGGAGGGTGTGCTTCCGCTGCCAATCGGATGGTCCGCATGATGTGGAGATTATCGATTACCATTAAGATAGAGGTCAGCCATGAAAAAAAATTTGCTTCCACTAACAATTCCCGGCGAGGTGCTGAACGAGGAATTCTTGATTCCCATGGGAATTTCGCAATATCGCGTGGCCAAGGATATCGGTGTTCCGGCCCGCCGCATCAATGAGATCGTCCACGGGCAGCGTGCGATTACCCCGGATACCGCATTGCGTCTGGGCAAATATTTCGGTGTTTCCGCTCAATTTTGGCTTAACTTGCAGGCTCGCTATGACTTGCAAACCGCGGAGCGGTCGGCTGGGTTTCTTTCGCGCATTCATCCCTATGCGGGAGCGCTGGCAGCCTGACGGCTACCATGGAAACACAACTTTTTAAAAAAATCTTTTTGACATCGTCGCGCGATTGCCGCAACCTGTAGCAAGATCGAGGCCACTCCTGATTTTAAGGCGCAAGTTTTAAATTCGGGCGTGGACTTTTTGCCTTTATTGCAGGGATAGGCGGCAGGCTAAGGATAGAAAACTAAGGGGTCGGGTTGGCTTCACGGCCACTTGCTCGGTAACGCTCAAGTGCCCATGTAGCTCAGTCGGTAGAGCACATCCTTGGTAAGGATGAGGTCACCGGTTCAAACCCGGTCATGGGCTTGCCCTTTACCGGTGAAAAAGGCGGGAAGAGAACTCGAAGGAGCGGAACGAATTTAACTACAACGGGTCGACCGGGCCGGGCAGAAGCCGGGCAGGGTCGGCTGAAAATAAGATACGAACCTCAGGAGTAACGACACATGGCTAAGGAAGCATTCAAACGCGACAAACCGCACGTAAACATTGGCACGATCGGTCACGTCGATCACGGCAAGACCACCCTCACGGCGGCCATCACCAGTATTTTGGCCAAAAAAGGCCTCGCGACCGCCAAAGGCTACGCGGAAATCGATAACTCTCCGGAGGAAAAGGAGCGCGGTATTACCATTAATACCACTCACATCGAGTACCAGACCGAGAAGCGCCACTACGCGCACGTCGACTGTCCCGGTCACGCCGATTATATCAAGAACATGATCACCGGCGCGGCCCAGATGGACGGCGCGATCCTCGTGGTCAGCGCGGCCGATGGCCCGATGCCTCAGACCCGTGAGCATATTCTTCTCGCCCGCCAGGTCGGCGTGCCGGCGCTGGTTGTCTTTCTGAACAAGGTCGACATGGTCGATGACAAGGAACTCCTGGAACTCGTCGAGCTCGAAGTCCGCGAACTCCTCACCCAGTACGAATTTCCCGGCGACAAGATTCCGATCGTCAAGGGCTCGGCCCTCAAGGCGCTCGAAGGCGACGCCGCCTACGAGAAGGAAATCATGAATCTCATGGATGCGGTTGACGCCTACATCCCGATCCCCGAGCGTCCGAAGGACCAGCCGTTCCTCATGCCGGTCGAGGACGTGTTCAACATTGAAGGTCGTGGCACGGTCGCGACGGGTCGCGTCGAACGCGGCGTGCTCAAGAAGATGGAAGAAGTCGAAATCGTGGGCCTCAAGGACACGATCAAGACCACCGTCACCGACATCGAAATGTTCAAGAAGCTCCTCGACACGGCGGAAGCCGGTGAAAACGTCGGCGTGTTGCTTCGCGGCATCAAGAAGGAAGACGTCGAGCGCGGCCAGGTCATCTCCAAGCCCGGCTCGATCAAGCCCCACACCAAGTTCAAGGGCCAGATTTACGTCCTGAGCAAGGAAGAAGGCGGACGCCACACGCCGTTCTTCAACGGCTATCGTCCCCAGTTCTTCTTCCGCACCACGGATGTGACCGGAAACGTGAAGCTCAAAGAGGGCGTCGAAATGGTCATGCCCGGAGACAACGTCGAGATCGAAGTCGAATTGATCCAGCCTATCGCCATGGAAAAGCAGATCCGTTTCGCCATCCGCGAGGGCGGCAAGACGGTCGGCGCCGGTCGCGTTACTGAAATTATCGCATAATAGACAGAAAGCATTGCGCTAAACCGTCGAATCTCGGCGGGCCGTTAAGGAAATAACGGCCTCCGTAGGTCCGGCGGTTTCGGCGTCAAAATAACACGAAACCATTTTTAATCGTCCAGAGTAGAGGGCAGTAGCTCAATTGGTAGAGTACCGGTCTCCAAAACCGAGGGTTGGGGGTTCGAGTCCCTCCTGCCCTGGAC
>Ga0182030_10008715_pt1 | contig 20919 bp, 14 predicted proteins | sample 812S3MmetaG_FD_121299 | JGI IMG/M metagenome (GOLD analysis project Ga0182030, IMG submission 121299) | Permafrost microbial communities from Stordalen Mire, Sweden - 812S3M metaG (Illumina Assembly) | ecosystem: Environmental > Terrestrial > Soil > Wetlands > Permafrost | place: Sweden...
AAGGATCATTAACGGGCGGAGAGGCAGAAGAGGCTCATTTGCATTTGCGCGGCAGTCTGAATGATTTTCCCTTCCGGAAAAATAAAGAAGGTATTTTTCAGGTCACTGCAAAAGCCACAGGCGTGAATATTGATTATGCGAAAGATTGGCCCCGAGTAGAAAATGCGACAGGTGCGTTGTTGATTGAAGGCTCCCGACTGCGGGTCGATTCAACCTCCATCTCGATGGCCGGCTCAACCGCGCAAAAGGCGAGCGCAATTATTCCCGACTTCATGAGTCCAGAGCCGGAAGTAAATATAAGCGTCGAAGCCAACGGTGAAACAAAGCGGGCATTGGATTTTATCAAACATAGCCCGTTGCGCGGTTTAACCAACGGATTTACCGATAAAACAACGGCTATTGGAACAGGGAAAATTGAAGTACAACTTAATATTCCACTGACTAATAAACCCATCAAGGTGAATGGCAACTACCACTTTGCCGATAATGAAATCGATTTGGCTGAAAGTATTCCTCTGGCAAAAAACGTAACGGGCGATCTGAAATTTACCGAGTCTGAATTGCAAGCGAAAGGAATTAGTGCCCAGATATACGGTGGGCCTGCAATATTTTCAGTCCAAACAGTTGCCGGAGGTGCAATAAAAGGGAAGATACAGGGCAAAATTAACGCAGATGTTTGGCATAAAATCGAACCGTCGTCATGGTTGCAGTCGCTGAATGGAACAGCAGAATGGAATGCAGAAGTTAATATTCAAAATAAACAATTCGACGTAGTGGCAACCTCCAATATGCTGGGCATAACAGCTAATTTGCCTACACCGTTATACAAACGTGCGAACGAAGCGATCCCGCTCAAATTTGAATTTAAAAGTCTAAGCGCCTCGCAAGATGTAATGTATACACAGTATGGCGATATCGTAAATGTGCGACTGGTTCGGGCAGATGACAAGCTGGGAATACGTTCCATCAAGCGTGGAAACATGGATTTCGGACCAGCCCGGCGAATGGGAGATAGAGAAGGTATCTGGATTACAGGCACTTTACCCCTGTTGGCACTGGAAGGATGGTCAGGTTTAATACCAACACGCGCCGGCAAAGAAGTTTCACCGCCGGAGATAGAGGGAATCGAGCTGACTGTGCAAAAACTGGTCGGCTACGGAAGCGTGATAAATGGAGTGAATATACGCGCCAGAAACCATGGTGACATGATCACGGCACAAATCTCTTCGAGAGATTTAAATGGCGAAGCAGCCTGGTATCCTCAGGGGAGAGGCAAAATTGTAGCGCGTCTCAAAAATGCAGTCTTGCTTGACGAAGAAAAGGACAAGAAAACAGATCCTGTGCCGGCACCGCTCCCGTTACCGGTAAGTTTTACTATTCCGGTGGTAGATCTTGAGGTAGAGCATTTTACCTATCATGGTAAACAACTGGGGCAGATGGAGCTGCATGCCAGCCAGGTTGAAAAAGATATTTTGTTGGATCATCTGCGTATTGCCAATCCTGACGGTGTACTGACGCTTAACGGGAAGTGGAGTTTGTCTCCGTCACAAACCCATGTTATTGCAAAAGTGGAATTATTTGATACCGGCAAAATGCTCAACCGTTCCGGTTACCCGGACACACTCAAAGATGGCAATGGCTTGCTTGATTGCGATCTGGTCTGGACGGGGGCGCCTGATGAGATGAAGCTGGCTAATCTGGATGGTCGCTTAAATCTGAAAATGAGCAAAGGTCAATTCTTGAAGGTAGATCCCGGCGCCGGTAAATTATTAAGTGTGATGAATTTGCAATCGTTACCCAAACGTATTGCGCTAGACTTTAACGATGTATTTAGTAAAGGTTTTGAATTCGACAATATTGTCGGTGTGGCACAGCTCAGGCAGGGCGTGCTGATGACAAATGATTTCAAAATAAGCGGTTCTGCCGCGCAAATAACCATGTCGGGGCAAGTGGATTTAACACGTGAGACGCAAAGTTTGCGGGTGAAGGTTTTGCCCGCTATCGGTGATAGCGTCTCGCTGTTGGCATTTGCTGCAGGTCCGGCTGTCGGGGCGGGCGTTTTTCTCGCCAATAAAATATTTCGCGATCCGCTCGATAAGTTGGTGTCGTTTGAATACAATGTCACCGGTAGTTGGGTCGATCCGAAGGTTGAAAAAGTCGCCCAAGTAAAAAATACACCCAATAATTTCAATAACTGAAAGTCGTAAAATGTCCGCCCACGATTCCACTCAAACTCGCCTTGCTGCTCAACAGAGTGCTTTTAAAGTTGCCGCAGTGCAAATGGCTTCCGGCCCCAATGTAGAAGGCAACCTGAACGAGGCGCGCCGACTGATAGAAAAAGCTGCGCAACAGGGCGCCAAAGTGGTTGTGTTGCCTGAGTTTTTTGCCATCATGGGAATGAAGGAAACCGATAAGCTCTTAGTTAAAGAACAGCCTAAAAGCGGACAGATACAGACATTCCTGAGCGAGATGGCACGCAAACATAAGATATGGTTAGTCGGTGGTTCTATCCCACTCGTTGCCGATGCGCCTAACAAAGTGCGAAATAGCTGTCTTGTTTATAACGAACTGGGCGAACAAGTAGCGCGTTACGACAAGATACATCTATTCAATCTCGAACTGGGCAATGAGCAGTATCACGAAGCCGATACTATCGAAGCGGGAAATCAAGTTGTTGTCGTAGATAGTCCGTTCGGACGCATCGGACTGGCCGTTTGCTATGATCTACGCTTCCCCGAGTTGTTCCGTGCCATGAAAGATGTGGACATCATCGTGCTGCCGGCGGCATTTACAGCAACCACGGGCAAGGTGCATTGGGAGGCGCTGATACGAGCGCGTGCCATAGAAAATCTGAGTTACTTAATAGCCGCAGCACAAGGTGGCTATCATGTTAATGGGCGCGAAACTCATGGACACAGCATGATCGTCGATCCGTGGGGACGAATTCTGGATGAACTGACCCGAGGCTCGGATGTCGTGATGGCAGAGGTAAATCGCAGTTATCAAGCCAGCTTGCGTTGCAGTTTGCCAGCATTGTCGCATCGCACCTTAGTCTGTCAACCTGGTGTTAAAGCATCCAAATGAGAAGTCACACTTTAGAGTTGGTACAGCGATCATTACTTTCTGCACATGGTCTGGATGTAAATGATCTGGCTGGTGTATTCGGCAAAATGATGACGCATCGCGTTGATTATGCCGATTTGTATTTTCAATACGGGCGTGCGGAGAGCTGGTCGCTGGAAGAGGGCATCGTTAAATCCGGCAGCTTTAGCATTGATCAGGGCGTGGGTGTTCGTGCCGTAAGCGGCGAAAAAACGGCCTTTGCCTATTCCGATGATATCAGTCTGGTTGCGTTGGAAGCGGCAGCACTTGCGACACGCGCCATCGCACGTCAGGGAAAAAAGCAGACCATCCCGATGTTGAAGGCGATGAAAGCGCACGATTTGTATTTGCCGAATGATCCTATTGCCAGCCTTGATGCGGCCAGCAAGGTTGCCCTGTTGGAACGTTTGGAAAAATTTGCCCGCGCACTAGATCCTCGCGTCACACAAGTGATGGCAGGGCTGGCGGGAGAATACGAACTTGTATTGGTGGCGCGTAGCGACGGCGTGCTCAACGCGGATATCCGTCCCCTGGTGCGCCTCTCGTTACAAGTCATCGTCGAGAGCAATGGAAAACGCGAACAAGGATCGGCAGGCGGAGGCGGACGTTTTGACTACACTTATTTCGACGACGAGGTATTACAGCGCTACGCCAAAGAGGCAGTGCATCAGGCAACGGTAGCGCTAGATGCCCGCCCCGCACCGGCGGGCAGTATGACCGTAGTATTGGGTTCCGGCTGGCCGGGAATTTTACTGCACGAAGCAGTCGGACACGGTTTGGAAGGCGACTTCAATCGAAAAGGCAGCTCGGCATTCTCAGGTCGTGTCGGCGAACGTGTTGCGGCAAAAGGGGTGACCGTGGTGGATGACGGGACCATCAAAGACCGGCGCGGCTCGCTTAATATGGACGATGAAGGCAACCCGACACAACGTACCGTACTGATCGAAGACGGCATCCTGCGCGGCTACCTGCAAGACACGATGAACGCACGCTTAATAGGTGTGCCAGTTACGGGCAACGCACGGCGCGAATCGTTCGCGCATCTACCCATTCCGCGTATGACTAACACTATGATGATGAACGGTGACAAGACCCGCGACGAGATTATCGCTTCGGTCAAACACGGTTTGTATGCAGCCAACTTCGGCGGCGGACAAGTGGATATTACCAGCGGAAAATTTGTATTTTCCACTACCGAAGCCTACATGATCGAAGACGGCAAGATTACCTATCCCGTCAAAGGGGCAACGTTGATAGGTAATGGTCCGGAAGCGCTGACGCAAATATCTATGGTTGGCAATGATTTGGCACTTGATCCGGGTGTCGGCACTTGCGGTAAAGAGGGGCAAAGTGTGCCAGTCGGAGTAGGGCAGCCGACAGTGCGTATCGAAGGGTTGATCGTAGGCGGTACGGCGTAGGTTGGACAAATCTTAGCCCGCCCTGCGGTATAATTCGCGCCGTTATGCAGATACTCCGTGGACTTTATTCTCCTGATCACCAGCCTATTGCACTGACCATCGGTAACTTTGATGGCGTGCATCTTGGTCATCAGGCATTACTGGAACAATTACAACTCGCTGCGAGTGAGCGCGGCTTGGCGACTGCAGCCATTGTGTTTGAGCCGCACCCGCGCGAGTTTTTTACGCCGCAACAGGCACCTGCACGGCTCACCAATTTGCGCGAGAAGTTGGAGCGATTTGCCGTGCTCGGTTTGAATCGAGTTCATATCTGTCGTTTCGACGAGAGGTTGGCGAGCACCAGTGCAACCGACTTTATCGATGCACTCTACAAGAAGCTATCGGCAAGACATGTCCTTATCGGTGACGATTTTCGCTTTGGCAAGGCGCGAGGAGGAGACTTTGCGCTGATGGAAAAAATGGGGCAACAACAGGGTGTCGCGGTAAAATCCATGAGCAGTTTGCTTCAAGACGGTATACGCATTTCCAGTACGGCAGTCAGACTTGCGTTAAGCGAAGGAAATTTACATTTGGCTCAACGCTATTTGGGGCGCCCTTATAGTATAAGCGGGCGTGTGGAGCATGGCGAAAAAGTTGGGCGCAAGCTGGGTTTTCCGACTGCCAACATTCAGTTCAAGCATAATCGTGCACCGCTGCAAGGAATCTTCGTGGTGCGCGTGCGTATCGAAGACGGCGGATGGTGTGAAGGCGTAGCGAGTCTGGGTGTTCGGCCAACGCTGGAACAGAATGGCAAACCGGTATTGGAAGTGCATCTGTTCGATTTCGCGCAGGAGATTTACGGTAAACATCTGCATGTGGATTTCCTGCACAAACTGCGCGATGAAATGAAATTTTCCGGTTTGGAAAGTTTAACGAAACAAATTTCGCTCGATGTCGAGCATGCGAAAGATTGGTTTATACAAAATGGCGACTGATTACAAAGACACCCTTAATCTTCCTGATACAAAATTCCCCATGCGCGGTGATCTTGCCAAGCGCGAGCCGCAGATGCTGGCGCAATGGCAAGCACAGAAACGTTACCAGCGCATTCGCGAAGCGAGTGCAGGGCGAAAAAAATTCGTTCTGCATGATGGCCCACCCTACGCGAATGGCGACATTCATATCGGCCATGCGGTAAATAAAATCCTCAAGGACATCATTGTAAAGAGCAAGACACTGAGCGGTTTTGATGCACCTTACGTACCGGGTTGGGATTGCCACGGTTTGCCTATCGAACTGCAAGTTGAGAAAAAGCACGGCAAAGCGATTCCTCCTGCACAGTTCCGCGAGTTGTGTCGTGCCTATGCCAAGGAGCAGATCGAGCGCCAGAAAAAAGATTTTATTCGTCTTGGCGTACTGGGCGATTGGGATAATCCTTACCTGACGATGGATTTTAAAACCGAGGCCGAAATCGTGCGCGCACTCGGCAAGATCTACGAGCGCGGTTATTTATATCAAGGTCGCAAGCCGGTTAACTGGTGTCTGGATTGTCAGTCGGCATTGGCCGAGGCAGAAGTGGAATACGAAGATAAAGTTTCTCCAGCGATTGATGTCGGTTTTGAAGTGCAAGATAAAGCCGCAGTGGCGAAAGCGTTTGGCATCGGGCATCTGCCGGCTGATGCAAGCGTCTATGCAGTAATCTGGACAACCACACCGTGGACGTTACCTGCCAACCAGGCAGTGAGCGTACACCCCGAATTGCAATATGACCTGATCAAAACCGAAAAGGGCTATTTGATATTGGCGTTTGATTTGGCCGCTACCAGTTTGAGTCGTTGCCAGTTGGCGGGAAGCAATGATAGAGGTGATGGTACAGCCGCTGCCTGTTACGGCTCTGCTCTGGAAGGGCTGCATTTGTTGCATCCATTCAATGACCGCACAGTGCCAATTATTTGCGGCGAACATGTCACCTTGGAAGCAGGTACAGGCTTGGTACACACTGCTCCCGCGCACGGCTTGGACGACTATTTCGTCGGCCAAAAATATAATCTGCCGAACGACAATCCGGTGGGTGATGACGGCAAATTTATTTCTACCACACCTGCTGCCGGCGGCGTGCCGTTGGCTGGCGTGTTTGTGTGGAAGGGTAATGACATCGTGTTGCAAGCTCTGGAAGCAAGCGGGCATCTGCTGCATCAGGAAAAACTCAAACACAGTTATCCGCATTGCTGGAGACACAAGACGCCGATTATTTTCCGCTCTACGCCGCAGTGGTTTATTGGTATGGAGCAACACGCGCATGCTGGCGGTGAGCAGTTGCGTACACTCGCAAACCAAGCGGTAGCTGAGACACAATTCTTCCCCGCCTGGGGACAGGCACGCCTCGAAGCAATGATTAAAAATCGTCCCGACTGGTGCGTATCGCGCCAGCGAAATTGGGGCGTGCCGATGACTTTCTTCGTGCACAAAGAAACCATGGCTTTGCATCCACGCACGCCGGAACTATTGGAGCAAGTCGCCAAACGCATTGAGCAGCAGGGTATTGAAGCGTGGTTTGCACTGGACGCTCAAGAATTGCTGGGCGATGATGCAACTCACTATCGCAAACTTACCGACACGCTGGATGTGTGGTTTGATTCCGGTGTGACTCATGCATCGGTATTGGCGCTACGTGGCGAATTAAAATTTCCCGCAGATTTGTATCTGGAAGGTTCGGACCAGCATCGAGGTTGGTTCCAGTCGTCTTTGCTGACCTCTTGTGCTATCAATGGTCGTGCGCCTTACGATGCTTTACTCACGCACGGTTTTGTAGTGGATGGACAGGGGCACAAAATGTCCAAGTCCAAGGGAAATGTCATTGCGCCGCAAAAGATTCTGGACACGCTGGGTGCCGATATTTTGCGTCTGTGGGTGGCCTCTACCGATTATTCCGGAGAGTTGACCATCTCTGACGAAATTTTAAAACGTGTGGTGGAAGGCTATCGCCGCATCCGCAATACACTGCGTTTCCTGTTGGCGAACATCGCTGACTACGATCATGCAAAACATGCTTTGCCGGTTGACCAATGGCTGGAGATAGACCGCTATGCTTTGGCGTTGGCTCATAAACTGCAAAATGAAGTGAAGGCCGATTACGAAAGCTATGAGTTCCACCTGATCGCACAAAAGTTGCAGGCATTCTGTTCGGAAGAATTGGGCGGTTTCTATCTCGATATTTTGAAAGACCGACTCTACACCGCCGGTGGCGATTCACTTGCGCGTCGTTCAGCCCAAAATGCGCTGTATCACATCACCCATAGTTTGGTGCGTTTGATGTCTCCTGTACTGTCGTTTACGGGAGAAGAAGTGTGGGCGGTGTTGAGCGGCAAAGACGATGTGAGTGTGTTTGAAGAACAGTGGTATGGATTGCCTGATTCTGGAATGAATGCATCTGAGTTGGATGCGTGGAGAGACATTCGCAATGTGCGCGAACAGGTGAATAAAAAACTGGAAGAGCAGCGTGCAGCCGGGGCTATTGGTTCTGCACTACAAGCTGAAGTGGATGTGTTCGCCAATCGGGATATATATAATTTGCTGTCCAGACTAAATGATGATTTGCGCTTCGTGTTCATCACTTCGCGTGCGAGTGTGCATCTACGCGAAGGTGGAGAGTTAGAAATCAAGGTCACGCCAAGCACTCACGCCAAATGTGACCGCTGCTGGCATTACCGTGAAGAAGTCGGTAGCGATGAAACTCATCCAACATTGTGCGGCCGGTGTGTAAGAAATTTATTTGGTTCCGGTGAAGCGCGTTGCTATGCCTAACTTTTCCGAGGTCGTGCCTCCGGCCGGTAACACAATGCTGATGAAATGGCTGGGTGCGAGTGCGCTGGTGATCCTACTCGATCAACTTACAAAGTTGTGGATGAGCAGTCATTTCTCTTACGGAGAAAGTTATCCTGTAAGCGGATTTTTCAATCTGGTACTGTGGCACAACACAGGCGCATCGTTCAGTATGTTGAGTGATGCCGGTGGATGGCAACGCTGGCTGTTTAGTGCTATTGCAGCTTGCGCTGCAGTGTGGATCATTTGGCTATTGCGCAGACATCAACACCAGAAATTATTTTGTTTCGCGCTGATCTTTATTCTGGGCGGTGCCTTGGGAAACTTGATTGATCGGCTCATTTACGGCTATGTGGTGGACTTTCTCGATTTTCATTGGAATGAGAGCCACTTCGCCGCATTCAATGTAGCGGATAGCGCAATTAATATTGGTGCCGCACTGTTGTTGTGGGATAGCTTCAAGAAAAAGCCGGAGAAGAAAGAGGGTGCCAAAAATGAAACTGCTGCTAGCTAATCCACGCGGATTCTGTGCCGGAGTTGACCGCGCCATCGAAATAGTCGAGCGCGCACTGGCATTGCATGGTGCGCCAATCTACGTGCGTCACGAAGTCGTCCATAACAAATTTGTTGTGGAGGGCTTGCGCGCAAAGGGCGCGATTTTTATCGAAGATTTGGCGGACGTACCGGCTAATAGCATTCTCATTTTTAGTGCACATGGTGTGCCGCAATCGGTCCGGCGCGAGGCAGAAGCACGCGGGCTCACGGTTTTTGATGCCACCTGCCCATTAGTTACCAAGGTGCATCTTGAAGTTTCGCGTATGCGTGAGCAAGGCAAAGAGATCATTATGATCGGTCACGCAGGACACCCTGAAGTGGAAGGCACAATAGGCCAGAGCAACGGCGGCATGTATTTGGTTGAATCCCCTGCAGATGTACTGAAACTTAAAGTAACTGACGAGAGCTGTCTTGCTTTCGTGACGCAGACCACTTTATCAGTCGACGATGCCAGCAGTATTATTGCAGCGCTCAAAGCTCGCTTTCCGCTTGTTACCGGGCCGAAGAAAGACGACATCTGCTATGCCACACAAAATCGTCAGGATGCGGTCAAACTACTCGCACAACAATGCGATCTGGTGATCGTGGTTGGATCGCCCAATAGTTCAAATTCAAATCGTCTGCGTGAAGTCGCGGACAATCTCAAGGTTGATGCTTATCTGATCGACAATGCCTGCGAACTGAAAGCAGAATGGTTACTTGGCAAAAAAAATGTCGGCGTAACTGCGGGTGCCTCCGCCCCCGAAGTCTTGGTTGAGAATGTCGTTGCACGGTTAAGAGAACTGGGTGCGGATAGTGTCAGTGAATTAGATGGTATCTCGGAAAATGTCGTGTTTCCGTTGCCAAAGGCTTTAATTAGAGTTGAGTAACTCTCAGGCCAATTAAGATTCAAGGTTCGTCCGCAGCACGAATATCGGAAATAACACTTTCCGCAATTACCTTATCTGAACCATCAACCTGGCGGAATTTCACTGGTAGCATGCGATATTCCAGCCCGAGCCATATTTCAAAATAGGCTTCGCCTTGGTTATGCATTTTTTGTAAATGTAGTGTACGCATTGTGCCCATATTGGTTGAAATATCTTCTGTTATGCCTATCTCAATCCGGGTTTGTTCGAGCTGCGTACCATTACTAATTGGGATCGGAAAAAATTCCATATGCATGGATGGTATTGAGAGTTGTGAGAGTTGATACATAAAACTTAAGATATCCTGTGCGTCAGCGGGTAATGACGCACTCCCACCCCGTGAAAAATTCAGTTGGTGCGCAGTCTGATCGAAAGAGGCACTCAGTTTTTGCGTGTAATTACCGGTGATTTTTTCTTCTTCAAAAGACTCAGGCTGCAGGCCGTGCACATCGATTGTTCCTTGGCTAATCTGAATTAGCTTATCTTTATTTTTCGATCTGGTTGGCCCGTCAGTTTGCTTGATTGCTTTTAGGATATATCTATCCTTGTCAATTTCAAGCTGGTGAAGGAGTTCGCCAACTCTGAAAAAGTCCGCGCCGTTGAAAACAGCAAAGGTGAGTTGTAGCCTTTTTGGAAAAGGACGATTGAGTGCCGACTTTTCCATTTCTTTCATCACATTGGCAGTGCCAAGTGTATTTTTAGTCGATGGACCATTTCCCAACTGGGTCATAGGGATTGGCTGTTGAGGTTTTGTAGCAGATTTTTCTATCGGATGCGGCAGCGGTTCGAGCCTGACGGTAAGCGGCGGTAAATTTACTTTTGCATGAGGTAAATTCAGATAGGGTAATAAAAGAATAACTATATGCGTCATAGCTGAAATTGCGATGGCGACGGAAATACGGCGGGAAGGTGTGCGAAGAGCTGCAATCACAGAAATAAACCGGTCAAGGAAATTAGTCTTGCAGAATTAACTCCTGCAGGAATGATTCAACCTCCAATTACCCCAACCCCGTAAGTTGCAAACGGGCTTGGGGGTTTACGGTAGCCTCATCTATTATTGTGTGATGAGTTCACGCCTTGAAACGCGCCGGGTGCCTGCCGATCCCGTTCCAATCGGGACGTTGGTCGTCACAGTGGTTCCGTCTGACATACGGACCAATTCGATAATCGTACCATTCGGTAATCTTACATATACCGGGCGTGTGGCCAATGCGTTACCCAGCTTAACGGAAACAACATCGGTGCTTGAGCTGGATATGGGCGCTCCCGTCGTATAATCGAAGAAATAGGAGTAACTATATCCGCCGACCGTACATGAACTGACACTAGGCACGTTGCTGGTGAACCCTAATGTGCCAAGTTGCAATGTTGGATCGGTGTATGAACGTTCTCCGGAATCAGGCATGTCCATAAACCAACCGTTGTCAACTGAGTAATCCACCGTGTAACTCGTGCTGGTCCGCACAATTTGCCCCGGCAGACAAATTGTGGAAGGGGAGCCTGCCGGGCAAGTTGTGTTTGTCTCAACTTGCTGGATGAATCCACTGCTCGCCAAATGAGGATCCGTGGGATATATCGCCGTTCCTGCCGCAGTTCCCGTAAGGGGATCCTTGATTCCATAAAAAGTTTCTATATTGGTGTTACCCAAGTCGCTGGTACCCAAATAACGCCCAGTCCCCACAAAAACTAAAGTATTACCGCTAAAAACGCCTACCTCCGGTTTTTCTGTGATCGGCTGCACTACGGCGGTAGGGGTTATAGTTAAAGTTGCGGGGTTGGTTTGGAGCTGGTTGGGGACATGCACTGTCACTAGTAGTTGGGCGTCATATCCGGCTGTTCCCACATTGTTATTGACATCGAAGCGCCACACATTGCCGAGCATATCTCCGCCATAAACATGGAGTACTGTGTCATCTATCCCCGGGTTTACTGTCTGTGCGATGATCTTCGCCAAGCCACTAGGTGTGGTTGTGCTTCCGACGCCATTAGTACTGATGGAGCGAATAAGCGCACCGGTAGCGGCATTGATGACATACAAGTGTCCATCCCCGTCACCTGTCGTGACATTGTTGTATCCCGATGTAACTATAACTGCCCAAGTCTCGGTTGTGCAAGCGGCGTTATCACATACCTTGGCAATTTGCGGATTACCATAAGTTAAACCCATATTAGTATCGGTAAATTCCCACAAGGCAGCCGGTTGAGCCGGGTTGGTGATATCCAGAGCATAGTAGCCGTTGCCACCTGAATTAAGACCTCCAACCAATATAGTCTTCCACACAGCAGTACTCACGCTGGTGCAGTTGCTTGTGCAAATATCCCCGATTATCGGGGTCCCGTCCACGTAAAATTGGTGCGTGCTTGAATAGTTCTTGTCTGCCAAATGATAGAGATTCGGCAGCACCATCGACGGAATATAGGCCCAAGCTTCTGCCCCGCCGGTGACAGCAGTGCCGCCGCTCGCGACTACGTTTCCAGAGGTATTCATATTATCGGTTGAGGCGTAAAAAGCATGTAGCATACCGTCGTTGGCGGCGGCGTAAACCATTGGCTGGCGACCAAGTCCTGCGCTAAGTCCAGACTGATAAGCGGCATAGCCCGGGTCTGAGTAAGACAGTAGCGGTGCCTTCGCATATGCTGCCTCGGCATTTACGATATCGCCCAGAATCAGCGGACGACTACGAAAATACTTGGTGGGGTCACTAGAGGGGCCTTCGTTATTCCGGTCACCGCGCAGAAAGTTAACCAGATTAGTACCCGCAGCTCCGATTACTACACTGGAATTCGTTGTGTCGGTCGAACCAAATGCAACACCGGAGGTATAGGTTGTATTGACATGGTACCAAGTCATACCAACCCGGTACTCGCTGTTCGCGGTGTAAGCGGTACTGGCTTGCCAGACAGGTAGACAAGGGCTGACACCATTGCAAAGCTGAGACAAACTCGTGATGGCAGGTTGATTGAAATAGGCCTGGCTTGCCCCCAGATTAGCATAAGTAAATTGCAATAATTTATTTGCTGCAGCGGAGTTGAAAATGTAGATATTGCGCGATCCTCCACCTGGCGTGGTTGACGTTTGTCCTTGCGCGGCAAGTGTATCAAGCAAATTATTCGGTGTAGGGCACGGTATAGTAGCAGTAGTCGTACCTGGAATCGAAACATCATCAGCACACCAATCCGGGCTGGGATTAATGGCGCCTGAAGTCAAATCCAATGTCTGGCGTATCAGTTGTCCTGTCCAATTAACGGATTCAAAAGAAGAGCTGAACACGAAATTGTCGCCCGAGGTCACATTCGGGTTGCTGGTTGTTGCCGCCGCCGCGCCTCCCGTTCTGGCACTCACTTGCGCCAGGGCGGTAGACAAACCCATTGCTAGCATGTTCGGATTGGTGGCGCTGAAATAGGTTCCCCGCCCGTCAACTGCGGCATGCCAGAGATCATCGATGTTCGCCGGGATGCCGGAAACGTTTGGTATTGGCCAGTTGCAGATACTCCCTACGGCTTCCCATGTGCAGATAGTGGAACTGGCAAGTAATCCGCCGTTCACTGAAGCGAAGTCACCGCTGGTATCAGTTAAATAGGTAGGGGAAAACACCATTTGGCCGCGCGCACCCAACCCCAGCGTGAACGTGGTCATGTGCTGCCAGGAAGCAGAATCTCTCCCGCTACTTGGTACATTGTTTGCGCTGATATCCGTTCCGACAAAGCTAGGTGCGTTTGACAAATTATTGCCTAACGAGGAATCACGCAGATCCGTGATGTAGTAGTACTCAGCCACATCCGACAGGGTATTTGAAGTTCCAGTACTGGCTGTCGTAACGCTGGTGGGCGTGCCTGCGGTTGACACATAGCCCGTTGTACTTGGATTTGATGCGCCGGTCGGGGTCCCCGCGGTTGGAGTGGTGTAGGTGGTTCCGGCTGTCAGTTGGGGTGCAGTACAGGCCGCTGTCTTCGGTGTGCCCGAGGTCCATGTTCCAGTAGCATTCGGGCAGGGCGTAACCAGGCCATTTTGTCCGCTGCAGGTGTCACTAGTTACCGTGCCTGTGGTAGTGACGGTATTGCTGTTGAGCGTATAGCTGGCCGATGCGTCTGTTGGTGAAAGCGCAGAAGTTGGACCGACTACACCATTAATGGTGGTCTGAGTCGTGGTTTGGTTGGTGGCAGTTTGAATGTTCACTGTGTTTATGCTAATGCCGGTCTGAATCTCATTTTGAGTTTGCGTTGTTGTGGTGACCGTGCTACCGGTCACGGCAGGACTGCCTCCACAGGCGCCCTCGGATGTACTGTAACCACCGCCACTGCCCCAGGTTGAGGTTCCATCGGCAACGCAGTTTGTGTTTCCTGACACATTGCTCACCAAATACCAAACAGTACCCTTCGAATCGGTGCTCGTGACTAATGTTGGAGCAAATGCCTTTCCTGTTTCGGGATTGGTGCCGCTCCGGCAAAGCCATACAGTGCCGGAACCACTGCCACCAAGAGCTTGGCAATAACCCCCTCCTGAAGGATCCGTGCTTGCCTTGGCCAAACCAATCGTTTTGCCGCTGTCTTTAAAAGTGGTACTGGCTTGATTGATAACAGTGACTGCAGCGACACTGCAGTTGGCAGTGACTAGCATCTTCTGGGTCCAAGGGATAGTGATGTTACCGCTGCTATTGGTCGTCGTGGTCTTTACGGTAGTGTAGGGTGTTGTGGTTACTATCGTGCTTGTAGAGCCATCATACATCGGACGGCTTTCATTTCCGTCCTGCTCGCCGACCGCTGTCGTGCCATTAAGTTCTACATCGCCGCTCTGGCTGTTCCAGAACCCGTCTGTAGAAAGGATGACGTAATTTTGCTGGCAGGAATATTGGATCGGGTCATTTACAGCGACAGTATTTATTGTGGTTAGTTTATTCGCATACATCCTTCCCACTTTGGCCAAGGCACCCAGTAAAGGAGTCGAACTACCGGCTGAAACGCCATAGAGCTTGGCATACCAAGCCGCTCTCTGAGTCGGGGTGAATGATGCCAGATTTACAAAGTCCGTTCCGTTGTTGTTATTCATGGTGGCAAAGCCAACCCGGTAATTGGAAGTCAGGTATGTGAAAGCCAGACCGGTAGATGTTTTCATCATGTTTACACGGGTACGGTAGTAACTGTACCAGTTGGCAAAATTAGTGAGTTCATTGGTATTGCCGGGGCCGGAAGTTGAGCTGACAGTCACCTTGGTGAACACAGCGCTGCCGGGTGTGGAGCCAACTGTACTACCGCATTCCTTGAAGAACGTACTGGATGAATTGTAGAAATTCCTGAGTGGTTCAGTGTTTTGTGTGCCTTTATAGTTGTAGTAATAAGCTGCGTTGCCGCCGCCCCCGTTAAGACCGAAGTTCGAACTCAAGTTGGTGGTGCCGCTGCCCGTATTAAAACCGTCTTGCCAGGCTGCAGTAAATGTGGCATTGGGATAACTCGCTCCGGTGGAGTCAACTGGTGGAGCATAGGTAAAATTGGGATCGTAATAAACACCGTTACATTGGTTACTGGCATAGCCATAAGTGTTGGTATTAAAAAACGGGCTGTTATTATTGTCGGGCATGTAGTCCCAGCCCATGCTTCCGGAATCGTCCATCATCAGGAATATATTGGGTTGAACCGGACTTGAAGCGCCGGTGATAAGAGGTGCATTGTAGATGTCGGTCAGCGCGCCTTGGGCATTGACCGTAATGGACAATGTAACGAGTGCCAATGAAACTTTCTTGAGCAGGTGTGTGATAGTGGACATGCTGTAGTCTCCTTCTTGAAATTGTGTTACATGGCAATGATGGTCTGGAGGTAACTCACAGAGTTGCGTGGGCCGACAGTGCGGGTAGTAATGCGGTAATAGACTTGGGCCGTGTATTGCAAGTCGACAACGCCAGCTCCCTGACTGCTGTTGCTGGTTGCCGAGGCTACCGCAGGTGAAAGAGGGCATGGATTTCCGATTGAGTTTGGCGAATTTTGGTTAAAACACAAGCGAGTGATCGAATAAGCCACCGTGTTACCGGCTGCGTCGGTGGGCAAGTAGCATGCCACGCCAGTGGTGCTACAGGTAAACGCGGCAACCGGGGTGCTTGGTGGATTGGGGTCAATTGAGGCGGTCCAAAATGCATCCCAACTCTGGTTGGCCCCCGGGTCCATACCCGGACTCTGAGCGGAATATCCATTTAAAAGATTATTGCTATACAAATTGCTGATATTTGCTGTGCTTTGTGCTTCCAGCCATTTGATGGCGGCTTCTACTCCCGCATCACCTGTCTGCGAGGCCGCCTGCTTGAAAGCCAGGTTACCGGCAACGACGTTGGTGGTGTCCACTGAACGTACCATTGCAATCGTGGCCAGTGTCATTGCCACCAGCACAATGAGTGCAATAAGCAGTATCACTCCGCCTTGCCGTGAACGGGATGCAATGCTTCGATTGGATAAACGGGAGGCTAACATCCTGAAGGTCCTCCTGAGGGACTGACCAGCAATTGAATATTTGGGATCGGTGAGGTGGTTTCAAATATCTTGTAGCGGTAACTTTGCCAAGTGAAGTTGGATGGCACTGTTGTAGTAGTTAAAACGATGGGCAGGGCACTGCTGGTGAAGCCGGTTGGTGAGTTGGCAGTAGTTCCGGCCCAAATCGGTTCGTTCTGCGTAACGGGTATATTGTTTGGCTGGTCATTGCGCGCAACTAACACTATGCGTATTGCTGACGTCCTTACCCATTGACAGTTTGTGGTTGGAGTGGTCTGGTCGTAGGTGTCTACCATGCCAGTCATTGTCCCGGCAATGGTGTCGCGTCCATACTGCGCCCGCAGACTGACAATGTTGTTGGCAATGGGGGTCCAGATCGCCGTATTAGCGGTGTTGCCGGCTATGCTGCAATCGTTCACTGTGTAATTGCACTGCGTTAAATTGCCATTACGCACGGCGTAGGCTCTTACGATTGGGGTAGGCCCCAAGTTATACAGCGCGCCGCCGGTCATGCCTGTTATTGAACTGGTTACAGTTACGCCAGTTGTGGCGCTGCTAGTGACAGGCGTTAAAATCAGCTTGTTGGCGCCACTACACGGGGATGGTCGAGTGAGTGTTTCAGCGATGACCAGATCGGCCGGAGGGCCTGCAGAAAATGAGGTGTAAGCCTGTACAGGGTAATTACTTCCAACTTGTGTACCCACCACATTTCCTTCGGTTGGATTGTCGCTGCTACCGTAAACCACCAGCAGGGTATCGGTATTGGTATCGCCGGCCGGGATAGAGGCGTGGTTGATGGTAACGGGTGCCAGTGACGGGAGCGTGACGCCTGTTGGTAGTTGCACATCGCAACCGATCATGTTGAGAGAACTGATGCCGTAACCGGCCTGCTGAATGTCGCGTTGGATACTATACAACGCGATAGCGCCCCCATTTTGAGCGTCGCCGCTACCTGTGGTGGAACGTTTTTGTGCTTCAAAAACGGAAAACACTTGCATGATAACGATGATGCCGATCAGGCCGATGACCATGCCGACCATGATATCTACTATGCTGAAGCCTGAAGTGTTGCGGCGTGAATTTATAGTGCGAGACAACACGGTAGCTCCCTATCTGATTTGTGCGACTGCAATGTATTTATGAAGGCCGACCGCTTCGTTAGGCGAATTCCATTTTAGGGTGATGACAGCCTGATTGCTGGGTGTGGTAGCGCTAGTGACCGGAGTTTGGGTAATGACCACTGTGGGCTGCACTGCGGAAGCACCGACTGCATCTGGAAGATAGGCTGCCACTTGATTAAGCCAAGCTAGATAGGCGGGCCCACTCGGACTGCTGAAACTGGCTTGCAGGCTGGTTAGCTGTTGGGCTGAGGTAGATGTCCGGTTAATGCTTTCCAGCATTTGCCCAACCAGTTGATTAGCCAGCAGGCTTGCATCTGAACGATATTTTGCATCACCGGCGCTCTTTGTCGAAGCTGCCAGCAGGCCGACGACTGCGAGGATACCAAGCGAGAAAATCAGTATCCCGATAAGCGCTTCCAGTACCATGGACCCTGTTTGTTGTTTGCGTATTTTGAATGGGCGTGACATGTCTAACATCCTTGAGGGTCAGTGCTGGCAAGTGCCGGGTCGCACATGCGGATTTGGCCGGTAGTCGAGACTTGAACTTGAAGGCAACGCAGGGAGGTTGAGCAGGTTACAGTGGTCGTATCGGGGATTTGGAAGATGACGTTGGTCGGAGTAACCACAGATGCGTCCAGGTTTGTTACCGAACCTTGCCAACCTAATCCGTTGAAGGCGACTGTCCCCTGATTCGCTACGATAGTCACGCCGGTTGAGCCTTCATTGCCGGAGCGTTTTTGTATTAAGTAAGGTGCAACGGTATCTGAAGGCTGTGAATCACATGAGCCTGTAGGGTCGCCGCTATTCGTCCCGTTGGTACTTACCACCCAATAGCTGGTTGTGGTTGACAAGGTACAGCCATTTGTCATGTCGCTGGTAAGTTGGAATCGAACCAGCGTGTTGCGACGCACTGCTTCAGCTCGCGCCAATTGAAGCCCGTTCTGGATAGACTCGGCGGTGGTTCGAGTCCGCGTATTTTGTAACCAACTGCTGAAAGAGGGCGCACCTACGGCAAACAATATACCAACGATTGTTACTCCGACTAAGATTTCGATCAGAGTAACTCCACGCTGATTTTGTCTGCGGATTAGCACGTTCCCGCCTGACTTGTAGCCCAACAATTGCTCGTTGGCAAAGTCCAGCCAGCAGCAGTAGGTACGGCAATAGTTGTCTTGGTGTTGTTCTGATCAATGGAATAAGTGAATCCTGTCATTGTACCTGTACCCAGTGCTTGGATCGTATAAGTGGAGGCGGTTAAGTTCAAGCAGGAAAAGGTATAATATTGGCTGGTGGTAGTGTCCTTGAAACAGGGCAGACCGGCTGCGGCATTAGCGCCTAAATAAGTATGGTTGTCCTGAAAAAACTGCTCCATGGCCACGCGTTTGGATGCTAGGTTGGAGGTGGCGTCTGGAATCTTTGCTCTTATTACATAGTTGGAATAGGCTGGCAGAGCTACCGTCGCCAGTATGCCGATGATTGCGACGACGACCAGCAATTCGATTAAGGTGAATCCTTTTTGCAGTTTCATGAAGCTCTCCCAAGTTTGGCTAAATGAAAGTTAAATCAGAATGTTTGATGTTGCTAGTGTGATCCGATAAGAGGTTACATTGACGGATTAGCGGTGTTTACTAAGGGGATAAGGGTGCATAAAGGATTTTTAGTAATAGGTGCCGGCGCGCTAGGTTTAGCAAGTGCCGAAGCGCTATTGCTGCAAGGTGAGACTGTCACCGTATTGGAGCAAAGCGCGGTTGGGCAAGAATCTTCTTGGGCTGGCGGCGGAATTTTGTCTCCATTGTGCCCGTGGGACTATCCCGAGGTGGTGACGCGCCTCGCTTCACACGGTGCCGGTTTGTTTGGTGCGTGGGCAGAAAAACTGCACTTGGCTACAGGCATAGATCCTGAATACCAAGTTAGCGGGATGCTGGTGTTGCCTCCATTTGATTTGCAAGTCGCGCAACGCTGGTGTGCAGATCATGGGGTAAGTTCTGCGCCGACCGATGGTGGCTTGTTATTGCCGGATGTTGCGCAAGCGCGCAATCCGCGTTTACTGCAATCTTTGCGCGCTCGTGTTGAGCAACTCGGCGCTCGCATTATTGAAAACTGCGCAGTGCAAAAAATACAGGTCGAGCACAATCAAGTAAGCAAACTATTGACCTCGCAAGGTGAGTTTAGCGCGGAAAATTATGTCGTCAGCGCAGGTGCCTGGAGCAAGCAGTTGCTGGGTGAGCAGGCAATACAACTTGGCATCAAACCCATACGCGGACAAATGCTGCTGTTCAAATTTGATGCGCCACCTTTGCCGCATATCGTGTTGCAAGCGGGACTATATTTGATTCCGCGCCGCGACGGTCATTTGCTGGTGGGTAGTACACTGGAGGATGTCGGTTTCGACAAAAGCACCACTGCCGAAGCACGCGAGATGCTGTTGCAACGTGCCGTGGCGATATTGCCAGCCTTGCGTGATATGCCACTGGTGAAACACTGGGCAGGCTTGCGACCGGGATCACCCGAGAATATTCCGACTATCGGAAGACATCCGCATTTGGAAAATTTATATATCAATAGCGGGCATTTTCGCTACGGTGTGACCATGGCGCCGGCGAGTGTGGAAGTGCTACTGAATGAGATTAATGGAACATCCCAGCCGTTTGATGTAACGCCTTACCAGTGGCGGGTTTGAATGACAGTCGTTAGTCGCTAGTGATGAGTTTAATCATAAACCTTCTTTCATCTATCCTCTGGATAGGCTCCGGGGATAAAGCCAACTAAAGCCTTACGACTTGCTTTTTCATTTATAATTCAGGCCACAAAAGCCGAAATAGTTCTAGTGGTAAAACAGGGCACTCGTAACGCTCAGTCCTGAGTTCGATTCTCAGTTTCGGCACCACGGATAGTATTGCGAAAAGTTGCAAAGCCTAGCAAATACAAGATAATCAACAAGTTAAACAACTTTGCCAAGTTTTAATTCTTGCCAATAATCGCATAATTTAGCTATAATGTGACCCAAATTTGACCCAGCAAATTCTTTGCTCGCCGTCTAATTCCGGGAGGGGTATGGTTAAAACTACAGACGGCATCGAGAAACCAAAAATCAAGGATGGGATCGAAAAGCGTGGCGACAAATATCGTATTCGCGTACGTATCAATGGCGAGGACAGGTCCGAGACCTTCAGCACTAAGGCAGAATGCAAGGTGTGGAGGGACGAGCAACGCACGAACATAGTCAATGAGAAACACGGCCGAATCCCGAATAAAACCTTTGGTGATCTCCTGGTTAGATACATGAACGAGGTCAGCATTAATAAGGACGGCGGGGAGTGGGAAAAAAAGCGCATTAAAGCGCTTGTCGGTGAAGGAAAAAGCGAGACTCCCGACCCTATTTCAAAAGTAAATTTAAGAGCGTTTTGCGACACCCACATTATAGAGTGGAGAGACCGACGGCTAAAAGCTGTATCAGGTTCCGCTGTTATTCGCGATTGGGCATTGTGGTCATCTGCTTGTAGTCACGCGAAAAGTGAATGGAAGTGGCTTAAGCACAAC
>Ga0182030_10008716_pt1 | contig 20918 bp, 20 predicted proteins | sample 812S3MmetaG_FD_121299 | JGI IMG/M metagenome (GOLD analysis project Ga0182030, IMG submission 121299) | Permafrost microbial communities from Stordalen Mire, Sweden - 812S3M metaG (Illumina Assembly) | ecosystem: Environmental > Terrestrial > Soil > Wetlands > Permafrost | place: Sweden...
CCGCTGGTATAGCACATCGTGTATCAGCGTGCTCTTGCCGGAGCCGGAAACCCCCGTCACCGCCACCAGCAATCCGAGCGGAATCGTAACGTCAATGTCCTTCAGGTTATGCTCACGGGCGTCGCGCAGGCGCAAAAACTGTCGGCCCGGAGTGCGCCGCTGCAGCGGCACCTGAATCTGCAAATCTCCACTCAGGTAACGGCCTGTCAGGGATTGATGATTGGCGAGGATCTCCTCGTAGTTGCCGTGCGCCACCAGCCTGCCGCCGTGTTCGCCCGCCCCGGGGCCAAGGTCCAGAATCTCATCGGCGGTCGCCATCACCTGGGCATCGTGCTCCACCACCAGAATCGTATTGCCCAGGTCGCGCAGGCTTTTCAGGATGTGAATCAGCCGGGCGGTATCGCGGCTGTGCAGTCCGATGGAGGGCTCGTCGAGCACATACAAGGTTCCCACCAGCCGCGAACCCAGCGAGGTCGCAAGTTGAATCCGCTGCGCCTCGCCGCCGCTCAACGTCGACGAGAGCCGGTCCAGCGTCAGGTACTCCAACCCCACTTCATTCAGGAAGCGCAGGCGGTCGCGAATCTCCTCCAGAAGCTTGCTGGCGATGCCGGTCTCCTCATTCGTCAGCGTCAGATCCTGAAAGAAGCGCGCCGCCGCCTCGACGGTTTTGCCGCAAAGCTGGCAGATGTTCAGTCCGGCGATCTTCACCTGGCGCGCTTCGCCGCGCAGTCTTGCTCCGCCGCACGCTCCGCAGAGCGAATAGCCGCGATAGCGGCTGAGGAAAACCCGTACGTGCAGTTTGTATTTCTTTTTCTCCAGGTGATCGAAAAATCCGCGCACTCCAGGCCATCTTCCGTCGCCTTCCAGAATCAACTGCCGCTGCTCCTCCTTCAGCTTCGCCCAGGGCACGTCTAGAGGGATTCCGGCAAGCCGTGCCACGCGGCGCATCTCCGTACCCAGCGGCCTATACTTCGGCTTCGTCCAGGGCTCAATCGCGCCTTCAGCCAAGCTCTTTGAACTGTCCGGAATCACCAGTGCCATGTCGAAGTCGATGGTGTTTCCAAAACCCTGGCAGCGCGGGCATGCGCCGTATGGATTATTGAAGGAGAATAGCCTCGGCTCCGGCTGCTCGAATTTCAGATTGCAATGCTTGCACTCAAAGCGCTGGGAAAAGCGCAGGCGCAGCGGGTCGCCCTCGCGTGGCGCTGTTTCAAACACTACCTCGCCCGCCTCGCGGTAGCCGCTCTCGATCGCATCCACAATACGCGAGCGCGACTCGGCGTCCACTACGATTCGATCCAGCAGGATGGACACAGCTTGACTGAAATCGATTTCCAGCAGTGACTCGGGAGTCGAGAACTCGAAGAGCTTTCCATCCTGGATCAATCGGTTGAAGCCGCGCTTGCGCAGCTCGAAGAGCCGTTCCCGCAGCGCGGCATTGTGATCGTCTTCGGCCTGCTTCTTCTTGCGTCCGCGTGGCTTCTTCTCCGCCTCGGGCGCAGCCGCGGGCTCTGGGTGCAGCAGTGGAAACATCGCCTGCAACCGCGTGCCATCCTCCAGCGCCAGGATGCGCTCGGCCACCTCGTCCACCGTATCGTTCTTGACCTGCTCGCCGCACTGCGGGCAATAGGTCCGGCCAATGCGGGCGAAGAGCAGGCGCAGGTAGTCGTAAATCTCGGTGGCCGTGGCCACGGTGGAGCGTGGATTGCGCGTCTGGTTCTTCTGCCGGATCGCGACCGCCGGCGCTATGCCGTCGATCAGATCAACATCAGGCTTTTCGATGCGCTCCAGAAATTGCCGGGCATAAGCCGAAAGAGATTCGACGTAGCGCCGCTGTCCCTCGGCGTAGATGGTGTCAAAGGCCAGCGAAGACTTTCCGCTTCCGGAAACTCCCGTCACCACCGTCAGGCAATTGTGCGGAATTTCAAAATCGATGTTCTTCAGGTTATGGACGCGCGCGCCCCGAACTACGATAGCTTCCTTGGACATATTGAGCACGGCCAGCCTATCTGATCACGGCGCTCAATCCCTATGTCCGCAATCTGTCCGCCACCGAATCTCACTATTATAGTTCGCCCGCCCCGGCCGCTCCAACTGCCGGCAGATCGCCGCTGGAGTCTGCTAATTCATCAACTTCAGCACCAGCAGCACATAGAGCCACATTGCGCCCATGAAGTGCCAGTACCAGGCTGATACGTCCAGGGTGATGCAACGCCGCTCCAGCGAGAGCCTCGGCCCTGCCGCCAGGCAGGCATAGAGCAGCACCGCAAGCCCCGCTATGAGATGCACCGCGTGCGCTCCCGTCAGCAGAAAGATGAACGTGCTGGCAGGGCCGCTGTTGGCAAATGTGCCGTGCAGATTTAGCTGCCTCCAGACGAGGTACTGTCCGCAAAGAAAGCCGCAGCCCGCCACAGCCGTCGCCCACACCCACCAAAACGAGGTCTGGCGAATCGGGCGCACCCCTGGAATGCTGCACATCGGCACCAGGATTGCCTCCATCCGCGCGCTCCGCCGTGCCAGCTCAACCAGCAGACTGCTCACGATCAGCACCGCTGTATTGATCAGCAGAATCTTCATCGGCAGCGACACGGGCACCCAGTCACTCTGAAAGCCGCCGGTCAAAGGGTCGAACTTCCCTGCGCCACGCCGTGCCACAAACAAAGTCGTGAACGCAATAAAGATCATCACGATCGAGGCGAACGTGAAAAGCAAACCCAATCGATACCGCTGCAACTGCTGCCCGAAGTCATGCAGGCCATCGCCATCGCCGCGACCGCCGCCGCCGCCGCCGCCGCCAAACTCTTGCGGAGGCGCGGGACCGCGGTTCCCGCCGCCGGGGACCGGTTGGTTTAACGCACGTGAGGACATCGCTCCCATGTTGTTCTAGATGCTGAAAGGCACATTTTGGCTCCTAAATTAATTTGCTTTCCGCCGGGCTGCGCAATCTTCTCTGGGCAATCCGAATCAAAATTGCCCTATTCTGAATCCAATGAATTATCCAAACTTCCACGGAGTCAGCATGACACTGAATCTCGCCCATGATCACGATGTGCCCTCGCAAACCTGGCAGCGCGATGGCTGTTTTGGATGCGGGCCCGCAAATCCAAATGGGCTGCAACTGATCTTCGCTCTGAGCCATGATGGGAAGAGTTACGTCTGCAGATTTTCGCTTGGCGCCAGCTTCGTCGGTCCTCCCGGCCACGCTCACGGAGGCATCATCGCCGCAATTCTTGACGAGGCGATGGGCAAGGCAAACAAACTTAAAAGCAGGGTTGCTCTCACCCGCCGCATGGAGGTCGAGTATCTTCGTCCCGTACCTCTGGGCCAGCCGCTCGTGGTCGAAGGCCGCGTCAGCCGGATGACCGGACGGGCGCTCTACAACCGCGCCGAACTTCGCAGCGCAAAAGGAGACGTGCTGGCTCGCAGCCGCGGAAAATTCCTGGCGATTAACGCGGAGAAGATGTTCGCCCGCGAGTTCGAAGCCGAACGCCGCAACTCCGGATAGCCTTCACCTTGCTGCTCTGCCCATGATTTTTTCGGATTCGCCAGGATTATCCGCGCGTGTGCTCATGGACATCCGCCTGCCGCGCCCATTCCAGGAACTTCCGCAGCGCCTCACCGCGATGGCTGACCAGAGCCTTCTCCTGGGATGTGAGTTCGGCAAAGCTCTTGCCCAGCGAAGGAAAATAAAACAGCGGGTCATAGCCGAAGCCCATGCTCCCGCGAGCCTCGCGCAGAATCACTCCCGCCGCTTCGCCTCGGAAGTGCGCTACTTCCTGCCCATCGCGCGCGACCGAGATCACGCAGACGAAGCGCGCCCCGCGCTCGGCAACCGCTTCGAGCTCGCGCAGAAGCTTGGCGTTGTTTGCCGCGTCTGTGCTTTTTTCGCCCGTCTCATCTGTGGCGGCATAGCGTGCCGAGTACACCCCGGGCGCTCCGCCCAGCGCCTCCACCGATAGCCCGGAATCATCTGCCAGTACCAGTTCGCCGGCGACAAAGCGGCTGTAATGCTCTGCCTTCTTGCGTGCGTTCTCCTCGAAGGTCGCGCCGTCCTCGACCGCCTCCGGCAGCTTCGCAAAATCCGCCAACCCAGCCACCGTAATCCCATGCACGTCCGCCGCGCCCGCAAAGTCGCGCAGCTTGCCCTGATTTGAGCTCGCAATCAAAACTCGCATCCAGCTACTTTCATGGAATCGCGAGCGTACTTCAAGAGGAAAAGCCATCGCCAGTTCACATTGCGCGGGCCTTCGCCCTTTAGACCTCATGAGCGACTCCCTCCTGAGATAAATTTTTGCGCTTAAATCACTGAATAACCGAAGCCGGTCATGGTAGCGTTCACTTGCAAATATAGCTAAGAGGCCCAACTTGCAAGCGACGCTGAACGATCAGCTTGATCGGACAATCTTCAACGCAATTCCCATTCCCGCGTTTGTGGTCAACGGCGACGTCGAGATCATAGACCTGAACGATGCCGCCGCCCAGTTCTGCGGCCAGGCTCGCGACATGGTGTATCGGCGGCGGGGAGGCGAGGTATTGGGCTGTCTGCACGCCGCTGATGTATCCGAGGGCTGCGGCCGGGGGCCGGACTGTCAAGGTTGTGTCATCCGCAATTCCGTGGCGCTTTGCCTGGAAGGGCAAACCGTCAGCCATCGCATAGTGAATCTTCAGCTTTCCCATGGGCTGGAAGTAAAGGAATTGCAGGCTTTCGTAACCGCAAGCCCGCTGCCGGACGGAAGCGAGAGACTGGCCTTGCTGATCGTCGACTACATCCCTGAAATCTCCGCCCTGAAGAGCGTCGTTCCCATCTGCATGCGGTGCAAGAAAGTCTGGGATGACGAACAGTATTGGGCAGAGGTGGAAGAATATTTTCATGAGCACGCCGGGGTGTGCTTTGCTCATGGACTCTGTCCCGAGTGCGCCAGAAAGTTCTCGGAGTCGCGCTGAGCGCGGCCTAAGCAGACCCGCCACGCCGCTTTGCCTGCTTCCTGCCCTCGGCCAGAGCCCATGCCATGCCCGGCATCGCGTCGAGCGTGCTTCGGGTGTAATCGTTCTGCTCCTTCATCCGGTACCGCGCCGATCAAGACTCACCCATCAGAGTCTCTGGGAGCGGTACCGGCAAGCCACATCCACCGCCTCAGCCGCGCGCCGTCCCAGTGGTGGCAGATACAGGAACCGACTCATCACTCATTTTGACATCGCGTGCGTCAGGGCCAAAATACGCTAGTAGACAGAACGCGATGGCGCCAAGCCCCGCCACGAGCGACAGCGCCACACCATAATTCTTATGGAGACTGTCGGCGAGCAGCGACTGAAGCGTGGCATTACCCGCGGCCAACATATTGCCGAACTGCAAGGCAAAACCCGGAAAGGTGCCGCGAACGGCCGATGGCGACATCTCGTTGAGATGGGCCGGCATGACACCGAAATTACATTGCACCAGAAACTGCATGAAGAAGGCCGTTACCGTGACCGCGATAAGACTCGAGCAGAGACCCCAGAACGGCATCAAGATCAACATACCCGCGGAAGCCAGTACCAGCTCCCATCGGCGGCCAATTTTCTGGGAGAGTATCCCGCCGCACAGGCAGCCGAGCAAACCGCCAATATTGTAGATGGTCGCGATTGTCGCCACCTGGTGGATCGACAGCCTATGCTGAACCTTAAGCATGACGGGGTATAGATCCTGGGTGCCGTGACTCATGGTGGCGGCGGCGAACATCAGGATCATGGCGTAGAGGAACAGCTTCCAGTTGGTACGGACGACCGTCGCCAGGCTGGCTTGTTTCTTTAGCCGCTGTTGTTGCCACACTGGGCTTTCCGGAAGGGTGGAGGCGAGAAGAACAACAAGCAAAGCGGGTATAACCGCTACGATGAACATGCCGCGCCAACCCAGAAGGTCATGGGCAAAACCATAATAAACTGCAGCCAGCATATAGCCGACAGAATAGCCGGACTGCAGCAGGCCAGAGGCCCAGCCACGCCAGTGGGCGGGAATGCTTTCCATCGTCAACGATGCCGCAACTCCCCATTGTCCTCCCATTGCAATGCCGAACAAAGCCCGCAAGATCAGGAAAACCGTCAAGGTCGGCGAAAAGCCGGTGGCGAGTTCGACGGCGGAAAACGCCAGAATGTTTATGATCAGGATCGGCTTACGGCCTAACCGGTCCGACAAACGGCCAAAGAACGCCGCGCCGACAACACGCAGCACGAGTGTCGCTGTCACTGCCCAGGTAACGGCAGTAACCCCAACATGGAATGCCCCGGCCAAATCCGTGATGAGGAAGATCATCACAAAAAAGTCGAATGCGTCCAACGTCCAACCAAGAAAGCAAGTGATAATTGTTCGTCTCTGTTGCGCGAGCGTGGGCATGAGTTTCCTCTCGAAGTTCTTTCTATTATGTCTAAGTTACTAGCCTCTATTCCGTAACAGCTTGACACCTCGGGCTTGCATTTTAGTACCCGGTAACCTGCAATTCACATCACAGTTCCATCGATGTCGGCCGGCTACTCCCAGTAAACTGTGGCTCCCTGATGGGCGGATGTGGTCATTTTCTTGTACAGATTGAGCCATCCGGTTGCGGGTTTATCAACCCGCTGCCACTTGGTGCGCCGCCTGGCAAATTCCTCATCCGTCACATCGACCGTAAGCTTTCGTCGTTCTATGTCTATTGCAATGATGTCCCCGTTTTTGAGAAGAGCGATGTTACCGCCATCGTAAGCCTCTGGAACCACATGTCCGACGGCCAGGCCTCCCGTCGCGCCGGAGAATCTGCCATCTGTCACCAGCGCGATCGTCGTTCCCATTTCTTTTCCCAGCACGGCAGCCATAAACGTCTCTAAGTGAGGCATTCCAGGCGATCCCTTCGGCCCTTCATACCTGATCACCACTACCTCTCCAGGCTTAATCTCATCCCGCAGTAACGCTGCCCAGCTTTCGTCCTGGGATTCGTACACCCGGGCCGGACCCTTGAATACCCAGGCGGCCTTATCCACCGCGGAAAACTTAACTATGGAACTCTTGGTCGCCAGATTGCCCTTGAGCACCGCAAGTCCGCCATGTTCATGGATCGGGTCGCTCACCGGCCTTATGATTGATGTATCTTGGTTCCTGGCGCGCTTGACCTTGTCGGCAATCGAGCCATAAGCTCCCTGAACATCCAAGTTAATAAGATTTGCCGCGGCCAACTCCTTCATGACCGCCGACACTCCCCCAGCCTTTGAAAACTCCACCATGGTATTCGTCTTGTGATTGGGGTAGATGGTACTGATAACCGGTACTTTCATGCTGAGTTCATCAAATCGTTCCGGGGTAATCTCAATACCGGCCTGCTTGGCTATGGCTGGCAGATGCAGCAGTGTGTTGGTAGATCCGCCCGTAGCCATGACGTAGCTTATGACATTTTCAAACGACTCTTTAGTAACATACTCACGCGGCTTAGTGTCCTTGGAAGTCAGCTCGACCACCTTGCGTGCGCAAAGCGCAGCCATGCCTCTCCATTCTTCACTGCTGGACTTGACACTAGCGTTTCCGTCCGGAGAAAAGCCGAGAATTTCCGCTGTTGCGCACATCGTGTTAGCCGTTCCCATGAAGGGGCATACCCCCGGTGTGGGACACGCATGTCTCACAACGTCCTTGTATTCTTCACGAGTAATCAGATTGGCTATTTGAGCGGCATAGGCCTGCTTTTGATGGGTCAGGGTAATCATCTTCCCGTGGGAATGTCCAGGTTCCATGTATCCGCCCGTAAACATCACCGCTGGTATATTTACTCGAAGAGCGCCCATCAGCATTCCCGGCACAACCTTGTCACAGCTAGCCAGCATCACCATGCCGTCAAGCATATTCACTTCGGCTACCGTCTCCACTTCGGAGGCCACAAGATCGCGTGCTGGGAGGGTGTACCTGTCGCCGGCGGTATTGCTGCACATCCCATCGCAGATGCCGATCACCGGAAGTTCCAGCGGCAGAGCGCCACATTGATAGATCTCATCCTTGATCAAATCAATGACCTTCTTGAAAGGGTAGTGCCCGGGATTCATCTCATTCCACGAGTTGACAATCCCTATGACTGGACGCTCTGCCTCTTTCTCAGTAATACCCATTGCATAAAGCAGCGCATTTCTATGATCTTTAGCTTCCTCAGCCCATTCACGCGCCATCGGTAACTCCTTCTAACTTCACAATTCAACCTGGGTTACTTACGAACTCCGAGCGAAGTTATCCGCCACATGAGGTGGAGAATATTGCCTTCGGGGTCTCGAAAAAAAATCAATCTGCTCTCTTCTGATTGTCGCAAATCAAAAAACTCATCTATTCCCTGCTTCCTCAAATAACTTAGAGCCTCGTCAAAATCAGGTACGGTCAACGCCAGGTGTCGCAATCCAATCTGTCGTTGTCCGTACTGCGCTGTTTCTCCAGGGTCGGCTGGAAGAATTTCAAGTACTGTTCCATCCGGAGCCTGCAAAAGGTAAGTTGGAGGAGTTTTTCCGTTATCGTAGACAACCTGCAAGCCAAATATCTTCCTATACCAATCGGCCAGGCCTTTACTGTCATTGGCAGCTATCGCCGCATGCTCGAAGCCTGTAAACATCTCGCCGTCCTCTTGGCCGTGGTCTCCTGCCATTTTCAGCTCTTGTCTTCTTTCTGCGTCACGAGTTGTAACACGCATTGTGCCGTTGTCCACTTATTAATGACCATTCGTTATGGCTTCAGCACCACTTTCACCGGCTTCTCTTCCCGGTTCAAGGCCACCTTTAGCGCCTTGTCTACCTCAGCCAAGGGAAACACATGCGAGACAAGTTTGCCTAAGTCGATCACATTCGTCAGCGCCAGAGCGGTTTCGAAATCCCAGCAATACCCCTGGGCCCCCTGCACCGTAATCTCCTGGGAAACAATTAGGGTCACCGGAATCTGAATGGTAGGTTGTTCAAAGATAGCCACCATGGTGGCTATGCCGCCTTTGCAGAGACATCTCATTGCCTGCTCAAAGGTCTTCTCGTTACCGGCACATTCAAACGATCTGCCGATCCCACGGCCACCAGTTACCTGGCGCACTACATCCACCACCGATTCCTGCGATGAATTGATTGTCCTTGTCGCCCCCATCGCCAAGGCCATCTCCAGCCGCACCTCCGCGATGTCCGCAACAATGATCTCCCGCGCCCCTGCCGCCTTGCACACCGCGCTCACCAGGATTCCGATAGGGCCGGCGCCGATAATCACAACATCATCGCGTAAGCCGATTTTCGCCCTTTTCACGGCATGAACTGCGACCGCCAGCGGCTCGATCAGCGCCCCCGCCTCGTAAGACATACTTTCCGGCAGTTTGTACACATAGCGCTGTTCAACCACAAAGTACTCAGCCATAGCTCCCTGACCCTGGCGGTAATGGTAGCTAAGATTGTCACAGTACCCGTATTCTCCCCTCAGGCATGGAGGACACGAGCCACAAGCAATAACCGGTTCAACAGTTACCCGGTCGCCGATGCACACCGAACTTACTTTTGAACCAATACTTATAACGTCACCGGACAATTCATGACCCAAGGCTGCGGGCAACGGCGCCGACGGGTGTTTCCCCTTATAAAGATGGAGATCGCCGCCGCAAATACTGCTGGCTCTAATCGCAATCACCACCTGCGTTTCCCCTGGCTCCGCCAGCTCGCGCTCCACAATCTGCGCCACACCAGGTGTCTGAAGAACTGCCATCCTATACTTCACAATTTTCTTCCTTTCGTAACGAATATCAATCGGCGGTGATCGTCATCACGCTTTCGATCACCTGAAGCACTGCACCCATTCGGGATCTAATTGTGCTCTGCCACTACCTTATTACTCGTCGCTGGCGGCTTTCCCTCGCGGCCCTTTTTGTAAATCGGGGCATACACCTCTTTATCTCGAATTACACAGCCCGTACATCCACCGTCGCGCATAATCGTCGTGCAGTTACCGCAGCTTTCACAGGTATTACGCGGATCAAGTATCCCCGTTTTTACAATATCGTTTGCAAAAGAGGGATAAGCAATCGCCTGGCGGCCAAAACCGGCAAGTTTCATCCAACCCTGCTCTATGCAGCCGGCAGCGACATTCGGTGCGAATTGGCGGAGCCAGCTAATACCCGCATTCATGATCACCGCCTCCGGGACCGCATTCTGCATTGCCTTCGCCGAGCTTAAGAGCAGTTGAACCCCTTCCAGCGGATGAACTGGAGGAATGTAGTTACCCTGGTTGTATGGCCTTGTCAGATGTGGGGCGTAATAGGGATTTCCAAGACTTATACCGAAAAGTTTCACGCCCTTCTTCCACAATATCTTGATCAGTTCAATCGGCTCGGTGTAGTCCGTCTTGTGATAATCGTCCCTATCTGCACCCCATGAATACGGATAAGCCATCTGATTGTAAGTGCCAAGCCTCACTGCCAATGTTATTCTGTCGCCTACCTTATTCTTGACTTTATCAACGATGTTGCAGAGCGCGCGTATGCGGTTTTCGAAGCTACCCCCATAGCGACCCTCCCTTGTGCGTGCCGAGAGCAGTTCCGACAAAAGGTATGTATGACACGCCTTGATATCGATTGCGTCGAATCCAGCTTCCACCGCCATCTCGGCTGCGTCGACATACTTATCTTCCAGTTGCTCCAGTTCCTCGTCGGATACTATACGCATCTGTGGAGGGTTGGTATCGAGAAAGGGATTGGCTTCGGCAACGATCCGCTCCATCACGCTCCCGGGCTTGCTGTAACGCCCGGAGTGGGTAAGCTGAATCACCGAATAGGGACGGCTATTCCCCGCATCGCTCGCTGCCTTATGCAATTCACCCAGGGAGGTAGCAAAGTCATGCTTCGTCTTGTCGTTGATATACAACTGCCGGGGGTTCGCCCGTCCCTCATTCACCACGGCGGTAGCTTCATACCACACGAGGCCAGCTCCACCTCCGCCAAAACGTCTATACCGCCGTCGGGTAAGCTCGCCCGGTCTTCCGTCAGTTTCGCCATCGCATCCCTCCATTGGATTGATGGCCAGCCGGTTGGGTATTACCTTGCCTCCTAGACTTATAGGCTTACTGAGAATGCTTAAGTCGGAAGAAACAGGAAGATCGAGTCCCAGCCTCGCGATATCCTCTTTTAACTCATCCAATTGTTTGTAATGAAATCTAACGTGCTGTGTCATGCCAACCCTCCAAATCTATTTGAACACTCTCGCGAGTGCATCTAACTCGTTACAACAAACTTAAGTAATTATCGAATAGTCGGCAACTCATAAGCCTTCGCGCCCAGCTTGTGCCTTGACCTGCGTAGCTCGCATGCCTTCAATCGAATGTTCTTGCGGGCGGTACCCGCAGTCGGCCGAGAGCGCCAGGACAGTCTCCACCACCAATGCCGCCACCGCAGGAATCTTCTCCATGGGCAAGCGGAACGACGGCGCCGAAACACTCATGGCAGCGATCGGACGCTCCGAGTGATCTCGTACGGCGGCGGCAACACAGCGAACTCCTTCTTCGTGTTCCTCGTTATCGATGGCATAGCCGCGTTCGCGAATAACCTTCAGCTCGGCTTTCAACTCAGCGGGCGTGGTCAGTGTATTCGCCGTGCAACATCGCATGCCATGCTGCTGAAGGATCGCATCAACCTCTGATTCAGCCAGCCACGCCAACATCACCTTTCCCGCCGCCGTGCAGTGAACCCCATTGCGATGTCCGATCGTCGAAGAGAGCCGGACGGTCCGGTCAGGTTCAATCTTGTCCACATATAAGGATTCGCCATTATCAAGCACGCAAAGGTGTACGGTTTCGTGAGAGTTATACATGAGCCGTTCGAGGTAAGGCCGCGCACGATCGCGAATGTTGAATCTCGCAATTGCAATTGTGCCCAGCTCGAAGAGCCGGACTCCCAGGCTGAACCGACCGTCCTCCGAATCGCGATCGACCAAACGATGCCGCACTAGGCTCATCAGCAGGCGATGCACGGAACTCTTGTGCAGCTTCACTTCGGCGGCAATCTCCGCCAAGCTTGCACTTTCCCGCAGCAGCGCCAAAGCATCAAGAATCGCCAGTGCGCGGTCCAGCACCTGCACCTTGTACAGCGAAGGATTAGCTCCTTGTCCCGGCGACATTGAAATCCCTCTTTTCATCACGAACTTGTCTATTAATAAAGCCTTCTTACAACAACTTACTCACAACCTGTCAACCGTCAGGCCACCATCAAGCGAGAGTACCGACCCACTGGCATAAGGGAGATCGCCACGCGCCAGCATGGCTGCCGTCTTGCCTATGTCCGACGGCGTTCCCCATCGCTTTTCCAGCAAAAGATTACCTTGTATCAGCGCGGTATATTTTTCCTGCACAACCTTGGTCATATCGGTCTGAATGATTCCCGGACGAATTTCATAAACATCAATTCCAAATTCGGCCAGACGGACTACCCATAGCTTTGTAGCCATGGCAACGCCAGCTTTGGAGATGCAGTAATCACCGCGGTTCACGCTTGCGACCGTAGCCGAACACGAACTAACGTTGATAATGCAACCACGATAGGAGTTATTGGCCTGCTTCTGACGGATCATCCACCCGGCAACCAACTGCGTCAGAAAGTAAGGCCCCTTCAGATTTATCGACATCAACTCATCGAAGCTTTCTTCCGAAGCTTCCAGAATGTCGGCACGGACGCGCGGTGCTATACCCGCGTTATTGACGAGCACATCAAGCCGCCCAAAGCGCTTTTCGACTGTCTCCACCAATCGCTTACGGTCGGCTGCTTTGGATACGTCCGCCTGCACGTACTCGGCATCGACCCCATTTTCCCGCAGAATTTTCAGGGCGTCGCAAGCCTTGCTCGGATCGCTCCGTCCGGTAATTACCAGCTGATATCCTTCGCGTGAAAGTGCAGTGGCAATGCCGAGTCCGATTCCGCGATGTCCACCCGTGACCAATGAAATCATCTTTGATTTCTTCCTTTCCATCCGCCTGCCCCTCACTTCGCGGGGGAGTAATCAAAAAAGCTGTAATACCTGCCTGCGCTCATGCGTTCCACCAAAAGGCCTAACTCAAGCAGGTGATAGTCTCCCCACATACTCGATTCGCCCGCGGGAATAGCCAGCTTCGGCGGAATATAGTCCCAACCGTTCGGACGATGGTAGATGCTGTGAAGCAAAATACCTTCATGATTGATATCGGTCGAAAGGTATGGCCCTTGCAATAAAGTTCGTGTGACCGCAAGTCCGGCCTGAAGGTAGCAATCCCCTGCCGAACCCAGTGCCACTCCAAGCCGAATTAATCCCTGCGCGGCTATGGCGCTCGCCGAGGAATCAACCGGCTCGTAAGCGTTGTAAGGGTCAGCCGCGGAATCGCGCCAATCTCCAAGCCGGTAAAGATTCGGCGCGCCCGTATCCCAGTAGCAGATACCGTCGGATGCAGAGCCCTGGCTGAGATAGAAATCACAGGTCGCCTGCGCGGTTTTCGCCAACAGAGAAACGGCCGCAGACTTCGCCATCACTCCCGAGTGCCCAAATTCGGATTCCGGAAGAGCGTTGACAAACTCCAACTCCTCCGCGAATCCCAGCATCGCCCACCCTAAACCGCGCGTCCACGTACTGAAAGGTGAATAGCCCTGCTGCGAAGACGGACACCTGAACGTGCCACTTACGGTGTTAAAGATAGCTTCATGCGAGGTACGTCCGCTAAGTTCCGGAGTATCGTAGGCGTCGCGCCCCTGGCCATAGTAGACATTCCATTTTGCCGTGGTAGCCGCGTGCGTCAGCAAGCGCCCCAGCAGGTTGACCCTGACATCCTGTTCGCCAAGCAGCGCGTGGCCAAGCATATGCGCTACTCCGCAGACCCGCAGTGTCCGCATCGTATCGATAAACAGCGAGTGCGGACCGTTGAATGAGTATATGTATCCCTGACCCTCCGGCAGAGTCGTCCAGCGCGAAGCCTGCACCGCTCCGCTCACCTTCAGCGCCAACTCGTAATACCGCAGCTCCCAGTCGTTCCGCGGAATCCTGCCTTCCAGCATCAAGCGGCGAAGCTGGCCGTAGGTAGACAGATTGTTGAACCCATGGTCGTGAACGCCCGTGTGTGTCAAGTGTTCCGCCATCTGCGCGGCCGTATGCTCCCGGCCGACCTTTAACAAGCTCACATCGCCGGTCAGGTCAAAGCACAGAAGGGCGTTACCGTATTGAAAGCCTTGCGTCCACTGCGTCCAACCACGCGCCGTGTACTTCCCTGCAACCGTAAACACGGGCGCTCCGTCCGCAGCCTTCCAGCGACTTTCCAACCTTGCCGTCTTCGCCGACGCGAGCTCGAAAAGCCGCTGAACCGCGGGCTTCAGCTCAGACGGCGCAAGTTTGCCTGTAACTTTCATCGAACTGCCACGGAAGCCGCCGCCGGTTTCGGGCGGTGTGCCTCATGGATAATTTCCACATATCGCTTCGCCGCTTCCGTAATTTTCTGGGTATTGCCGGAGCGCAGCGCTGCCAGCGAAACCAACTCTCCGCCAATGCCTAGCGCGGCCGCGCCCGCCTGGATGAACTCCGCCGCCGTTTTCAGATTCACCCCACCGGTCGGAATCATCGGTACCTGCGGCAATGGCCCTTTCAGTGCCTTAATGTATTGGGGCCCTCCCACCGCTCCGCACGGAAACACCTTCACAAAATCCGCGCCGGCCTGCCACGCCGTGATCACTTCGGTTGGAGTCAGAGCCCCGGGCATCACCATGATTCCCGCTTCCTGGGCAAGTTTCACTGTCTCCAGATTCAGGCCGGGACTGACGAGAAACTGCGCTCCCGCATCCAGACATCGCCGCGCGCTCTCGGCGTCCAACACGGTTCCGGCGCCGATCAGCACCTCTCGGCCCACGCTCTTGCATAGTTGCGCAATCACCTCCAGAGCGCCTGGCACGGTCATCGTAACTTCCACGATTGGCACACCGCCGGCACACACCGCCTCGGCTGCCGCCAGCGCCTGCGCAGCCGATTCGGCCCGCACCACCGGAATGATCCCAATCTCCAGAACTCTCTTGATTGCCTCTGACTTTGTCATGATCCCTGCCTCTTACCGCGCAATGCGGGCGCCTACTCCCCGCATCACCTGAGTAACTTCCTTGAAGGTTGCCATCGTGGTATCGCCCGGAGTGGTCATGGCCAGCGCACCGTGCGCAGCCCCGCATTCCACCGCCCATTGCGGCTCCTGCCCGGCGAGCAAACCATAAATCAGCCCCGAAGCGAAGGAATCACCCCCGCCCACGCGGTCATAGATTTCAAGATCGTCGCGATCTTTTGCCTGATAGAAACTTCCGTCGTAGTAGCAGATTGCGCCCCAGTCATTGCGGCTTGCGGTCTTCGCCTTGCGTAGCGTCGCCGCTACCACCTGGAAGGGGAACTCCTTGACGACCTCTCCGATCATGCGTTTGAAGCCTTCCACCGGCAGCTTCGACGCATGTTCATCCATCCCCTGAACTTCAAAGCCCAGTGCCGCCGAGAAATCCTCTTCGTTCCCCAGCATCACATCCACAAACGGCGCCAGTTGCCGATTCACCAGTTGCGCCTGTTTTTTGCCGCCGATGGCTTTCCAAAGCGACTCACGGTAATTCAGGTCATAGGAAACGACAACCCCGTGCCGCTTGGCCGCCTGCATCGCTTCCAGGGCCACTCCCGGCGTTGTCTCGGAAAGCGCACAGAAAATTCCACCCGTGTGAAACCAGCGCGCTCCCTGACGCCCGAAAATGTCCTCCCAATCGATGTCGCCTTTTTTAAGCTGCGCGGCCGCCGTATGTCCCCGGTCTGAGCAGCCCAATCCCGCCCGCACGCCGAAGCCGCGCTCGGTGAAGTTCAACCCATTGCGCACCTTCCGCCCTACGCCGTCGAACTCCGTCCAATGCACAAGTTGCTCGACCCCGCCCTGGTACATGAGGTCCTCTATCAGACGCCCAACCGGGTTATCCGCCAGCGCCGTCACAATCGCCGCATCCAGCCCGAAGCAGCGCTTCAAGCCGCGAGCCACGTTGTACTCGCCACCGCCCTCGCATGCTTCAAAGGTCCGTGTAGTCCATATCCGCTTGTCGCCCGGATCAAGACGAAGCATTACCTCACCTAGACTGACCTCATCCCAACGGCGTCCTTGCTTGCCTGCTATCTTCAATCCCATTGATCACCTGCCTGCAATCCCGTCACGGAGCTTGATCTGCTCCTCCAGTTGTCTGCCGGCTTGCCCGTTCGACTCTTTCCGTACCACTATATGAGACAGCCATACCGATGATTGCGCTCTTATGCCTAATCATCCGGATTAGGCACTCACGTTGTCCCACTCTTTGGTAGCTCACCGCACTCTATGAGAAATTCACAGCCGATGTCAACAAAATTCCGACTCGCCGCTTTCCTGCCACACTCAGTCCCGTAGCCGGAATCTAGCCCTACCACTTCCGCTTCCCGCCACGATTGTTATTGATAGGTGGCCTTATGACTTTGTCGCTGCTCTGTGTAAACTGCTGGCAGGCAGAATCCTAGCGCCCGGAGTCATCCAATGACATGGAGACGCGTTTTAATTCCCTTTGCGGCAGTTGTAGTAGCTGCGGCTTTTGTCCAGGCTCAGCCGCAAAGCAGCGAACTTCCTCAGAACACTCAGCCCACATTCAAGGAGCACCGAATCGGAGAATCGGCGCAAGCGTTCTTCTCGATTGCGAAAATGTCGGAGAAGAGCGGGATGCTCTCGACTGATTACTGCCGTTTATATCTCAACGACCCCAAAGTGAAGAAGGCCATTGAAAAAGCCAAAAAGAAGGGTGGGGACGACCCATCGGCATTGGTGGCCGTGATGACCGTGGAAGGCTGCCATAATATTCAGGCGGCGCTCGCCGGGCAGGATGTCGAGGTCGACGTGCGCTTTGCCGCGGAATTTGGCAGTGGGAGCGTACAGTTCATCGCTGGCCGCTTGGCCTCGGTCAGCTTCGTTGTCAAAGCGCCATTCAACGATGTTGTGGAAGACATGACCACTAAGTTGAATGCCAAGCCCCAGCAGGATGTGGAAACCAGTCAAAATGCCATCGGGGCAATCATCAAACTCCGCAAAGCAAACTGGACACTTCCGAACACTCTCGTGAAGGTTTCCGAGTCGAAGTCATTGGACGGTAGCGACATCGGAACCGAGGTATCGGTGACTGACCTTGCAATCATCAAACAGCGAAAAAATTCGCTGAACTGACAGTATCCATAAAGGCTTTCAGACGCCTCTCTTCTGATCACGCAGAGCATCGTAGGATGCGGCTCTATCCCTGGCTTGATGATCTTTTGTGCCTTCATCCAGAATGCGAAATGCTTGCTTCATGCGCCATGCCTGATGCAAGCCATAGACGAGAAGCAGGATAACGAGGACGGTCAAAAGGCCGTGAGCATAGATAGCTCCCAGTGTGGCATTTTCGAAAAATAACTCGCCGAATTGCCTTGGAACACTCGCGTCCATCCTGCTCCCGGAAGCAGTACCCGGCGAAAGACTTGCCGATTCTGCGGCAAGCGCCGGTGCTCTATGAGGAGAATGGATGCGCAGCAGCTCTGGTGAGATGCCGCCTCTCGCTACCAACCGCTGCTCCGGCTCGAACTCCCTTGCGCGGCTGGACACACCTCGGGCTGGGAGGTCAGGTTGGAATAAAAACGGGGAAACTTCAGGGGGGAAGGTCTCAACTTTTGAAGGAGCAGTCCAACGAACAGCCTGCCCGGTTTGCGGAAAAACGCCCGGTGTTCAATCTGTTATATACATTGATGCTGATGTGCCCGTGAAAGTTGCATGTGAAATCAGCTGAACCGTAGGGATGGCAAATTACGAAAATGCCGGTGCCCCACCTTCGCCGCCGCCTTTGCGGCTAAGGTGGGACGGCCAGGACACACCAAATACAGCGACCGCCTTAGTCTGAATCCGCCCCTTCACCTTGATTAAAGCCCTTTATAGAGCTGCCAATATTTCTTCGGTTTTCCGCACCAGCCCAATTCGCGGAAACGTCTTCGTGACCGTGAACACATGTTCTTCCGCCGACATGGCAGACATCGCGTCTTCCGCAAAAACTTGCTGGTATCCGAATTCAAAAGCGAACCGGGCGGTGCTCTCGACGCCGATATTTGTCGCGATGCCGCATAAAACCATGGTGGTTATGCCGCGCCTTCTGAATTCCAAATCAAGTTCCGTGCCGTAGAAAGCGCCCCATTGATGTTTGGTGATCACGAAATCACCCGCCTTCGGCCCTATCTCCGGAACGATTTCGGCCCAATCCGGCGGAGGAGTTTGCGCCGGCATTGCCGCATCGGCGATAGGGCGTAGAGCGTCTTTCCCGTCCGCAGACGGCGTTACCCGCACCAGGAACACAGGCATGCCGTTCTTCCTGAACGCTGCGGCAATCGTCGCCGCATTTTTTACTACGATCCCGGACGCATAGGGAGCAGCTTGCCGTCCCACGATACCTTTTTGCAGATCAATCACGACCAATGCCGTCTTCGACTTATCAATGGATAGATTGCTCATTGCGGAATTTCCTCTTTGGTTTCGAAAGCGGCTCCATGATACACCCCTCCGGCTTGGTGTACGCAGCATGAGAATCCAGCACACATGACCTGCTTGAAGTTTTGAGCTTGTCACAGCAGAGTTGCCAGTCCATCACTGACATGGACCCCCACCTGGGCGATATAATCGTGTTATTCCAAAGTCCGGCAATCTAGCCGTAATCGGAATGGAGGTCGAGGGAACGGCAGTTCTAAAAGCTCTCTCCTGTTATGAGTCATCCAATCAGAACTTTATTGAAGGAACTATTCTTACTTCCACCCAAGCGGGTTCTACTCAGGTCGTATGAGGTATGTATCCGCACCACAAGATACATTGCCGCCTTCGCGATTCATCTCAGAAGACATCTAAGACTGCCTCACCCAGCCTCGCCATAATTAGCGAAGTTCATAATTAGCAAAGTTCCTGCGTCGCCGCATCTCGATGTTGATCTTGCTCCCGAGGGGTCATTCCGAGGATGTTGATCTTGCTCCTGAGGTGTCATTCCGAGCAATGCGAGGAATCCCCGCACCCTTCAAATCTCCGATGACGCTCCAAGTCCCTTCGGCCTCGAACTGCGTTTGACGGCATGGACCTACCCCTGGGACCGCTCCAATCGATCACCTGATTCCGTTCTAGGGCTGGTCTCATAAATCGGTTTTGAAAGGGCACGACTTCAGTCGTGCCGCAAGAAAACGCTCGTTTCACGCGGCTTTAGCCGCTGAGGGAAAGCTCTTCAGACGCCTCAAGCCATTATGATTCCGTTCCAGGGCGTGTGCGTAAATTACAAGAAGGCCATAGGTATTGAGAATAAAACTCTACTCTTGGTTCTCTTTCCATTCCTCATACCAGGCCATCTGGATCGCTTCCAGCTTGGCTTCGTTTGAGGCCTGCGCATCGTCGCTAAAACTCTTCAGCTCGATCACCAACCGGTGCAGTTCCGTGAAGCGAACCGAAAGCGGATCGGTCTTGGGAAATTTCTCATAGAGTTCGATTCCGATATCGTCGGCGTCGCCCCAGTGCAGTTCGTTCATTGCTCCTCCGCAATCAACGGCAACAGCTAGCTTTGCGGCGCAGGCGTGTCGCGCTCCAGATCAGCGCTACCGAGTTCGCCGCCAGCAGCAGCACCGCCAGGTCGCCGGCGAGCACCCTTGTCAGAGCGCACCCCGCGAGCATCGCCTCCACCGCCAACAGAACGCATGCCAGCCGCTTCATCGTTATGCCTACAGTGTGCTGGCGCCGCCCTCGCAGATATAGTTGCGATTCCACGATGGAATTTCGACCACAACCTCGCCTGGCTTTTCAATAATCGCGCAGCAGCCCAGCCTTGAGTTCAGTTGCAGATCCGCGGCCGTGTCCAGCCGATCCGCCTCCTCCTCGCTGCATTCGCTCAGCAGTTCCCCGCCCTTTTTCACCACGACGTGGCAGGTAGTGCAGGCGCAGTTTCCGCCGCACGCATGTTCCAGGTGGACGCCGAAGTTCATCGCAACGTCCAGGATCGATTGCGGCTTGCCGTGCTCCTGGTAGGGCAGCTTGCCCGCCTCGAATTCCACGCTCTGTCCGCTGGGCAGGAAGGTGAGCCGCACCGTCTCCGGCCCCAGTTCAGTCTTGCCGGCGGGATCGCTCTTCACCTGTAACATTTTCTTGTCCTATTCTATATATCGATATATGTCGATTTTCGTTTAGCTGAACTCGGCTTTAGCAATCGGATGCGGCGCTGCCGGCCCCTCGCCCACCCCCGTCGAGTCCATGTTCTTGCCGCGCAGGGCGCCGCCAACCGCCGCGTCCATGATCAACTCCGCCAGGCGCATCGTCGCCTGGTTCAGATCGTCGATCGAGCGCCGGATCTGATGGTAGTCCTCGCCTCCCATCGCCAGTCGCAGCTTCCGCTCCGTCTCGCTCACCTTCATCTGCTCGGTCAAGCTCAGCATCTCCCAGGCTTTGCTGCGCCGTCCCTTCACCATGGCAGCCAGAATTGTTTCGGCTTCGTTGCGCGCCTCGATCAACTGCCGCTCCGCCAGGTCCTTTTCAGCGTTGTCAAACGAGTCCAGGATCATGTTCTCCACCTGCTCGTCGGTCAACCCGTAGCTCGGCTGCACCTGGATTTCCGCTTCCTTGCCGCTGCGCTGCTCGCGTGCCGAAACGTGGAGGATACCGTTGGCGTCGATCAGGAATCGCACCTCGATGCGCGGCAGCCCCGCCTGCATCGGAGGAATTCCCTTCAGGTCGAAGCGCGCCAGCGAGCGGCAGTCCTTCGCCAGTTCGCGCTCCCCTTGCAGTACGTGAATCGCAACCGATACCTGGCCCTCGACTCCGGTCGTAAACTGCTCCGTCGCGCTCGCCGGAATCGTCGAGTTGCGATGAATGATCTTTGCCGTTACTCCGCCCAGCGCTTCAATTCCCA
>Ga0182030_10008717_pt1 | contig 20918 bp, 9 predicted proteins | sample 812S3MmetaG_FD_121299 | JGI IMG/M metagenome (GOLD analysis project Ga0182030, IMG submission 121299) | Permafrost microbial communities from Stordalen Mire, Sweden - 812S3M metaG (Illumina Assembly) | ecosystem: Environmental > Terrestrial > Soil > Wetlands > Permafrost | place: Sweden...
CGGGTCTTCAAAATGCTCGGCCCAGTAAACCGGAATCTCCGACCAGACCATGATGCCGAGACGATCGGTAGCGCGAGTCATCCGCTGGTCATGAGGATAGTGGGCGAGGCGCACATAGTTGCAACCCAGCTCACGCGCCCATCCAAGCAGCGTTTCGACATCCTTGTCGTTGTTGGCGCGACCTCCGCGAAAAGGCGCCTCCGCATGAATGGAGACACCGCGCAGAAAGATCGACTTTCCGTTGAGCAAAATATTCTGACCGTCCGTTTCGATGGTTCGGAAGCCGACTTCATCCTCCAGTTTGTCGTCTCCCGCAGAAAGCAGAATGCGGTAGAGTTTGGGTTGTTCGGGAGACCAGAGTTGCAAGCCGGTTGCTGGAATCCGGATCGATCCTTTTCCACTGGAATCCAGGTGCGAGGTCACCGACAAATTGGCCTCGGGAATCGCAACGGTGATCGTTGCCCCTGGGCTTGCATCCTGCACATGGATCCATCCGACCACCGCTGTGCGTTCATGATTGAGGTGAAGATCGTAGTCGTCAATGAAGCTGTCGGTCACCTCAACGAGGGCTACATCGCGGGTGATGCCTCCATAGTTGAACCAATCGGTTGTTGCCGTGGGAATTCCATCGGCCTGCCTCGTATCGTCGACCGCAACCACGATAAAGTTCTTTCCGGCGTGCAGCTGCTGCGTGGCTTCACAGTCGAAGGCGGTGAAGCCACCTTCGTGATCGCAGACATGTTGCCCGTTGATCCAGATGAGTGCTTTGTAGTTTGCCGCACCAATATGCAAAAAAGTTCTATGGTGGGCCTGGGGCTGAAAGTCGAAGTCTCGCTGATACCAGACCAAGCCTTCGTAGTAGAAAAGCTGGGCGTTCTGCGTATTCCAGTCTCCAGGAACCTTTAATGTGGGAGACTTTGCGAAATCGTATTCGACCAGGTGATCGCTTCCCGGTTCGGCGGCGCCATTCAGGTAGAATCCATCCTTGCGCAATTCATGGTGGAACGTATAAAGACCAGTCGCGTATTGATCGACGATGAAATGCCAGTCGCCGTTAAGGTTCATGCTCTGACGATGATCCACATCAGCCAAAACGGTTGAAGATGATTGGGCGTAGAGAAACATTTGACCGATAAAGAGAAACGCAAAACTGATGCAGAGCCTGGCTTTCATCGAAGTTCCTTAGTGGGATTCGGCGTTACATAGAACAAGATAGTGATGGATGGAGGCTCCCATCCCTGCAAAGGGAACCGAGTTAGACGGTCACTTGGGCTTTAAAACGCAACTCGATCCGGATTAGCCGACAGCGTTTGTCTCTGAAGCCGGCGGAGGATTGAAGGTCATCATGCGAGGCGTTGTTCTTAACCGATGGACGATCCATCTCCGGGTCGATTTCCGGCTCCTTCGAACCAGCCGGCAGTATCGATCAAGATAGAACTTCGAGATGCCGCCAGCTTGAACCTGGCGATTTCAGAGTTTGCGGTTCACCCATTCGGTTTGGCCCCGGCTTCGACCCGCGGTGTTCATTTGCGACGTGCTCCTCCACCCTGATTGCTGTCGGAAGAGCACGCCGGGTTTTCACTCGTTTCGAGTTAGGTTAGAAGGTTAACCGGCCGCCAACCTGAATGAGGCGCTGGGTGCCGGCGTTTCCAGTGATAGTGCCCTGAGCGCTATTCGTGATGTTTCCGGAAGAGGGCAGGCCGAGGCTGACCCAGTTCATGACGTTGGTGACTTCGGCGCGGAACTGGAACGTCATTTTCCCCTCGATGTTCACGTCGCGCAACAGTGCCGCATCCATATCCTTGAGGCCTGGTCCGATGAGGGAGCCGCGTCTCACGTTGCCATCTGCGCCGCCGGGGCCGATGCCGCCAGTAACGCCCGGTCCGTTGAGAATGTACGACATCCCAGCCGCGCTGGCTGCCGCCATATTCGTTTTGTCAGCCTTGACATACGTGCTGTTGAACCATTGCGTAGTGACGCTGGTTGGGCTCTGGCTCCCTGCGCCGCATACACGGCAGCGGTGTGGGCTGAGGTTGGGGTTAACGCCTGTAAAGTTGGGGCGGCTGTTGCCCTTCGAGTCAAAGTTATAGTTGGCTCCGGATGAAACGGTAAACGGCAGGCCGGCCTGCAAATAGACGATGGGTGAGATCGTCCAGCCGTTGGCAACTTCACTGACGATCTTGTTCGGTCCGTGGAAGTAGTTGATGTTCCACATGCCGGAGAGGGCAGCATTGCCGTCCCGGTTGTTCGCCATGAGTTGATATTCCTCCCCAAGGCCGCCGCCGAGGGCGCCCATGGAGTTGTTTTGCGCGGTGAAGGGCTTGCCAAGCACGCCGTAATCCTGCGCACCGGTCATCTCTCCATTCTCCACAAACTCTCCGCTTTCCAGCGCGCGGCTCCAGACATAGAAACCGCTGACTGTGAAGCCGCGGGACATCTGCTTGGTCGCCGAGACTTGAAGCGAGTTATAGTTGGAGGTCTGGTCTGAGAGCAGGTAGGTGATTCCGCCCAGAGTGCCGGCGGTACCGTATATGCCGGCATCGTATTGACGACGTTGCTCCTGGCTTGCCGATGTAGTGGCGACAGCGCCGACTAACGCGCCGCCGGAAGAGTTTACAGTTGCGTACGGCGCGTAGTTGCCGTCGATGAAGGTTGACAGGTGACGGCCAAGGTTGCCGACATAAGCAACCGTCGTGCTGATCTTGTAAGGCAATTCACGCTGCACGCTCATGTTGAACTGGTAGACCGACGAATCTTTGAAATTCGTCGGGATAGCTTCAATACCCAGGCTCGGGAAGAATTTCGGATTCGCCGGATTATAGGTGTACGGGAAGATGCCGCCACCCGCAGCCGTGCTTGGGAATCCGACATTGTAAATGTTGGTGAGAGAGGTTTCGGAGCCAAAGTTGTTGCGAACGGCGAACGGAATGTTGTTGCCGGGCTGGTTCCACTCATTGCCGCTGATAGAGCCGTAGAAGATGCCCGCTGCTGCGCGAATCGAGGTTTTGCCATCCCCAAACGGATCCCATGCAAAACCGACGCGAGGCGAAATGTGGGCCCACGGCGTGCTGACGATGCCGCGACCGATGCCCTTGTCCCCAGGGAACAGCGTGCCGACCGGAGCTCCAGGAGCTACAGTGGATTGCTGGCCGGGAATGAACGACTCGGTCCTGTTATGGGCATCCACGGGAAGCGCATCGATATCCCAGCGGACTCCGAGATTGGCGGTGAAACGGGGCGTGATGCGGTAGTTGTCCTGCGCAAAAAACGCTGTGTGCCACGTGCTTAGATGCGTGGTATAAGGCGAATCCTGTTCAAACCCGCTGATTTGGCCGGTCATAAAGTCAGCCATCGCAACACCGGTGCTGGTGGGCGCGGTGGTCGAGAAAGTAATCTCGCCGTAGTTATTCAGGTTGGCAAGGAACATGGTCTTGTCGAGAGCGAACTCACCGCCAAGGTCCAGGTTGTGCTTGCCCTTTGTCATGCTGACCATGTCGCGTAGCTCGTAGTTGTCGGAACCCGTGACCGGGCCGGCATTCGGGTTACCCGTGTTAAAGCCGGCACCTGTCAGTTGCGGCAGTGCAGCCGGTCCCTGGATGGTGAAGTTCGAGCCGAAACTACCGAGGGTTTGGTCGGCTGGGCCGGTGACAGGGATCATCGTGCGTCCGCCCATGGCCCGCGTGAACGTAAGCCAGGTTTGATTGGCGACATTGGCGCTGAAGGTGTGAACGTCGCTGATGTTGGCATTCGTCTGACCGGAATGGGATTCAACTCCGGTCCAATTGACGTTGCCGCCTCCGCTGGGAGTTGACGTGGTGTTGATATAGAAGTAGGTCACTCCCAAATGGTCCTTGCTCCCGATCGACTCGTCGTACTTTGCAAGGTATTCGTCTGAGTCTGTCGGAGTGTTGTAAATGGTGGAGTATGTTTGGCCGCCAGTTTTTGTCTGAAGGACGCCGGTGGGCGACGGCAACGGAATGGAAACAAGGTTTGTGTTTTTCGTGTTCGTGAGAGCTAGAGCGGTCGTGTCCAGGTCGGCTTGCGCAATGCAATACCCGGCGGTAGGAGCCCCACCACCGGTAGCACCAGCACTAACCTCCGCGGCCGAGCAGCCGGGGCCAGAGTTTCCGCCATTCTCGAGGACCGTTTTACCCGTGCCCGGCTTGTAAATAAGGCCTGAGGTCAGCCCGTCCCCGGTAAAGTCGCCCAGGCGCTCGTTAGCTGTGGGCACCACAGCGCCTGTGACGGACGTGCCTTGTATCTGGCGCAGGCCGGCATAGCTGAAGAAGAAGAAGGACTTATCCTTCTTGATGGGGCCGCCGAAGGTTCCGCCGAAGTTATTGCGGTGGAAAGGAGCCTTGGTGGTAGCTGCTGGGATTTGCCAAGTATAAGCATTGAGGTCGGTATTGCGGTTGAACTCGAACAAACCGCCGTGGAACTTGTTTGTTCCCGACTTTGTGATTACAGAGACGACAGCGGCGGAGAATTGGCCGTATTCAGCCGAGTATGCGCTGGTATCGACGCGGAACTCTTCGATTGCGTCGGGGTTGGGAGCCGGGTTGCCGTAGTTGCGCATACCGGTGATGTTGTTGCCGCCATCCAGATAAAATGCGACGGTTCCGTTGCCGGAGTCGAGCCCGCCGTTGATCTGGACATCTGTGGACGGCAGTCCAACCTGGAAATTGGGGGTGGCGGCGGCGGAATTGGTGGCGCCGGCGGTGTTGTACATGATGCCCGGTGTGAGCGAGAGTTCCGCGTAGGCGTTGCGGTTGACCAGCGGCAGGCCAATGATCTCGGCCGGTTCAATGGTCCGGCCCAATACCGCGTCGGTCGTATTGACCTCTGGGGGAGCTTCAGTGACCATGACGGTAGTATCCTGCGCGCCCACTACCAGTTTGATGTCAAGCGACAATGTCTGGCTAACGTCGAGGGCGAGGTTCTCTTGCACATAGCGCTCAAAGGACGTAGCGTCCGCCTGGACGGTGTACTTGCCGACCGGAAGGTAATCGATACGGAACTCGCCAATTCCGTTCACCGGCGCCGAACGGGTGAACCCCGTATCTACGTTGGTTGCCTTGACCGTGGCCGTGTTGACCACCGCGCCCTGTTGGTCCTTCACGGTACCAACAATGGCTCCGGTAATTTGTTGCGCCCCGGCAGGCAGGAGTGCCAGCCCGAACAAAAGTACGAAACCTGCCAGGTGAAAGAACAGATTCGGTCTTTTACCCGCAAATGCCTTGAATGACCGCCTCCGAAAAACTGACTTCATGTGTCGCTCCTTGATTCCTTATGCGGCCATGCTCAAAGTGTACCCACATGGTCTGCTTTTCCAACATTTGAGGGTCCCCTCGCTGAGAAACGCGCAATGAGATCCTGTGCGCTTTCCTCTCTTGCTTCACGGCCGGAATGAACGCCAAAGGGGGCCCAAATGCGATTCTGCCGGCATTCATCTGAAAATCACCCCTCTCGCTTCTCCCTCGTCGAGATCGCCGGAAACAGGCAACAACATTGACCGGGGATTTCTACGAGGTAAAGAAACGGAGTCAAATTGATTCGTGCAAGCCTAGCGATTAACTTTGTTCGCTGTCTTGTGATTTTGAAGTGAAATCTGTGTGATCGAAATTGTGAATGAAGTCACAGATACGAAGACAGCCGGAAAAGGGGAAAGTAAATCGGTTAGGGAGCCCCACCCGCACACCACGTTAACGTTGTTAATGATCGCCGTTAAATACTTGTTAGGAAAGGATTAAGGAAGGTGAACAGCGGAGGGCGCTTACTCCGAGTGTCTGCACTCGGGCATTCCAGGAGTTCCAGCCCTGAGACATTCATGTAGAATCACTTTGACACCAACGCGGAGTCACCTGATAAGTGGCAACTGATCCTAACGCGAGTGAAATAGAGCGTAATGAACTCGATTGGTTGTTGACTTCTGGAGTGTTAGGCCGCTCCCACAACCTCGCCCAGATGCTGACGTTCATCTGTGAGAAGCATTTCGAGGGTAAGGCTAGTCAGATCACCGAGCAGGCGCTCGCCGTTGAAGCTCTCGGACGCAGAAGTGATTTCAATCCCCAGCTGGACACAATCGTCCGTGTGACCGCCCATCAATTGCGAAAACGCCTCCAGGAAATCTATGCGGACCCCGGAGCCTCACGTCCCGTTCAAATCCAGATTCCAGCCGGGCAGTATGCGCCCTCCTTCGTCCACAGGGAGGAGACTGCAAAGTTGCCCTCCTCCGGGCCTGGAAGCACGATTCATGCTTCTTCATCCGCTGAAGAAATCGTGGTTAAGCCTGGCGCAGGACGCCGGAAATGGCTGATATCCGGAGTTGCATTGGCATTCTGTGTCCTGCTCGGAGGAGTCCTGCTTGAGGAGATGCATACGAGAACGCATTCGACCGCAGGCGCTGCTCCAGACGTCAAGACGAGCAGTGTCGTAAAAGGACATTCCGTGCGAGCCTTGTTGGGTAAGGGCCGCGGGTCCTACATCGATCAGGCGGGATATACCTGGATGCCAGGGAATTATTGTACAGGCGGCGACAACCTCTCCGAATCGAGCCAACGGATTGCAGGCACGGAAGACCCGGCTATTTTTCTGGGCGGAGTTCGCGGCCACGCTCATTGCGTCTTTCCCGTCGATCCTGGAATCTACGAAGTGCATCTGCTTTTTGCAGAGGCTTCCGACCTGCCCGAAGCCACGAGCCGATCTGTGTTTTCTCTGAATGGCGGCGACAACACCTCTATCGATGTTGTCGACGATGCTGGTGGCGATTCCATCGCCGATACCAAGGTTTTCCGCGGCATTCGCCCCGAAAACGATGGCACCATTCACATCGACTATGTCGGCGAGATCTCCGCAATGAAAGCTGTAGAGATCCTTCCCGCTCCTTCCGAAGCGTTGTTGCCAATCAGAATTGTCGCTGGATCGAGCCCCTACAAAGATTCCGAAGGGAATGTCTGGCTCCCCGACCGTTATGTGATCGGTGGCCGCCTCGGACAGAGTGCAAAGGTGGTCAAGAACGAGCAAGCAGGTCTGTACGCATCCCGCCGAGTTGGGAACTTCCGGTATATCATCCCGGTTGTTCCTCTCGAGAAGTACCGTGTTCGGCTCTATTTTGAGGAGGCGTGGTTTGGCAAAGAGAACGTCGGCATCGGCGGTCCGGGCAGCCGGGTCTTCGACGTTTGGTGTAATGGCGCTGTTCTGCTCAAAGATTTCGACATCCTCAACGAAGGCGGCTCAGGGCCCGTCGTGAAGACCTTTGACAACGTTCAGGCGACTGCATTGGGAAAGATAGAACTCATTTTCTCGCCCGTTCTCAACTATCCACTCATTAATGCCATTGAAGTTCTACCCGAGCCCAGCAAGTAATCGTCGAATCAAAGCCGGATCGTGATCGTCCCGTTTTTCTGAACCGTCCTGTCTCTTGATCTTCGGCAAGAAATCGAGGCTTGCGTCGGTTGCAGTATGACTCTGGCTCAGGGCCGTCTACGTTCGAACCTGTGAGCTGATGTTGATGCAGAGCCTCCTCGGAGTGGAGGCCACGTGTGTTGAATCAGAACGCTTTCGGCCCGGCTGGCATTTTAGTGAGGTACACCCGCTCAAACTGCAAAATCAGCAGCCGGAATTTGTTTTGGAGGGCTGTCAATTCTATTGCCATAAGGAAATCCCCGATAAGCATGCGCAGGCTATTGATTATAAAATAGATATAAACAATTTTTACTCACAGTAAAAATAAGTGCCGAAAATTTAATTCCTCTCCGCGCCTTTTTCCGATATATTCGGTGCCATGTCGAAAATCAGCGTTGCAGGGCAAATAAACCCGTCGTTGTCTGCGGAATTGGAAGCAAACGCGGACGTTGAGGTCGTCACTGAATCAGCCGACGCAGTCTTGATCGACTGTAGCTCAGGTGGAGGGGCCGCGCTCGAAAACGCACTGGAATCAGGATCTCCCATCCTGTTATATCAGCCTGACGAAATTGCACTGGCAGCTTTGGAAAAACTCACTGGTAGCCGTCCGGCTGAGGGCTCTCAACTCGTCGGCATTGCAAAACTAACGTCGCGGCAAGGCCAGGTGAGTTACCAGATGCTGGATGGCAGCGATCTACAACCCACCAGCGGGCAGGCTTCCGACCGGGAATCCGCCCTGCTGAAAGCACCGGATACCGCTGATTTGCTTTCAGCCCTTGTCTCGCAAATGGCTGGCAGGTTGCACGTCAACACGGCGAAACCGCTGCTCCGCGACGCCTCGGCGACCTACTCTCCGGGAAACGATGCGTGGTATTGGAATATCAGCAATTCCTGGGGACCCGCGACATACACCTTAGGTCACGATGATGACAAGAATGTGATGTACAAGCTCAACGGATCGGTGCAGCAACAGACCCCTTCGCTCATGCTGAATGCCGATCTGCATATCTACTATGCCGACGCCGAACCCGTGCCGTATTACGTCGTCTATGCGAAATTCACGGCAATTTGCGCCGCGGGATATCGGCTTGCCAACACAGGCGATGCACGGGGTTTCTTCCTGTCAAAAATCTTCATGGACTTTGGGTTCGAAGCATCGGAGGGAAAAATCGTCCCCATCGGGCACATCCCGGGGAACTATGAGGGCGAACAGGGCTTCGTCTTTCCTCTCTCCACTCCCCGATTCCGCATCACGGCCAGGACCGCCACCGGCGCCGCTGCCACAGCGTTCACACCGCAAGACAGCGTGACCTGGAATATCAAGGGCTGGCGCATCCACGATGAGTCGGCCGGTAATCAGGTCAAGGCCTGCTTCCACCAGCACGATGGATGGGACTCCTGGATCAGGCAGCGCCAGGATTTTGGCTCCTGGTGGCAGGAGGCTTTCGGCGGCAAGTACGGCGGAAAGGTGGTTGGGATGCCGGATACTTCCTTCGCCACAATTACCACCGAGGCAGTTGGCGCCTGGCGGCTGGAGGGCAAGTTCAACGGGAAACACGAAATCTATATGACTGTGCGCCCAGGCCCCATGGGGTTCCATCAGGAGATGGCCTTCATCCATAACCTCCACAGTTGTAATGGGCGCGGGAACATCAACGACAGGCATCATGACATTACCTGGGCTGATTTCTGGACAGGAAGTCCCTGGTATCTGAAACTTTCCGATCTTCCAAAGCCTGCAGGGAAGAAGTAATCGACAGGGAGAGGTGCCGGAATGCCACAGCCTATCCACGCTGGAGCTGTCAAAGGAGAATTCCGGATCGATAGCGACGGCAGCGCCGCTTATTCGATTCCGATCCAGTGCCCGCCGGGGCCGCGATCCATCACCCCCAGTGTCTCCGTCGGCTACAACAGCGCGGGCGGCAACGATCTGCTGGGTGTTGGCTGGGGCCTGCAGGGCTTTTCAACCATCACCCGCTGCGCTGCCACTGTTGCCCAGGATGGATTCACCGGAACAGTCAATCTGGACCGCGGAGATCGTTTTGCGCTCGATGGCCAACGGTTGATCGCGGTTGAGGGGCGCGACGGATTTCCCGATGCCGTCTATCGCACCGAGATCGACAGTTGGAAAAAGATTGTTCCTGTCTACGGAAACAATCCGGATAAGGGTCCCACTTCTTTCCGCGTCTACGACCGCCAGGGTACGATTTACGAGTTCGGCTTCACGGCCGACTCGCGTTTGCTTACACCCGCGGGGGATGCGGTTCGCTCCTGGTCGATAAGCCGCCTGACAAATCTTGCAGGCAGTTATCAAAGATTTATCTATGAACCGGATGTTGCGAACGGCGTGAGCTATCCGTTGCGCCTGGAATACGGCGGGTTCGCCAACGACCCGCCGAGGCGCTCGATACGCATCCGATACGAAGCCCGCGACGATGGAGCGGCAAAGTACACCGCCGGACTGGGTTCCCGCATCACCCGGCGCGTGAGTAACATCGATTCCTTTCTGGATGAGTCTCCGGTGATGCAATACCGGTTTACTTATGAGACGGGAAAGCTCACCAGCCGAAGCCGCCTGATCTCGGTAACTCAGGCGGGCAGCAAAGGCGGGGAACTGCCTGCCACTCGCTTTGAATGGCAGGAGGGAAACACCAACCTGTTTGGTTCGTCTACCACGCTTGCGGCCTCCGGCGCACCCGAAGGCGGAACTCTGCTGCCCATGGACATCAACGGCGACGGCGTGGTCGATCTGGTCCACGCGCGCGATGAAGACGGCACTCTGCAACTCGATCTCTATCTGGCGCGCCATGGGGGAAGCGGCTTCGATTCACGCTGGACCATGCCGGCAACCGGCCTGGCAGGCAATGGCCAGTTGTTTCCAATGGATGTGGATGGCGACGGGTGCATCGATCTGGTGCATGCGTCGGACAACGACGGCCAGTTGGAACTTACGGTTTTGAAGGCTACGCAATCTGGCGCGCGCTGGATTCTGAAACCCGGCGCGCGCGGCGCCGGCGGTCCTGCCGGCCTGGCCGGAAGCGGATTGTTGTTCTCGCTGGATGTGGACGGCGACGGGCTTCCCGACCTGGTTCATATCACCGACCACGATGGTACTTCTACCATCACCACTCTTTTCTCAGACGGCACGCGTTTTGCACGCGATCCCAAGGATCATACGTTGCCCTGCCAGACTGGCTTCGGCGAATGGATTCCAGGCGACTACAACGGCGACGGCATGGCCGATCTTGTGCATGCGTCTGAGCGGGACGGCGCGCTTCACCTCGATCTTTTCACTTCGCGCGGTCGCGCAGGATTCGTGCGCCAATCCGCAAGCCCGCAAGCGCAGCCTGTTGGCATGGGGGTGATGATTCCCATCGATGTAAACGGCGACGGCAAGACCGACCTGGTGAATGCCTTTTACAACGACACGCGCCTCGAGCTTACATCCCTCGTGTCAACTGGCAAGGGTTTCGCGTCCCAGCCCACTCAGCGCCCCGCCCTTCCCGGCGCAGCCAATCATGCCACCTTGATGCCGGCCGATTTGAACGGCGACGGCCTCATGGATCTTCTCCTTGCGTGGTCCAGCGAAGACGGCACAACGTCGGTCGGCGGGCTCATGTCGAACGGCTCCGGGTTCGCGTTTTGCAATCCCGCCTCGCAGCCGCTGAAGACAGCGGGCTGGGCGCGCTTTCTGCCGCTGGATCTTGACGGCGACGGGCGAACCGATCTGCTGCACGCAGCGCAAGACAATGGGAAGCTCGTATTGCGTCAGGTGCTCATTGCGGGCGACTATCCCGATCTGCTCAAGTCGATCACCAACGGCATTGGCGGGCGTCATGAAATTCGCTATGACACCATGACCAACCCGGCTATCTACAGCAAGCAGACCATTGCGCCAAATGCCCCCGCAGTAAAAGGAATTGAAACCGCGCCGCTGCTCAACTCCGGCGTTTCGGGTTCCACTTACGCGCTGGTCGGAGGGTCGGGCTCCACTCCCGGCGCCGTGTATGCGACGAAGATCACGGCCTTTCCAAAGCAGTTGGTCTGCTCGTACCTGCATACAACCGGCTCGGGCGCTCCGTCGGAGTACAAGTATTTCTATCGCGCCGGACGTCTCGATGTTACCGGGCGCGGATGGCTGGGTTTCGAATCGAGCGCCATGACCGATGTGGAATTCGATACTGCGACTCTTACGGAGTTTCATCGCAATTTTCCGCTGGAAAGAAGCCCCAGCCGCATCACAACTTCTCGCGCGAGCGACGGAACACTCATTCAAAAAGTTCAATACACCCAGGAGGCTGCGCCAACTTCGCCCAAGACCTGGAGTGTTCGGGAACGCTTGGTGGACGTGGAGTTCTTGAGCCTCGGCGCGCCCGGCTCCGCGCCCGATGCGGTTCGCCGCAGAACCAGCGATTATGACGCGTGGGGCAACCTGGTGCGCATGTCCGACAGCGGCACAGGACAGGGCGCGCCCACGTGCTACAGCTTTGAGACGTTCAGTCCGCCCGATACTGCGCGATGGGTGCTGGGCCGTTCCGTCGAGGCTGCGGTTACGGCCGACGCCAAAGGCGAGCAGGTTTTGCGCCGCGAGAGGCACACTTATGACCAGGCGACGGGAAGAGTGCTCACGCAACAAGCGTGGAACGATCAAACCCAGTCATGGCTGGCTTCAACTTACACCTATGACAACATTGGGAATGCAACATCCAGCACCGATCCGTCGGGCGCAACCACCAATGTAACGTTCGACTCGGAGTATCATGCGTTTCCCGTGCGTGTGGAGTCTCCGCCAAACGCGCAGGGAAAAAGAATCGTCTCAAAATTCGAATTCAATCCGCACAACGGAGAACAGAAGACGCGCTTCCAGCCGAAGACCAGCGACGATTCCTCAACCGATGGACCGGTTGTCGCAAAGGTCTTCGACGAACTTGGACGCACGATCGAGGAACATGGGCCGGATCCTTCGGGCAAGCTTGTGCCGCTGGTTAAGCGCAGTTGGGTCGCAGGGAAAGACGGCGTTTATCAGGAAGAGCAAACACGCGTGGATTGGGCGGGCACGGCATGGCACTGGAAGCGATCGTGGCTCGACGGGGAAGGGCGAATCTATCGCACGGCGGCTCTTGGTCCGGATGGCGCGCGAACCGTTACAATGCGCAGGATCCTCGATGGCAGGGGCAACATCCTCGAGGAAACCCTGCCTTGCTATGAGGGCGATCCGGTTACAACGGTCAAGCGCAAGTACGATGCCGCCGGGCGGTTGATCGCGGAAGTTCGAGCGGAATCCACCACCCGTTATGAGTACCCCACTGCGTTCAAGACAGTGGCGATCGAAGCCTACGGAAAGCCCGAGGCCCGCACCACCACCACGCACTATGTGCAGTGCGGAGACGAACGTCTTCCCGTGCGGCGTGTTGCGGGCAACGGCGAAACCACAACATTCACTTATGACGGACTGGCCCGCCTGACCTCTGCCGTCGATCCCCTCGGAGTGGTCTCCAGCGCGCGGTACGATTCTCTCGGCCGCCAGGTTTACTCAAGTGTTATCGGCGCGAAAGGCATGCAGCTTGAAAGGACCTTTCTCCGCGACGACCAGCAGCGCCGCACTACCAGCACGCAGCCCGACGGCAAATCGGTTACCGTCTCATCCGACGCTCTGCAGCGCACCCTCAAAAAGGTGTATAGCGACGGCGCCACCGTCGAATTCCTCTACGATCAAAGCGCCGATTCTTTGGGGCGTCTGTCTGAAGTTCGCGACACCCATGGCGCAGGCACACGGTACAAATACGATCGCGTCGGCAATCAGACACGCGTTGAAACGTCGGTTGAAGGCAAGTCCTATCCATTTGATCGGTCCTTCGCGCCCGCGGGCCACGTACTAACCCTTACCTATCCCGACGGCTCCGTCGAGACCTCCGCATACAACGCGAGTCACCAGCAACTGGCGATTGCCATTGGCGATGTGTCGGCGTCCTTCGGCGACTTCACGGCCACCGGCACTCCAAAGCAAATCGTGCTTGGAAACGGCATTCGCGAGACACGTTCGTACCGCAACAACGGCCAACTTGCCTCGCAATCGTTGGCGCGCGCCGACGGCGGCCAACTCGCCAGGCATGACTTCGAGTGGAATGCGATGGGGCAGCTCTCGGCGATTCTCGATCGTGTCGACGGCGCCAACGACCGGAAGTTCAGCTACGACATATCCGGCCGCCTCGGATCGGCTATTGAAGGATCGGTCAGAACATCATTTGAGTATGACGGCGGCGGCAATCTCACGGCAAAAGGAAACGTAAAGTACAACTACGACGGGTATCGCGTGCGAACCGGCGCAAGCGGCGAACAGAATGTGTTTTCTGCTGACTACGATGCCGATGGCAACATGAAGAGCGTGGTAAGAAACGGGCAAAAGCGATCGTTTGAATACGACGGAGCCGGATGCCTGGCCAGTACCGAGGGCGTTCGCTTTACTTATGACTACACCGGACGCCGACTGACGAAAAAGGTGGAGAACGGGCCTCTGACCATTTATGTTGCGCCGCAATACGAAGTGGTCCGCTTTCCCAAAGGGCAGGTTCAAAGCACGCGTTATATAACATCGGCGCACGGCCTGGTAGCTGCCATCACAAAGGTGGATGCAAACCCCTCTGGAGTTCAGGAAACGGCCGAGGGCGTTTCGGCGCCGGGCATATTCTATTCTCATTCCGATTACAACGGCAGCGTGGCGCTTCAGACCAATCTGAACGGCCTGGTGGTGGCCCGTGTTCGATATGATTCTTATGGCAAGCCCTCGGTAATAGGCCCAGACAATATCCGTCACAAGTTCACCGGGAAAGAGTTCGACCGCGAGACTGGGCTTTACTATTTCGAGTCCCGTTACTACGATCCCGAGACCGGGCGCTTCACCACCGCGGACGATCGCCTCGGCGGGCCCGAGACCTGCCGCGACGTACTCAACCGCTACGCATACGTCATCAACGATCCGTTGAATAACACCGACCTCACCGGCCACATGTTCGATTTAGGGTACGGCTTCGAATGGGGCAGGTTCTTCTCCGAAATAAAGGATGCCTTTGAAACTCCGTTGGGCAAAAAAATTACGATGGCCATCCTGGGCAGCGCGCTGATTATTGCGGGAGCGGCGCTGACATTTTTCGCAGGGCCCGCCGGCGTGGGTCTGGCGTTGTTGGGTGGAACTCTGCTGGGCGCGGGAATCTCGGCCACGGCATATTTAGCCTCCAATTCCAACTCGCTCGAATGGAGAGACTTCGGCATTCAATTGGGCATTGGAGCGGCCACTGGCCTGGTTACGGCAGGTATCTCTTCCGGTGCTGGGTTAATCATTGCACGCGGCGTTGCAACGCAGGCTCTGACTTGGGGCGCGACCGGGGCATCGAGAATCGCAGTAGCCATTATTGCTGCCACGGTCAGCGGTACAGCCGCCAGTGTGGGCACAAAGTATTTGAACAATCTTGCCAAAGGCAAATCGGGCGACGATGTACACGATGGCGTAGCTTCGTCGGCGGCCTACGGCGCGATATTCGGCCTGGTTGGCGGCGCTGTGGGCTCGGGCACGGGAGCGCTAGCTTCGAAGACCAGCGGTAGAGACTACTACTCACACCTTCCGGATGGCTGGACAAGTGTGGAAAGCAGTGGTTATAGCTTCGCGGCCGACAAAGCTCCAAAGTTTTTTATGGGACTCAAGGACCTGCTGATCTCACCGCTCGTAAACGCATTGCCGGAGATGTAGTTTCCGTTCGCGAATCGGTAGAGTTCTTTCCTGTTGCTTCGCCAAAATGCTGATCTGTTTTCTATCGCCGCAATGGATTTCTTCACCGTGCGGTCGCTCTCCTTCGGCGTTCTCTATTGATTCTTCGTCATCGCCCACGACCGCCGACGCATCCTGCACTGCAATGTGACCAGAAATCCGGGCAATGCATGGGGCATTCAGCAATTGCGCGACATCAGGTTAGTTTCATACGGTGCCAAGCGAAGTTAGACGCACATCTCGTTTACTCGATTCGGCGGCAACTCGCTGTTTTGACGAGCTACAGGTGGACGCTGGACAGGGGAATTCGATTGACAGGCAACACCCCCCTTGTAAGCTACTCGAATGAGAGCGAAACTCCAGAGGACCGCGGTGTTTACATCGTGTTGTTGCGCGTGTATGCACACAGGATGTCCTCTGGCAGGTAGAGGCCGGCCTGAACTAACTTAGAGCCTGACTTCAGCTAAAGAAGTTTCTTAGCCCACCGCCGGAAGTCGATCTGGCTGGTGGGTTTTTATTTATAGCCCTCAGATGCACAGACAACCACGGCGGCGACTCCTTACCAAACAGAGAAGATGGCACGGGAGGGATGGCCTTCAGGCCAGTGCCCTCACCTTCCCCAGAGAGAAACGCAACTCAAAACAAGGAGATCGTCCTCATGAATTTGAAATTCAGAAGAGTATTGCCAATAGCCCTTGTTTTCTTGTCGATCATCCCTTCATTATTTGCAACGGACGGATATTTCCTGACTGGATACGGAACCAAGCAACAGGGCCAAGGGGGAGCGGGTGTTGCCAGGCCTGCAGACAGCCTGGCAGGAGCCACCAACCCAGCCGGCCTGTTCCTGGCCGGAAACCGCTTTGATATTGGGCTAACGCTGTTTCGACCGAATCGCTCGGCCACAATCACCTCACCTTCCCCCGCGGCTGGCCCCTATGACGGCAACCGGGTAACAAACTTTGAGCTGCCCGAGCTCGGCTACAGCCTCCACTACCGGCCAAACCTTGTTTTGGGCGTGGCGCTTTATGGAAACGGCGGATTGAATACCTCGTATACACGACCGATTCCATTGCTGGGCACCACGCGCGGCGGCGTCGATATTGAGCAGTCCTTCATCTCGCCCACCCTGTCTTACAAGGCGGGAGCGCATAACTACTTCGGAGTGGCCCTAAATATCGCCGTGCAGCGCTTTGCCGCGGAAGGCTTGCAGTATATCGAGTTCATTTCCAGCAACCCCGCGAAGGTGACCAACAATGGATACTCCTATTCGTCCGGAGGCGGCGTGCGCGTGGGCTGGCTGGGCGAGTTGAACAAAGTTGTGAGCGTGGGCGCGACTTATCAAAGCCGGACGTACGTGAGCAAATTCAACAAGTACAGCGGACTCTTTGCCGAGCGCGGGGAATTCGATGTTCCCGCCAACTTTGCGGGCGGCGCGTCTGTGAAGTTGGGTTCCAAGGCATCGCTGCTCTTTGACGAGGAGTGCATTCTCTATGGATCGGTGAAGTCGATTGCCAACACATTGGATAGCGCTTCTCCGCTGGGAACCGACAACGGACCCGGCTTCGGATGGCACGATATCAACGTCTCGAAGGCCGGCTTCGACTACGACGTGAACCCTTCGTTGACTCTCCGCGGAGGCTATAATCACGGCGGTGTTCCCTTCGACAGCTCGCAGACGTTCTTCAATCTTTTGGCTCCGGCAGTAACCAAAGACCACCTGCACGTGGGCGCCACCTGGACCTCGACGAGCGGCAAGGAGATTAGTTTCGAGTACATTCATGCCTTCAATAACACCGTAAACGGTGTGAATTCCATTCCTCCAACTTATGGCGGCGGGAATGCAAATCTGAGCATGTATCAGAATTCGTTTCAGGTGGCCTTTGGATGGAACAAGAACAAGAAGTATGGCGCGCACGAATCGGGAGGTGAACGCGTATGGCAGCCTGGCTTTATCGGGAGTGGCCCTGGTATGTGGCAGGACCGCTCATCGGCCTTTTCGTACCCGCGTTGCTGATTGCCGGCAACAAGGTATTCGGCATCTCGGGCAACCTGAGTCATCTGTGCGCGGCCATCGTCCCCGGGAAGGTGGAGTATTTCCGTTATGACTGGCGCAGAGCTGGGCTTTGGAACCTGGTGTTTCTCGCCGGCGTGCTGATCGGCGGCTTCCTGGCCTTCCACGCGGGAGCGTCGCATGACATTGCAATCTCCGCTAAGACCAGGGAGGCCCTGACGACGCTGGGGATTCACGATTTTCATGGCGTGTCGCCGCGTGAGTTGTTCACCTGGCATGCACTGCTGACACTGCGCGGGTTTGTGTCGGTGGTGGTGGGCGGATTCCTGGTAGGCTTTGGCACGGCCTACGCGGGGGGATGCACCTCCGGACACGCCATCAGCGGCCTGGCCAACTTCGAACTGCCGTCGCTGATTGCGGTCTTCGGTTTTTTTGCCGGAGGCCTCGCCGCAACATACTTTATTCTGCCGTTTGTGATTGGAAGATTATGACGAAGACACCTGTTCCAGAATTTCAGGGTTGCGGCGCGGGGAACGTAGACCAGGCGGAGATCCGACCGGCTTTTCTGGTGGTGTACCTGTTGCTAGGCATTGCTTTCGGAGCCGTGCTGACCCGATCGGAGGTGCTCTCCTGGTTCCGCATCCAGGAGATGTTTCGCTTTCAGTCTTTTCGTATGTATGGAATCATCGGCTCCGCGGTTGCCACGGCGGCTCTATCGTTGGCGCTGATCAAGCGGGTGGGGTTGAAATCCGTCTCAGGCGAGAGGATTTCGATTCCTGCCAGACCCTTGGGCAGCGGCATACAGTACGCGGCTGGAGGAACCATCTTCGGGTTGGGGTGGGCCTTGACCGGCGCCTGCCCCGGACCACTTTTCGCGCTCATTGGCAATGGTGTTTCGGTGATGATTGCGGCGGTGGCGAGCGCGCTTGCGGGAACGTGGGCCTACGGATGGCTGAGGCCCAGGTTGCCGCATTGACCCTATTAAGGTCGCCCGATCCCGCTTGGCAATCTGCACCAGCGCGTACATGAGTTCGATTCAAGCAGTGTGATCGTGGCGCATTGCAAGAGCGGCGCGCGCAGCGCCAAGGCTGTTCGCTTTCTGCGCCAAACGGGCTTCATGCGTGTCTCGAACCTGACCGGTGGGATACTGAACTGGGCTGACAGGTTCGATCCTTCGCTGCCGAAGTATTGGCGGGAAGCACAGAACACCGTCAGTCTCCTCTCAGAGGCTGGCCGTATTCCGTCGCGATGCACTCTCTGCTAGGCAAGCCCCGGATTACGTCCCTGCCTCAGATCCCACAAGGCCGCGACCAGCACATCCAGTTCCTCACAGGTGTTGTAAAGCGCCAGCGAGGCGCGAAGCGTACTCTCCAGGCCGAAGCGGCGCAGGATCGGCTGTGCGCAGTGATGGCCGCCACGCACGGCGATGCCCTTGCGGTTGAGGTAGTCGCCTATCTCTTCCGTGCGGAAGCCATCCATCACGAAAGAAAGAACGGCCGCCTTTTCCTTTGCCGTGCCGATGATGCGCAAGCCTGGAATCTTCTGCAATGCGGCAGTGGCGTAAGTCAAGAGAACATGTTCATGGCGCGAAACATTGACTATGCCAACGCGATCCAGATAATCGATTGCTGCGCCCAGTCCAACCGCATCGGCGATATTGCCCGTGCCGGATTCAAATCGTTGCGGCGGCGGTTGGTAAAGGGTCTTCTCGAATGTAACGTCCTCAATCATGTTTCCGCCTCTCTGCCACGGAGGCATGTTATCCAACACTTCTTGCTTGCCATAGACCACGCCGATGTCGGTTGGAGCAAAGACCTTGTGTCCGGAGAATACGTAGATGTCGCAGTCCAGGGCATGCACATCGACGCGCATATGCGAAACGGCTTGAGCGCCATCCACCAGTACACGGGCGCCATGACGGTGAGCGGCCTCGATCATCTCCTTCACAGGTACTACTGCCGAGAGCATTGGAGACGTGCGCGATCGCCACTATGCGAGTCTTCGGTCCAAGCAGTTTTTCGTACTCGTCCAGCAGTATCTGCCCTGAATCGTCCACCGGAGCAACGCGAAGCCGCGCGCCCTTTTCCGCGCACAGCATCTGCCAGGGAACGATGTTGGCGTGATGCTCCAGCCAGGTGATGACGATCTCGTCGTCCTTTTGAATGTTGCTCCGACCCCAGCTTTGCGCAACCAGGTTGATGGTGCACACAGTCACAATATGCCGGCTGGCGTCGAGTTCATTCACTCGTCTTGACAGCTCGGGAAGCGGAATCAACTGCCCGCCGATATTGGAGATTTCATACTCGGATTCATCGCGCACATCGAGCAGAAACAGGTTTTCGCCGGCATCCGGCCGTTGCTTCAGTCCTTCGACACGAATTTCAAGAACGCCCATCGTTTTCTCCCTTGCTGGAACCGCTCGACGACTGCTCCTGTCTCTGCACCCGCCTCAATTTCAACCCAAAATAGAAAACCCACCTGCCAGTTCAATCTCTGGCGGTGGGTCCATAGGAGGCGGCAGCTTGTAAGTTACTCTAACCCAACCACTTCCTCACGCCAGAATGCGTATGCGCGCAACACATCGCAAGGCAACAACACATTTCGGCGGTAATCGGTTTGAGAATGCTCACCAGAGGAAAATGTCACAAACACTCAGTGCGGCGTAAACTGCCGCCGGGTCCGGCACTCAAAAAGGCTCTAGGTTGTGCTGCGCGGCAAATGAGCGCGAGCCGGCCAGCGTCCAATCTCATCCACGACAACCTGCGAACTCCAGGGCAGTTCCCACGGATTGCTCACACAATCTGTCTAGGCCAGGCTCGTCCAGTCCAGTATCACCTTGCCCGCCTGCCCTGAGATCATGGCATCGAATCCCTTCTGAAAATCGCTGTACGCGAAACGGTGCGTGATGACCGGTGAAATGTCCACACCCGACTCCAGCATCACCGACATCTTGTACCAGGTTTCGTACATCTCGCGCCCATAAATACCCTTGATGGTGAGCATGTGGAAGATCACCTGCCGCCAATCCATGGGCGACTCTTTGACGGGAATCCCGAGAATGGCGATCTTGCCGCCGTGGCTCATGTTGGCAATCATGTCGCGCAGCGCCTGCGGGTTGCCCGACATCTCCAGCCCCACGTCGAAACCCTCGATCATGCCGAGTTGCTTTTGCACCACGGCAAGCGGCGTCTCCTGAGGATTGATTGCCAGCGTCGCACCCATCTTCCGCGCCAGTTCGAGACGGAAAGGATTTATGTCGGTGATCACGACGTGGCGCGCACCCGCATGCTGCACCACCGGGATCGCCATAATGCCGATCGGGCCCGCTCCGGTGATCAGCACGTCCTCTCCCAGCACGGGAAATGAAAGCGCTGTGTGCACGGCGTTGCCGAAGGGATCGAAGATGGCCGCCACTTCCTGGTCGATGCCGGGACTGTGCCGCCAGATGTTGGTCATCGGCAGCGAAATCAGTTCCGCAAAGGCTCCCGGCCGGTTCACGCCAACGCCCTGCGTCGAAGCACAGAGATGCCGCCTTCCTGCCAGGCAATTCCGGCAGCGCCCGCACACCACGTGCCCTTCGCCGCTGACGATGTCGCCGGGAAAAAAGTCGTTGACGTTGGTCCCGGCTCGCACCACCTCGCCGACAAATTCATGTCCAATCGCCATCGGCACGGGGATGGTCTTCTGCGCCCACTCATCCCACTCGTAGATATGAACATCGGTGCCGCAAATCCCCGTGTA
>Ga0182030_10008718_pt1 | contig 20916 bp, 15 predicted proteins | sample 812S3MmetaG_FD_121299 | JGI IMG/M metagenome (GOLD analysis project Ga0182030, IMG submission 121299) | Permafrost microbial communities from Stordalen Mire, Sweden - 812S3M metaG (Illumina Assembly) | ecosystem: Environmental > Terrestrial > Soil > Wetlands > Permafrost | place: Sweden...
TCAAGACATTGGCCATGCCCACGGAGCCTACAAGCCTCCGCGGGAATCAATGTCCCGGACGCTACTCTCGTTGGCCGGTTTTCAGGTGATAATCACTGGCCGGTTTTGGGTGATCGCTGAGGGTTGCTTTCCCCAGCGCTCGGATTGATAGATTACTTCTGTCTCGTCCAGTGCGGCATACATACGATCGTTAAACTCGCCGCGCACCCGATTGGTCGCCACAATGGTTACACCGGGAAATTTGTAATCCAATTGACGCGTAAAGTTAACACCGCAGCGTCTAAAGGTTGCCGTGGCGGCATTGCCATGGCCAGACCTAAGATGGTTTAAGCCAGCAAGGAACTCTGGATTCGACTGTCTGTAGTTTGTAGTCAGCCATCTAGTGTTGTTTGCAAAACTGGGCCAACAGAGTGCTTGGAAAGCCCACCAAGGGCTGGGCGTCTCGTCATTTCGCACAATGGGAGGCAATTGTAAAAAATCTCCAACCAGCCAAAGTCCCAGTCCGACCGCTTCCGCGTTGTTGTGCAAGACTTGTAAAGCCTCACGCGTCAACATTGAGGCTTCGTCAATCACAATCCTTTCGTGGTGTTTCTTTACCTTGCGCATGGCCTTTGCCAAATCGCCGTTCATGCTCAGGGTGCGAAGGCTGGTAATGTCGAAAAAGCCTAAAGCGCTATGGATAGTCGGAACGTTATCGCCAAGGTTGCGGGCTGCGACACCAGTCGTGGCCGTAAGAAGACCCCAGCCGGAGTCTTCATTTAGCTGCTGGCGCACAGTATAGGTTTTGCCACAACCAGCGGCTCCCGTGATTAGACCGAATTGACTATCCATGTTTGCCCTTCTGCAAAAAACGTTGCAACCCAGCGGCAAATGCCTCAGTACCGACTTTTAGTCTCAATTCGCCAAGGTCTTTTACGTTGTGCTTTGCTCCAAAGCCTTCCAAGATTTTGGCCTGCGGTAACGCGGCCTTAAAGCGAGCGGTGCAAGCATTGCCTGCCTCGTCCAAATCAAAAGCCAGCACCAAATATTTGACCGTTTGTAGTGCAGCTAAATCGCGAGGGGAGAGTTTGTGATAGGCCGTGTCCACGCTGCACGCGGCAATGCCTATGCTTAAAAGCATAAGGCAATCCAATTCGCTCTCAGTAATTACCAAAGGTTGTACGTCGTTTGGTGACCATCCAGCAAGCAGCGGCAGGTTAAACAGGCGGCGCACACCAAGTTGAATCTTCTCGCAAGTCCACTTCGGCAAATCGTCGCTCGGATCTAAGGCACGATAGCGTAGTTGAAATATGTGCTCGGAGAATGTACCAGCAAGGTAAGGCAACACGAGGCGCTGGCAGCCATGGATGTGGACGACGCCAAGCCGGTGCTGCTGCGCCACGGCCAGCGTAATGCCGCGCTGCTCCAAAAATGGTAAGGCCGTTGTGCGTTGCGATTCTGCTGGTGCCAGCTTGGCAAACAGTTCCGACTCGGTAAACGTCTTTGGCGCTGGTGCATCAGGAATCTTGGTGGCAATTGGCGTGTTGGCTTCAGCCACGGTGCGCACCAGTTTGTACAGCGCATCTTGTGGGCAGTCTCTAAAACAGTGGCAGGCAACTGGATGCTTTTTGCCTGCGGACAAGACGAGGCAATGGTGGCTGCATAGCGGGCACGTGCCAATGTAAGCACCGCCGCTGAGCGTGGCCTTGTAGTGCAAAATCGCGCGAGTGAGTTCGTTAGTCATATTTAAGTAAATCCGGTGGCCTGTGCCGACCACCGGATACTTTGCTTGGAAGGCAAGCGGGACGGCCGTGAAGCCGTATCCACGTTGACTAGACGTGGAATCTTGATACAAAACTTTGTGGCGCAGGAGTCAGCCGCGCATTACCTTCCAGTATTGTCAGATCGCTGTTACACCTTTGTTTTGGCCTTGGCTTGGCTGGCGATGTATTTGGCCTCAGCATAACCAGCACGCGTGCCAGCTTTATGGCCGCGAGCGAAAGCAGTCAAAATTGCGCTATCGATTTGCGCGCTGAGCTTTGCCAGTGTTTTGTTGATGGCATAGCGTGAATGACGTTTTGGTGAGACTTTGGTTCTTGCTTGCATAATGATTCTCCTTGTTGTTATTGCGATAGTTTTGATTTCTGGTGGTCTACGAATCTGTCCAAATCATTTTTATCGAACAGGACACGGTTACCGATTTTGAGACAGGGAATTGCGCCGCTCCATGCCAGCGAGCGGGCAGCCCAAATGGTGCAGCTCAAGTAAGACGCCGTATCTCGAATGCCAAGCAAACGAGGTAATACCGTTGTTGTGTGAGTGGTGGTTTGTGACACAGCGGCAATTCCGTGGATGTGACTTATTTGGAATTACCGGGTTTGCGACCGGCTGGCCTTCCTTGATAGGGCTTACAAGGCCACAGGAGCAATAGGTATGGTGCCGTGGTGCGCTCCAGTGTTGTTAATATACATGGGCCGTAACATGGAAACAATGACAAAGTTTGTCACCTTACGAATTCAGGGTAGGTAATGCTATTCTTCTCGCGTTATGAAGCGCAGGCCACGCGGCACTGGCAGCATCGGTAAGGTCAGTGGGTCGCGGTACTGGTACATTTGGTACCGGGCCGGTGGCCGAACTGTTCGCGAGTCCACGAAGTCCGTTGTAAAGGAAGTTGCCGAGCGGCTGCTTCAGCGAAGAATGGGTGAGCATGGTCTCGGCCTTCGGCCCGCGCAAGATTACAAGAAATTCCGTTACGAAGATTTGCGGGATGCACTGGTGGCCGATTACGCAGTGCAGGGCCACGCTTCACTGGCCACGCGCAAAGACGGCCGCCGAACAGTTTCCGCCTTATTCCACCTCGATAAGTTTTTTGCAGGCCAGCACGCGGCTTCCATCACAACAGACCTTATACGGGAGTTTATTGACCAGCGGCAGGCCAGCGGCGCTGCGTCCTCAACCATCAATCGCAACTTGGCGTTGCTGCGCAGAATGCTGGTGCTGGCCAAGCGTGAGCGAAAACTTGCCGACGTTCCCCACATTGCTATGTTGCAGGAGAGCGACCCGCGTGAGGGCTTCCTTTACGCCGACGAATTTAACGCGCTGCGTGAGGCCATGCCGCCGCAATTACGCCCCATCTTGTCCTATATGTACATGACTGGTTGCCGCGTTGGCGCAGCCAAGAAAATTGAGTGGCCACAGATAGTGTTCGACGGCGATCGCGTTGAAGTCAGGCTGCTTGGCTCGCAGGTTAAGAACAAAAAGCCACTGCTGCTGCCATTGCCTGTGGAGCTTGCCGACACGTTGCGGTCAACACGTAAGGCGGCAGGGGCAGTGTTCTGCGCCACCAATCTTGTGAAGGCATTCCGTAAGGCCGCTGTGGCTGTTGGCCTTGGCAAATGGCGCGACCCGGAGGACCACGACAAAGGGTACGACGGTATTGTGATACACGACCTGCGGCGGTCAGGTGTCCGCAACTTGCGGCGTGCTGGCGTAAGCGAGGACATTGCAAGGAAAATTTCTGGCCACAGGACGCGTTCAGTTTTTTCGCGATACAATATTGTGGACAGTGGCGACCTGCACGAGGCTATGTCGCGGCTTACGGCACACCTGCAAAAATAGTGGCCCCGTCGTCTAACGGTTAGGACACGGCCCTCTCAAGGCCGGTATACGGATTCGATTTCCGTCGGGGCTACCAAAAAAAAATCACCAACGTCAACTTGCAATTAAACTTGCAACAAAGTCGCCTAAAAAGTGGCCCGGCGACCTAAGCCAACCTAAAGTTAAGTGATTGCAAAATAAGGTAAGTTGCGTTGTGTCAACACCGGGCACGACGTTTGAGAATCTTCCGTCCTAACCCCTAGACGATAGCGCCATGCGCGACTGCCGCCCGCTTGATCGCGACAGAACTCAAATTATAGCAAAACCCAGAGCCAGCAATTCGACAGCTTCTGGATGTGCATAGCGCTGTAGGGCGGAGATCAACATTCACTGCCGGTGATACCTGAGAAGGCTACCGGCGGCGGAATGACCCCCAAAACCTCCTACTAGCAGCCGTCGAAAAGGCCCAACCGCAGAGGGCACAGAGTACACAGAGGCGCAGGCGGCCGAGTCGAAGATCTGTAATCACGGCTAGCCCCCATTATTTCTTCTCGAGTGCGGCCGCCTTTTGGCTGGCCTTGGCGGCATCGGTTGGGCGGTGCAAGGCGTCGTAGGCTTGCGATAGCAAACGCCACGCTTCGGCGTTTTCCGGGTCCGACTTAGTAAGTGCCTCTAAGTCTGGCAAGGCTGAGGCCGCTTCTCCTTTCATGATTTGGGCTTGCGCCAAACCCATTCGTCCTTCTTTGTTATCGGATTCCACTAATAGCGCAGCTTCAAATTGGTCTTCGGCGTTGGTGGCGTCTTTCAACTGAAGATAGACTTGGCCTAATAGAAGCCGCGCGCTCATCTGGCTCGGAAGAACCCTTAGGCTGGCTTCGAGCGCGTCGCGGGAGCCAGCGTAATCGCCGGTTTTTTCCAGCGCCTCACCCAACTCGAAAGCGGCAGTGGAATCGTCGGAGCGCAACTGGAGAGCTCGCTTCAGATGAGTCGCAGCTTTCGCATAATCCTGGGAAGCGAAATCCAGTTCTCCTAACTGTCGCAGAGCGACAGCGGAATCGGGATCGATCTGAACAGCCTTCTCCAAATAATCGCGCGATTCGGCGGCGCGACCGTCGTCCGAGGCCAGCATCGAGCGATGCAGCAGATTCTGGACTTTCACTTTGTCTTTGGGATCTGGCAGATTTAACGTGGCCTGAGACCCTGTCAGCGGCGCAGGAAGTTTGGCTTCCCACTTCGCTATTTCGGATTGCAGGCTAGCTACGTCCGCGTTTTGAGCGGAGTAAATATTCTTGAGTTCGTGCGGATCGGCCTTTAGATCGTAGAACTCGGGGCGCGGGGCCTCGATCAACTTGGCATTCTGCTCACGCAGCGCACGAAGCGGCGCCCACCCCCAGCGCAGAGGGTAGTCGGTTTCTCCAAAGAGCGAACGGGTGGTCTGCGAGTTGGCGTGATCGCCGATGAGAGGAATCAGTGATTCGCCGTTGAGTTCAGTAGGCGCCGGCGTGCCGGTCAGAGAAAGCACAGTGGGAAGAATGTCGGTAGTGCGAACCAGGGTGTCAACGACCAGACCGCGATGAGCGGCTTCGGGCATTTTGATAATGAGTGGAACGTGGAGCGTGGAGTCATAAAGAAAGAGGCCGTGAGTTTCCTCTCCGTGCTCGCCAAGGCCTTCACCGTGGTCGCCGACAATAATAATGATGGCGTTCTGATAGGCACCGGATTTTCTTAGCGTGGCGATGAAGTGGCCAAGAGCGGAATCGGCGTAGGCGATCTCGCCATCGTAAAGGTGGCTGGCATACTTTTCGGAGAACGGCGGCGGCGGCTCGTAGGGATCGTGCGGATCGTAGAGATGCACCCATACGAAGCGTGGGGCTACAGAGTGCGAGCCGGCGGGATGATGCTCAAGCCAGGACTCGGCGTGATCGACGACTGTTGCGGCACGTCGTTCCACGCGGCCCCAGCGTTCTTTGGTTTCTGTCTTGGCGGGAAAGTTATCGTAAAAATCGAAGCCGCGATCAAGGCCAGGCGAGAGTTGATTGCTGTCGAGAATAACCGCGCCGATGAACGCAGCAGTCTGGTATCCCTGCTTTTTTAGCAAGCTGGCCCAGGTTGCGTGCCGCGGCGAGAGCGGGATTCCGAAGTCGGTCACGCCATGCACACTGGGCAACAATCCGGTGAGAATGGTGGTGTGCGAAGTATTGGTGATCGGGCTGTGGGTGTAGGCATGAGTGAAGCGGACGCCGTCGGCGGCGAGCGAGTCGAGCGTGGGAGTTTCGACGTCTTTATATCCATAGCAGCCAACGTGGTCGGCGCGAAGAGTATCGATCGTGATGAGAAAGACGTCGGGCTTGGAGCCGGAGCTGGCAGCGGTGGCGGTCGGCGAAGACTGTGCCCGAAGCGCGGGTTGGGCGGCCGCAACAGCGAAAAAAAGTGCAATAAAGACGATGCTGAGTCGCTTCATCTGGGTCAGCGTATCACAAGGCATTGGCGCGGGCGGTGTTGGGCTTGGGATAAACTGTAGGGCAGTTCCGGAAAATCTCAGGACGAACTTGAACCGCAAACGCCACAGAATTTCACGGGGAATTGCGCACGCGCGGCTGCTTGCGCTCACGATTGCCATTCTATGTTCGGCGATTCCATTCGCGGCAGCGCAGGGGAGCCGCGAGTCGGCGGAAAAAACGCAAGCTGCCGCACCAACGCCGCTGAACGTCATTTTGATCACGATCGACACGCTGCGGGCGGACCATCTTGGATGCTACGGCTACAAGCAAATCAAAACCCCGAACATCGATGCACTGGCGGCCGATGGCGCACGTTTTGAGCGCGCGTTTTCGGTGGTGCCGGTAACACTCCCTTCGCATTCAACGATGCTCACCGGGACGTATCCGATGCTGAGCGGGATGCACGATTTCGGCGTGAACAAACTGAGCGCGGCGCAACCCACGATGGCTTCCGTACTGAAGCAAGCGGGGTATGCGACTGGAGCGGTGGTGGCGGCCGCAGTGCTGGATTCGCGGTTTGGGCTGAATCAGGGATTCGATTTCTACTACGACCATTTTGATTTCAACCGTCTGGATGAAGCCAATATGGACGAGATGTCGCGGCCGGGAAATGTCGTAGCCGATACGACGCTCGATTGGCTGGGAAAGAACTGGCAGAAGAAATTCTTCTTGTGGATGCATTTGTACGACCCCCATTTTCCATATAACCCGCCGGAACCCTATCGGACCGAATATGCCGGCCGGCTTTATGACGGCGGGATTGCGTTTGCGGACGAGCAAGTGGGCCGCCTGGTGCGGTTTTTGAAGGATAATGGCATTTATCAAAATTCGATCATTGTGCTGGCGGGCGATCACGGCGAGGGACTGGGCGAGCACGGCGAAAAGACGCACGGATTTTTCATCTATAACTCGACCATGCACGTGCCACTGATCATTCGCGTCCCGGACACTGCCCACGGCAAGACCGTTTCGGATTCGGTTTCGCTGGTCGACTTGATGCCGACAGTTTTGGAGGCGGTTGGCGTGGAGATTCCAGCACAGGTGCAGGGTAAGAGCCTGCTGGCGCAGGTTCGCGGCACTGATATCGAGTCCGCAGCGCGAGAGAGAACTGTGTATGGGGAAACTTTTTTGCCGCGAATTCATTTCAACTGGAGCGAGCTGCGCGGCGCCGAGAATGCGAAGTATCACTTCATCGATGCGCCCAAACCGGAGTTGTACGACGTGGCCGGCGATCCGGGAGAGCAACACAATCTGCTCGGCGAAAAAAAGGCGGTCGGCGAGGAAATGCGGGCCAAGTTGGTTGCGCTGATCCGAGAGTACAGCGCAGGCAAGGAACTGGCGGAGAAAACGAGCCTGGACCCGGCGCTGGTGGAGCGGCTGAAGTCGCTGGGGTACGCGGCGTTTTCCGGTGGCGGCGATCCGGCGATCAGCAGCCGCAATCTTCCGGACCCGAAGGATCGGATTGAGACGTACGAGGAATTTTCCGATGCGATGGCGGCGAGCCAGCATGGACGCTATCAGGAGTCGATCGAAAATCTAAAAGCGATGATCAAGACGGAGCCGAACTCGGTTCCGGCGCATTACATGCAGGGGCTGAACTACTCCCACTTAAAGATGTACGGAGACGCGGTGACGGAGTTTCAGAAGGCTGTGGGGTTGAGTCCGGATTATGCGCTGGCGGTGTTTAACCTGGGCATGGCGCAGGCGCATGCCGGGCAGATTGACGAGGCAATTGCCACGCTGCGGCGGACGCTCGAACTCGACGGAACGAACTTCGATGCCGCCTTCAACCTTGGAGTGGCGTACATACAAAAAAGGCAGCTGGAGCAGGCGGCGGATGCGTTCCGGAAGTCCGTGACAATTTATCCAGAACTGGCGCGCGGGCATCGGGCGCTGGGAGAAACGCTGCTTTATCTGGACAAGGTGGACGACGCGATCGTGGAATTGCGGCAGGCGGTAGAACTGGCCCCAGATGAGCCACAGATGCATGAATCGCTGGCAAAGGCGCTGGAAGCAAAAGGATTGATCACCGAGGCTGCGTCGGAACGAGAGCGGGCACAGCGGCAGCAGGCATCGCCGCAATAGAAATATGGTGAAGCGCCGCTCAATTCTGATTTTGATGGCGATGGCTGGAATGGCCGCTGGAGTTCCTGCGTTTGGGCAGGGGGCGGCAGGAGCGCGGAAGGATACTGTCGTGCCGCGATCTCCGAAGCCATCGGTCATATTGATCACCATCGATACTGTGCGCGCCGATCACGTGGGCTGTTATGGCGCGGCCAATGTGAAGACCCCCACCCTCGACGGTCTTGCGCATGATGGAGTGGTGTTTGAACGCGCCATTTCGCAGGTTCCGCTGACGTGGCCTTCGCATGCAGTCATTCTGACTGGGACTTATCCTTTTCAAAATGGAGTGCAGGATTTCACAGGGCAGCCGCTGGGGCCGCAGTTTCGGTCGGTGGCGCAGGCGTTCCATCAGGCAGGTTATGCAACCGGAGCGGTTGTGAGCGCGTTCGTGTTAGACCGGAGTTGGGGACTGGGGCGCGGCTTCGACTATTACGATGACGCCTTTGCAGCATCGGAGTTTGCAACAAAAGATATTGGATTGGTGGAGCGGCGCGCGGATGAAAGCGTGCAACATGCGATTGCCTGGTTAAAGAAGACGCCGAAGCGGCCTTTTTTTTTGTGGCTGCATCTTTATGATCCGCACAGCCCCTACGACCCGCCAGAGCCGTTTGGCAGCGAATATAGCGGCCATCTCTACGATGGCGAGATCGCCTATGCGGACCATGAGCTCGGCGGGCTGATTGCGTGGCTGAAGCAAAATCAGCTTTACGATTCATCGCTGATCGTCATGCTCAGCGATCATGGGGAATCCCTTGGCGAGCATGGCGAAGACGAGCACGGATTTTTTGTTTACAACTCGACCGTACGCGTTCCGCTGATTGTGAAACCGCCCGCTGGAAGCGGGGTTGCGGCTGGCCGAAAGAGCGAGCCGGTAGAAACGGCAGCGGTCGCTCCCACGCTCTTGCAACTGGCGGGCGTGAAGGATTCGATTCAGGCGCAATTCCAGGCACCCTCGCTTATGAGCGCGAAGAGCGGCAAAGATCCCGCGTATAGCGAGACGTTTTACCCGCTCAATTCGTTCGGATGGAGCCCGCTGCGCGCGCTTGAGAGCGAGAAGTTTCACCTCATCGATGCGCCTAAGCCGGAGCTGTATGACTTGGCCAGCGATCCGAACGAGATGCGCAATATTGCGGACGAGCAACCTGCCACCGTGGCCGTGATGCGCGAAAAGCTGCGGGCGCTGGCCGCGCACAATCCTTTTCAAGAACAAGCGGGCAAAGCGAACCAAGGTGCGGGAAATTTGACTCCGGAGGCGCAGGAGAAATTGCGCTCGCTCGGTTATTTCGGATTCCGCGCGTCGATTTCGCCCGAGGTGCTGAAGAATGGGTTGCCCGATCCGAAGGACAAAATCGGTGAGTTCAACACGATTCTGAAAGCGGGTGATCTGTTCCAGCAAAACCGGGACGAGGATGCGATCGCGCTTTTGCATCACATCCAGGAGAGAGACCCGCGAATGTACGTGATTCCCTTCATGCTTGGCGAATCGGAGCTGCGCGGGCAGCGGTGGAACGAAGCGACGGAAGAACTTTCACATTGCCTCGAACTGAATCCAAATTTCGACAATGCCATGACTGGGCTGGCGCTGGCGCTCTCGAAGCTGGGCCGCGGCGAAGAAGCCCGGCAATGGCTCGATAAGGCGGCACAGATCAATCCGGGAAATTACCGCGCGTGGTATCAGAAAGGATTGCTGGATCAAGCTGGCAATCCCACGGCCGCGCAAGCGGACTTCGAGAAAGCGATTGCGATTCAGCCGAACTTTGCTCCAGGCCAGCGCGAGGAGGGGATGTTGCTTTTTGAGCATAAAGACTATACAGCCGCCGCGATCCATCTGGAAAAAGCTATCGGCCTGGGGCTGGACAGCGCTCGCACCCACAACTATCTTGGCATCTGCTATGCGCAAACAAAGCGCATAGCAAATGCCATTCGCGAGCATCAGCGCGCTATCGAACTCGATCCCAAGCTGGCCGAGGCGCATCTGAATTTGGGATTCGACTACGAGAAACTCGGCAACACAAAAGCCGCTGAGACGGAGTATGCGAGAGCCTGCCAACTCAGCGCGTCGATGTGCCAGCTGGTGAAATCACGCCCGAGGCAACCAAACTAATTCGGCCTGTCAGCGGCACCTTTGGTGCTGGGCGGCGCACTGTTCGACCGCTCCAATCGCTGCAACAATCGTTGTGCTTGGTCTCTGAACTGGCCGGAGGGAAACGCGTTCAGGAAGGCGTGGAGTTGTCCTACGGCCTCGGTCAGCTTGCCGGTGCGGAGGTGCAGCGTTCCCTGCAAGAACTTGCCGAAGGCCGAATCCGGCTGCCGCCTGAAACCCTCGTTAAGAAAGTTTTGCGCATCCGGAAGCTGGCTCATCAGCATGCACACGTTGGCGAGATTGAAGTACCCCATGGCATCGCTCCGATTCAGCTCAACGACCTTCTCGAATTCGGCGTGGGCCGCCTCCAGGTGAGACTGATTCAGTTCATCCGACCCGAGATTATTGTGTGCAGGATAGAAGTCAGGAGCGAGTTCGATTGCCTTGCGATAGTGGGCAATCGCTTCATCTTTGTTGTTGTCGCGATCCGCCTGCGCGCCCTTCTCGAATTCCTTCACAGCCTTCTTGGGAAAATTCCTGGAGTACTCGCGAATGTCCATCAGGTTAGGATTACTACCCTGTTGGCGCGAGGCCGGAGCAACGGCGTTCGTCGAACTCTTCGGAGTTAACTGGATATCGAGCATCACAGTCGGTGCAAGAGAAATCGGACGAATGTCGGCTGTCACGTGAACGGATTGGTACTGATCGTCCTCGATTCTCACTTCGTAAGACTCCGGAAGAAGGTTATGGAACCCGAATGTGCCCTGCGAGTCCGTATAGGTACTATCCATGGGTGTTTTATGCAGGTCGAGAAAAACCATAACGCGCTGCGTCGGAGCGTCACCACGAACGACACGAATCCGCCCCACGATGGAGCCGAGTGACTCCTGGGCAGCTGCATCGAAGACTCCGGAGACAATCCAGAGAAAACCTGCCAAATAAAGGAGGATCCTTCGCAGTCGGGCGAGTCTTGCCATGCAGGCACCGCCAAAATAATTGGGCCTGCCCGCGTCAAGCGGACAGGCCCAGCGTATCAAAGGCTTCAGTTAAAAGGTAAGTTTCAATCCCAACTGAAGGTCTCTGCCATCGAGAGTTCCGCCGGCCTCCCCGAACTGTGGGTCGTCGAGACTGTTGTGCGCACCACCCCCAGCCGTCGCTAGCAGGAAATTCGCCCGATTAAAGATGTTAAACGCCGAGGCTTCGAACTTCAGGTTGATGCGTTCGGTGAACTTGAAATTCCTGACCAGCGTCATATCAGAACTCCATTGTCCCGGGCCAGTAAAGGTGTTGCGCCCGAGGTTGCCGACGCAAGCCAGACAAGGCGCAGACAAGGTCGGAAAACCCGTGCCTGAGTAAGAGGCAGGCGCAGTCGCCGAGAAAAAGCTGAACGTCCCGCCGGGCCCCCAACCATTTTTCCAAGCATCACGGCTCTGAGAGAAATGGGCCATATTGCTATTGGGCCGATCAACGCCCGGTGATTGAGCATCCAGAGTCCACTCGCCCCCGAGGTTCTCGCAGTTATTTGGAATGTCCGCAGCAACGCAGGGTGCGGAAGGTACCCCCCCAGCGCAATTGCCTCCGAGCTCAACCAGACAGGATGGTGTGTTGCGTGCGTATGGCGACCAGTGTGCGCCGCTCTGGAATGACCAGATGCCATTCAGAGACCAGCCCCCGAGGACGGCCCCCGTGGCCCCGTGAAGGTTTTGACCAGGCAAATTAATCACATAGTTCAGTGACAGACGATGCCGAACGTCGAAAATGGAATTGCCGCGGTCGAGACCGGGATATACGTCGTCGGTGCTATAGCCATCGCCCGCCGCCGCGCCCGCCGCTGTGGTAGCCGCGTCATGCCACGACGAACCATTATCAATGGAGTGACTATACGTGTAGTTGGCGTTGAACAGCACGCCATGGGTCATCTGCTTCCTGAGCGCCAGTTGCAATCCACTGTAATTGGAGTTGTTCGCGTTCTGCCAATTGCGGAGAACGGCATAATTTGGATTCGGGAATCCACCCAGACCAATTACGTTCTCTCCAATATTGTTCGTGAGAGTGGCGCCCACAGGCAAAGCTCCTCCGGTTGCACGATTGATCTGCTGCGCTCGGAACAGCCTGTGGCCCACGGTTCCCACATAATTGGCTTCCACTACCCACTTCGGAGCGATTTCGCGCTGGATGCCGTAGAAGAAGTTATAGACGTATGGATCCTTGATACCTTGTGGCAGAACAATGCCAGTCAGGAATGCAAAGTCCCCGTTCGTGTAGTCCCAGCCAGTCAGGTTGCCAACAGCTTGCGCACCCGCGCCTTGTCCGGGATTGCTTCCCGTCCCGGTATATGAAGGCGGTGCGCCGGAAGGCCCGCACGTTGAAGGAGTGGGACAGACTGTCGGTCCGTAGATGACAGTACCCGGAATGCCGTAGTACGAACCGACGGCATTGAAAGAATAAAAAGGAGGATTCCAGCGGGAGTTGGAGAGCGGGTTATACAAAGTGCCCTCATACGAGATACCAAAACCGCCGCGCATCGCGGTTTTGCCGTCGCCGAAGAGATCCCATGCAAATCCAACGCGAGGTCCGAAGTCGTTATACTTGTTGGGACCTAAGCTGCTTGCCGTGGCAAAACCACCGGGGCCGCAAACGCCCGCCAAAATCTGGGTGTTCGGGGCGATTGTCGCCGGGCATCCCGGACTTCCGAAAGGAGCGTTGGCATCCATTACTTGTCCAGCGATGCCCGGAATGATGCTTGAAGGCGGTCCCAGGATAAAGGTCGTGACCTGGTTGTCTTCCTCTGTATGCCGCTTGTAGAAATCCCAACGCAGTCCAAGATTGAGCGTCAGACGCTTTGTCGTCTTCCAGTCATCCTGAAAATACGCACCGACTTCCCAATTACGCCAGTGGCGGATGCTCGGCTGGAGGAAGGCCTGGGGATCGCCGTTAATCGTATTGCAGGCCAGACTCGTGCAAAAGTCTGGGTTTACGCCCGCAGCCTGACCATTCGGGGTGTCGGCGGCGAAGTAGAGCGGATCCGCAAACTCATATGAGCCGCGCGCCACGCTGAACAGGCTATTCTCCAGATTACGGCGTAGGTCGGCTCCAATCTTGAAGCTGTGGTTGCCATGGGTAATTGAAACCATATCTCCATAGCTGTATTCATGATCCTTGAAGTACTGGGGGTAGCCGTTATAGGAACCGAATCCGGTTACGGCGTCCTGAAAACTGATGTCGGGCACGCCCGGCAGATTGGCGGTGATCTGGAGATTGTTTTGGGTGTAGCCCAAACGGAGTTCATTCAAAATCGTGGGCGAGAACGTGTGTACATAGCTGAAGCTCGCGTTCGGGAAGTAATCGTTGTTCGGATTCCTGAAACCACGTGTGCAATTCGAGTTGCAGTTATTGCCCCCGAACCTGTCGGTATTATGATCCCAGTTCATTTCCGCGAACATGCGGTTGTTGACGCTCCAGTTATAGTCGAAACGACCCATCGCTTCATTGCCGTTGAATAAATTTCCGAGCGTCTGAGTCTGGCTGCCGAAGACGGCGACGCTATTGTTCAGGAAAGCTGAGCCTCGATTGAAAGTTCCGGGGGTTACGGACAGAGGACAGGCCCCCCCGGCATTCGTTATATCGTTGCCCGTAACTCCTATGATGGGAATAAGCTTCGGCCCAGAGGAGGAGCAAAGCCACGAGGTGTAGTCGGGGGTACCTGCGGTGCCGAGTCCTATGTTAGTTGTGACGTACTGATCGAGCGTCTGGGACGGGGTCCCAACTACAGAAGGGGCGAAATTCGAATACAGGAGAGCAGCAACGGAACCTGGGTTGCCGGACTCAACCGCGGTTCTCCATTCCGGCGATTCCACCGTGATCGTTTGTGGCGTACCCTGAGTCACAAATCGATCTCCCTGATAAGAGCCGAAGAAGAAGAGTTTGTCCTTGATGATCGGGCCGCCTGCCGTGAAACCAAACTGATTGAAATGGAGCGGTATCCTGGCCACGCCCTGTGAGTTCAGGAAGTAATCGTTGGCATCAAAATCGCTGTTCCGCAGATATTCCCAAACGCTTCCATGCAGGCTGTTGGTGCCCGATTTGGTGACGAGGTTATTGATGCTGCCCGCGCTACTGCCGTACTGCGCCGACATGTTCAACGTCAATTGCTGGAATTCCGCAACTGTGTCCTGAATGGGGACGTTGTTATTACCGCCGCTTATATCCTTGTTCGAAACACCATTGATCAGGAATCCGTTAAAGTCCTCGCGCACCCCGTTGACGACCGTGTTGTGGCCCGCCTCGAAATCGACACCCATCACGTTCACGGCACCTGGCGCCAACTGCATGAGATCATAGACGTTGCGGCCATTGAGAGGCAGGTTGGCGATTTGAGTCGAACCTATGGTCGTTGCCAGTTTAGAGTCTTCTGTATCGACGGCCGCGGATTCGCCGGTAACTTCGATTACTTCGGAAGCCTTGCCAATCTGAAGCTTGAAGTCCACGTGCGTGATGACACCGGCGTTCGAGGGCACATTGCTATTGGATACGGTCTTGAATCCGGACGCTTCAACAGTAAGAGTGTAAGAACCCACCGGCACCGAGTTCACTGCATAGTTCCCACTGGCGTTCGTGGTGGCGCCGACGATTAAGTCGGTCGCCGTGTTCTTAATCGTCACCTTGGCATTGGCCACGGCGGCGCCGCTGGGATCGGTCACGGTGCCGGAAAACTGTCCATTCTGAACCTGTGCGAATGCGCTGAAGCTCAAAGCCAGCACGGCGATTACTGCGAAGCAGAACTGCAATCTTTTCATCGTCTCCCCCTGAAACCTGTCGCGCGAAATTGTCGTTGCGTCCATGGAAGCTTGCCTTGGTCTATCTGTCTGTCCGTAAGCTTGCTTGGATCAATTTTCTTTCGACGTGCCCATGTAGTGCTTTTGGGTTAGCGGGGCACTTGTGGCACCAAATGTAATCGCTTTATTTTTCAATAGTTTAGAATGTGATCGTCACAGAAAAACTATGATAAATAGGATGGCCATTTGCGCCTGGATTCCAAATTCTGTATCTACAATCACCGCAAGATGTGACCCCAATCACCCGCCTCTGGCTGATCCGCCACACATGTCCGAAGGCTGCTAGCGAGGCGGGTGATCGGGCTTGGACCCGGTCGATGCCGGCGCAACCGCGCCGCGGCCTTGTTCGCCCCGACCCTCCTCCAGGACCAACTCCCGATCGGCGGCGCAGGGACCCAGCCTATCAACTTGACCGCTGGGCCACCGGACGGCGATGGAGTCAACGCGGGTCGCGGCGCCTAGCCCGAAATGCAAGCGAGGGTCGCTGGCGCTTTCGAAGCTGCTGTTAGTCCGGGCCTCGGAGTACTGCTTAAAACCAGCAGCGGTAATTTCGACCTGTGCGCCGAAGCCGTCGCGGTTGGATTTGTGGCCAACCATCTTAAGGCGCAGCCAATGGCCGGGCTGGGGCACTTCGTTGCGCAGCAAAACGGGAGAGCCGTCCATATTCGTGATGAGCAAATCCATGCGGCCGCGGTTCCAGAAGTCGGCGGCGAGCGCGGCACGGCCTATGTATTTCTTCGCTAGCGCAGGGCCGGACTTTTCGCCGATCTCCTCAAATTTCCCGACTTTATCTTGATAGCCAAGATTGTGAAATAAGAATGGCCGTTCGGCGTATCCCACGCCAAAGGTTTGTCCTTCAACTTGCGCATCGACGTGGCCGTTCGCCATAAAAATGTCGGGCCAGCCGTCGTTGTCGTAGTCGAAGAACTTCACTCCAAAGCCAAGGTATGGATAGCCGATGGCGGCGATTCCCGCCGGGCCAGCCATGTCTGTGAACTCGCCGTTATGGTCGTTGTGGTAGAGATTTTTCGTGTCGTCGGAGAAATTCGTTTTGACAATATCGGGCCAACCATCGCGATCGTAGTCTTCGGAATCGATACCCATGCCGGCTTGCTCGCGGCCATCTGAGCTATAGGCAACTCCGGCTTCGGCGCCAACCTCGGTGAAACCGCCTTTGCAGTTGTTGTGGTAGAGCAGGCTGGGCGAAGAATCATTGGCGACGTAGAGATCCAGGCAGCCGTCTTTGTCATAGTCGAGCCAAAGTGCGCCCAGCCCGTAGTAGCGGTCGGGATCGATGTTGAGCTTTTCGGTGACGTCGGTGAACGTGCCGTCTCCATTGTTGTGGTAAAGACGGTCGCGAGCGCCCTTGAGTCCGCGCGGGCCGCAGTTCACTGGGATGCCGCGATATTGGCAGAATGGACCGACGCCAAACGGAGGCAGATTGTTCATGTCGACATCGACGTAGTCGGCGACGAACAGGTCGAGGTTGCCGTCGTTATCGTAATCGCCGAAAGCGGCGCTAGTTCCCCATTCGGCGGCGTTGGCGACGCCGGCTTTCGCGGTTACATCGGTGAAGCTGCCGTCGTGATTGTTGTGATAGAGAGCCGAGCCGTGATAGCCGGTGATGTAGACATCTTCCCAGCCATCGTTGTCATAGTCGCCGATCGCGACGCCGTATCCCCAGCCGCAAAAATTCAGCCCCGATTTCGCGGATACATCGGTAAACGTGCCGTCGTGATTGTTGTGATAGAGCTTCGGCGGATGGCACTTGCCGGCTTTGTAATCTTCGATGGTCGAGCCGTCTACAAGAAGGATGTCGAGCCAGCCGTCGTTGTCGTAGTCGAATGCGGCAGCGCCTCCGCATTGCGTTTCGACGATGTACAGCTTTTCACGGCTGCCACAAAGTAAGTGGAAGTCGATGCCGGCGGCGCGAGTGACGTCCGCGAAGAGAGGATGTGTTGATGGCGGCGTCTTCGCTGCCAGCTTGGCCGCGTTCGATTTCTGTTCGCGCGAGGAGTGTGTTTGCGTCGCTTGGGCCAAAGCGGTAGGGATGCCGTCGCAGGAGAGGGCAACAAGCAGAGCAACGGCTATCGTGAGACGCAGGACTCTTATCATCACTGATCCCGCCCTGTGGCCATGCCCGCCGTGGGTCGTTGCGACCTCTTGAGTTCCGCGAAACGTTCCCGCTCGGCGCTGGCGTCCTCGGCTTTGCCGAGCTTTTCGAGAGCGCGAGCCAATTGATAGTGCGGGCTGGGATCGGTTGGCTTGAGCTCAATCGCTTTGCGCAGAGAAATCTCCGCCGGAGCCGCTTGCCCCGCCGCCAACTGCGCCTTGCCCAGGTTGTACCAAACGTCGGGATTCGGCGGATCGAGCTGTGCAGCACGCAGCAGGCTCGAAATCGCTGCGTCATACTGGCCGCGCTCAAGAAGCGAGTGCCCCAGTTCATACACGACCGAGGGCGACTCGCCCGACCGCCGCAACTCTTCCCTATATTCAGCGATGGCCTCGTCGTCGCGGCCCAGGCTGGCGTAGGCAAATCCGAGATGGTAGTGTCCCAGGCGAATCGACGCGTCGAGCTTGAGCGCGGTCTTGAATTCGTCAATAGCCTGCAGGCTGCGATTGGAGTTGAGATACGCGCGGCCCAGCAAGATGTGGCCGAGCGCATTCGTAGGATTGAGTTTGTTCGAGGCCTGCAGTTCGACGGCTGCCTTTACGTAGTCATCCTGGCTCAGGAACACCAGCGCCAGGTCGAAGCGGATGGATGCATCTTTGGCGTCGAGGTCGCGGGCGCGCGCCAGTTGATCCTCGGCCTGCTTCAAGTCCCCGGTTTTGAAGTAGGCCACGCCCAGGTAGTGGCGGAACTGTGAATCGCGCGGCCAGCGCGAAACCGATTGCTGTCCAAGAACGATCGCCTGTCGCCATTGACCGGAGTCGATCTCCTGCAGCAACTGATCGCGCGTTTGCGATTGCGTCTGTGCGAAAGCAATCGCGGACAAAAGAAACGCAGCGAGAAGCACGCTGATCGTGAGAAGGGCTATGTGACTGCTTCTGTGGAGGCGGGGTTCTGCCCCGCCAAGACGGGCCAGCGGCCCGCCGACACACATTTTTCCTGTGCGGGCGGTTGACTTGTATCGACGCCTTCCGCCTGTGCTCTCGCCGTTTGTCATTGCGAATGCTGCCATCGTATCTTTTCTACGCAGCGGGCCGCAATGTGCGCAGACCACGGTAGAAAAGGAGGATTCGATGAACACCGGCGACTTTCTTCGAATGTTCACCTACGACCACTGGGCAAATCGCGAATGCTTGAAGGCGATGCAAGCCGGCGGATCGATTTCCGGCGCGAGCGTTGGACGAATCGCACACATTCTCTCGGCAGAAAAGCTATGGCTGGAGCGCCTGCAAAATCAGAAGCAGAGCTTGCCGGTCTGGCCGGGTTCGACTGTGGCGGAGTGCGCGGCGCTGGCAGATGAAATGGCCTTGGCGTGGCGAGATTTTTTGGCGAAGCTCGGGTCTGGCGGCCTCAATGAGAAGATCGAATACCGCAACAGCAAGGGCGACCCGTGGTCCAGCCGCGTGGAAGATGTACTCATGCACGTGCTCATGCACTCCGCTTACCACCGGGGACAGATCGCGATCGAGATGCGAGCCGCAGGGCTGGAACCGGCCTATACGGATTTCATTCATGCGGTGCGGCAAGGGTTTGTGGAGTAAAGTCTTCTTGCTCCACTTGAGGAGGGCTTAATGGATCGCGGCGTGATATGGCGGGTTGGGGTTCCGTTGGTGGTGGGGGCGTGGGCTTTGTGGCAGTTGTCTATATCTCCTGTGGGATCGCGGGGGCCGGTGCGGTTGATTGGATTGGCGCTTGCTGTAATCGGCTTGGCGGGCGTCATTGCGGCGCGCTATACCTTGGGCCGGTCGTTCTCGATTGCGCCGAAAGCGTGGGCGCTGGTCACGACGGGGATTTATTCTCGGATTCGCAATCCTATTTACGTTTCAGGCGAAATTTTCTTAATTGGGGTCGCGATCATGCTTTGGAATCCAATCCTCACCGTGATAGTGGTGGCAGTCATTCCGCTCCAGCTCTGGCGGGCCAGGCGCGAAGCGAAAGTTCTGGAAGAAAAGTTTGGCGAGGAATATCGAGACTATCGGCGGCAAACATGGTTTTAGTATCGCGTTTCGCAGTACGCGAATGAGTCTCCAGTTTGTGCTCTAATTTTTGGTCCGCGTACATCCTGACCACCGCGGTGCCGCATCTCTTGAAGAAATCGGAAGGCAGGAGAACGGTTCGTGCATCTCAAAACGAAACTTGCGATTGGCTTGGGCGTTCTCTTCATTCTCACTCTGAGAGAAATTCCCGCGTGCGCGCAGGGCGTGACCGCCGCGCTCTCAGGCACTGTCACTGACTCTTCCGGAAAAATGGTCCCCAACGCCAAAGTCACCGCCCTGAACGCAAGTACCGGCCAATCGACCGATACCCAAACTGACGCCAGTGGAAAATATTTCCTGCCCAACCTCACACTAGGCCTATACAAGGTTTCCGTTTCCGCGGAAGGAATTGGCAGTGGCTCTGCCGAAGCCGCACTGTCTCCCCCCATTTCGCAACAGCTGGACATTTCCGTAGCTTCCCCGCCCGCGGAGCCGCCAGAAGGGAGTTCGACTTCGGGTACCGACGCCCCACTCGCGGCCGCGCCACCCGAGAATCTGCCCAACGCTCCATCAAGTCAAAGTACCCCTTCTCTTGGCGACCTCGGATTTTCTCCAGCGGAGACTGAAGCCAACGCGCGCGAGCAAGCCTTGCTCGATAAGCGATCCCACATGCTGAAGATTCACCAGCGCATGGGTTTGATCACCGCCATTCCTCTAGCGGCCACGGTTATCACTTCGATGAACGCAGGTGGCCGCGACACGAGTTCCGCTTCCCGCGATCTGCACGTCGCGTTGGGATCGCTCACCGGAGACTTGTACGGTATCACCGCCTACTATGCCATCCGCGCGCCAAGAGTGCCGGGGACAGAAACGCGTGGGCCAATTCGCGTGCACAAGATTCTGGCCTGGATTCACGGGCCGGGAATGATCGCGACCCCGATTTTGGGAGCGATGGCTTTCAACCAAAAGAATAATGGTGAAAAAGTTCATGGCATCGCCTCCGCTCACGGTCCTGTGGCGATCATCACCGCTGGAGCCTACGGTGCCGCTCTTTTGTCGGTATCAGTCAAATTCTGAGCTGGGTTTATGACGCTTGAATTTATGAAGAAGATGCTGGTGGCCTTTCTGCTGTTGGCAGCGGCTCACGCCTTCGCAGCTGAAGGCCAGTGGATACTCAAGCAGAGCACGCTGTCCTACCATGTGTCTCACCCGCTGCATCAGGTCGATGGCGTCAGCCATGCCGCCCGCGGCAAGGGGGTTTGCCACGATGGAACGTGTGAATTTCTGATTGCCGTGCCCGTCAAATCGTTCGATTCGGGCGACAGCAATCGCGATTTGCACATGCTCCAGGTTACACGGGGAGCGGAATTTCCCATGGTCACGGTGCGCACTCGGTTGCCGGAGGCCGCCGCCGCGTCGGCTTCGCTCAAGGCCGATCTGGAGGTCCAGTTTGCCGGACAGACGGCGCAATACAAGCAGGTTCCTTTTCAACTGACCCGCCAAGGAAACGAGACGCGAATCTCGGGAACGATTCCCTCCACACTTACCGACTTCAAGATCGATCCGCCCTCGCTTTTGACTATGCCAGTAAAGAATGACATTCCGGTGCGTATTGAGATGACGTGGAGCACAGACTAATCGGATCTACTAA
>Ga0182030_10008719_pt1 | contig 20915 bp, 17 predicted proteins | sample 812S3MmetaG_FD_121299 | JGI IMG/M metagenome (GOLD analysis project Ga0182030, IMG submission 121299) | Permafrost microbial communities from Stordalen Mire, Sweden - 812S3M metaG (Illumina Assembly) | ecosystem: Environmental > Terrestrial > Soil > Wetlands > Permafrost | place: Sweden...
CGCTATGTGCGACGGCGTCACCCAGGGCTTGCCGGGCATGGAGCTGTCGCTGTTCAGTCGCGATGTGATCGCGATGGCGACCGCCGTGGCGCTGTCGCACGACATGTTCGACGCCGCGCTGTGCCTGGGCGTGTGCGACAAGATCGTCCCCGGACTGCTGATCGGCGTGCTGTCGTTCGGCCATCTGCCGGTGATCTTCGTGCCCGGCGGCCCGATGCCGTCCGGCATCGCCAATCAGGAAAAGGCGCGCGTGCGCCAGCTGTACGCGCAGGGCAAGGCCGACCGCCAGCAGCTGCTCGAGTCCGAAGCCAGGAGCTATCACGCGCCCGGCACCTGTACGTTCTACGGCACGGCCAACAGCAACCAGATGCTCATGGAAGTGATGGGACTGCATCTGCCGGGCGCGGCGTTCGTGCCGCCGAACACGCCGCTGCGCGACGCGCTGACACGCGCCGCCGCCCGGCGTGCTGCTGCGATCAGCGCGCTCGGCACGCACTACCTGCCACTGTGCGACACCATCGACGAGCGCGCGATCGTCAACGCCATCGTCGGCCTGCTCGCGACCGGCGGTTCCACCAATCACACCATTCACCTGGTAGCGATGGCGCGCGCCGCCGGCATCGCCATCAACTGGGACGACTTCAGCGACCTGTCGCGCGTGGTGCCGCTGCTGGCGCGCATCTATCCGAACGGCAGCGCCGACGTGAATCATTTCCAGGCGGCCGGCGGCAGCGGATTCCTGATTCGCGAACTGCTGGGCGCCGGACTGCTGCACCCCGACGTGCACACAGTGATGGGAACCGGGCTCGCTCACTATGCCGAGGAGCCGTGGCTGCGCGATGGCGAGCTGCACTGGCGGCCCGCGCCCGAGCACAGCGGCGACAGCAGCGTGCTGCGGCCGGTCGCCAATCCGTTCAGTGCCGATGGCGGGCTGAAGCTGCTGTGCGGCAACCTCGGGCGTGCCGTCATCAAGACCTCGGCGGTCGCCGAGCAGCACCGCATCGTCGAGGCGCCCGCGCTGGTGTTCGATGATCAGGCGCAGGTCGCGTCGGCGTTTGCCGCCGGCACGCTGGAGCGAGATGTCGTGGTGGTGGTGCGCTTCCAGGGACCACGCGCCAACGGCATGCCGGAATTGCATGCGCTGACGCCGCCGCTGGCGGTGCTGCAGAAGCGCGGCTTTCGGGTCGCGCTGGTGACCGATGGGCGCATGTCGGGTGCGTCGGGCAGTGTGCCGGCGGCCATCCACGTGTGTCCGGAATGCCTGCTGGGCGGACCGCTGGCCCGGGTACGCGACGGCGATGTCATCCGGCTCGACAGCGTCGCCGGCACGCTCGACGCACAGGTACCCGAGGACAGCTGGCAGCGGCGCGAACTGCCGCAGCCCTCGTTGTCGGGCAATGCGCAGGGCATGGGCAGGGAGCTGTTCGGCACTTTTCGCGCCGCAGCCGGCGACGCCGAATCCGGCGCACTGAGCTGCTTCGCATGACGGCCCAGGCACCATCATCCAGGCGGCATCATGGGTAGCGCCACCATGCGCACCCTCATGGCGACCTCGCCGGTGATCCCGGTGCTGACCATCGAGCGGCTCGAGCAGGCAGTGCCGCTGGCCCGGGCGCTGGTGCGTGGCGGATTGCGGGTGCTGGAAGTCACGCTGCGCACCGCGTGTGCGCTCGAGGCGATTCGCGCGATGCGCTCAGCGGTGCCCGAGGCGATCGTCGGCGCCGGCACGCTGACGCGGGTGCGCGACTTCGGCGACTGCGCGGCGGTCGGCGCGCAGTTCGGTGTCACCCCGGGTCTGACCGCCGAGCTGATCGGCGCGAGCGCCGGCTGCGGGTTCCCCCTGCTGCCGGGCGTCATGACGCCGACCGAGCTGGTGGCGGCGCGCGCCGCGGGCTTCGACGCCTGCAAATTGTTCCCGGCGCAGCAGGCTGGCGGCGTCGCCATGCTCAAGGCGCTGGGTGGGCCGTTTCCGGATCACGCCTTCTGTCCCACCGGCGGGGTCACCCGTGCGAACGCCGCTGACTACCTGGCGTTGCCGAACGTGCTGTGCGTGGGCGGCTCCTGGATCACGCCGCCGGCGGCTCTGGCGGCGGGCGACTGGGACGCGGTCGAGGCGCTGGCGCGCGACGCGGCGGCTCTGCGCCCCTGATTCCCGCGAATACGTTATGCTCGCCGACGCGACTTGATTTGCTGGAACTTGTTTAGGCCACCAGGCGTCCCATTGACGTGAACATCCCCGGACCATTGAACGCGATACGACGCTGGCCGCAGCAACGGCTGATCGCGCTGGTCGCAGTATTCGCGGTGTTCGGCGCCGGCGTGGCGCAGGCGGCCCATTTCCACAAGAACGAAGGCGCCCGTGGCGCCGAGACGCACCTGCAGTGCCTGCTGTGCGCGCATGCCGACCGCTCGGCCGGACCCCCTGTGCTGCCGCAGCACGCAGGTCCAACCCTGGCGCTGCTGACGCTGATCACGCCACTCGCCGCAGCCGAGCTACGCCTGCCGCGCGCCGTCTACTACGACATCCGCGGTCCACCCGCGGCCTGATCCTGATCGCCCGTCCAGCGCGGCGGGCCCAGCTTCATCGCCTACGTCTCACGGCTACGCCCGTGCACGCGTCCATCGGCTTTCTCAGGATCCCTTGCATGTCATACCCCAATACCCGTATCGCGCTGGCCGTGGCGGCCGGCGCCCTGCTGGCGGCGCCGCCGCTGCGCGCCGACGACACTCCCGCCGCACCCACAACTGCTGCTGCTGCCGCGGCGGCCAATAACGCTGCTGCCACCGACGACATCCTGCCGACGGTGGTCGTCACCGCCCAGAAGCTCAACGAGAAGCGCGCCGGCATCGAGACCCAGACCGGCGCCTCCACCTACACCATCGACGATGCCGCGATTGCGGCGACGCCCGGCGGCGACAACACGCTGTTGAACCAGGTGATCATGCAGGCGCCGGACGTGGCGCAGGATTCCTTCGGCCAGTTCCACGTGCGCGGTGATCACAACGACCTGCAATACCGCCTGAACGGCATCATCCTGCCGGAGGGCATCAGCGTGTTCGGGCAGTCATTGAGCCCGCGGCTGATCTCCTCGCTCAAGCTCATCACCGGCGCGCTGCCGGCAGAGTACGGATTGCGCACCGCCGGCATCATCGACATGACCACCAAGAGTGGCGTGCTCGAACCGGGCGGCTCGGTGTCGCTGTACGGCGGCAGCCACGGCACCTTCGAACCGAGCGTCGACTACGGCGGCAGTTCCGGCAACCTGAACTACTTTGTGTCCGCGGACATGCTGCGCAATGACCTGGGCATCGAGTCGCCCGACGGCAGCTCCGATCCGCTGCACGACCATTCGACCCAATATCATGGCTTCGGCTACTTCGAGGACATCCTGGGTTCCGACGACCGCCTGTCGCTGATCGTCGGCACGTCGAACGACAAGTTCCAGATTCCCAACCAGAGTGGCCTGGAACCGTCGCTGGGACTCGACGTGAATGGCCAGGCCGCGTTCGCCAGCGCCGACCTGAACGAGAACCAGCGCGAGCTGACCAGTTACGCGATCCTGAGCTGGCAGCACACGCAGGACGCGCTCGACTGGCAGAGCTCGGTGACCAGCCGTTACTCATCGCTGAGCTTCACGCCCGATGCGCTCGGCGACCTGCTGTACAACGGCATCGCGCAGTCGGCCTACAAGCGCGATATCGCCTTCGGCTGGCAGACTGATGCGGCCTACAAGCTCAACGATGCGCACACCGCGCGCGCCGGGCTGTACCTGCAGCATGACAATGCCACCAGCGTCACCAGCTCGCAGGTGCTGCCGGCCGGCGCCGATGGGGCACAGACCAGCGATGTGCCGCTGATAATTGCCGACAACGGCTCACAGACGCAGTGGGTCGAGAGCCTCTACCTGCAGGACGAATGGACCGTCCTGGCGCCGCTCACGATCAACTACGGCCTGCGTCTCGACCACTACAACGCCTACTCCAGCGGCAGCCAGCTGAGTCCGCGTATCAACGCGGTGTGGCAGGCTGCGAGCGGAACCACCGTGCACGCCGGCTTCTCGCGCTACTTCACGCCGCCACCGTTCGAGCTGGTCGGCTCGGAGACGATTTCCAAATTCGTCAACACCACGGCGGCGCCGCAGGTCGCGGCCGCCACGCCGCCGGTGGCCGAGCGCTCCAGCTACTTCGATGTCGGCGTGCAGCAGAAGCTGTCGCGGGCACTGACCTTGGGGTTGGACAGCTACTACCGGCGCTCGCAGAACCTGATCGACGAGGGTCAGTTCGGTGCGCCGATCATTCTCACGCCGTTCAATTACCTGAAGGGCAAGATCGAGGGCATCGAGTTCACCGGCAACTATGCCATCAGCAACTTCACTGCCTATGGCAACCTTGCGTTCCAGAGCGCCAAGGGACGCGACATCGAATCGGCGCAGTTCAATTTCTCGCCGCAGGATCTGGCCTACATCGCCAATAACTACATCCACCTCGATCATGAACAGCGTGCCACCGCCTCGGCCGGCGCCTCCTACCTGTGGGACGGCACGCGCTTCTCCACCGACATGCTGTTCGGCACCGGGCTGCGGGCGGATCAGCTGCTGGCCGATGGCAGCAGCATCCCGAACGGCGCTCACCTGCCCACCTACACGCAGTTCAATCTCGGAGTTAATCACGCCTTTCAGTTCAGCGGCAGCGGTGCGCTGACCGTGCGTTTCGATGTCATCAATATATTCGACAAGGTGTACGAGATCCGCAACGGCACCGGCGTCGGCGTTGGCGCACCGCAGTTCGGCCAGCGGCGCGGCTTCTTCGGCGGCGTGTCGAAGGACCTATAGCAAGCCACTCCGCCAAGGTATAGTCGCGCGACTTCGATCCCCGACTTCAACGGCGAGGAGACGCGATGCCGGATATGTTCCAAGTGTTCGTGCTGGCGATCGTGCAGGGTGTGTGCGAACTGCTGCCGGTGTCGAGTTCAGCGCATGTGATCATTGCCGAGAAGCTCATGGGGCTGGATCCGACCACTCCGGCGATGACCTTCCTGCTGGTGATGCTGCACACCGGCACCATGCTCGCGGTCATTGGCTATTTCTGGAACACCTGGCGCAGCCGATTCTTTTCCTCGGCTGCTGCGTTCTGGTCGTTCGCGCGCAATGTCGTCGTCGCCACCGCCTGCACCGGCATCCTTGGACTGGCGCTGACGCTGCTGATCGAACGGGTCGCACTCGGCGGCGCACCGGGTGCCGCGGTCGAGCAGCTGTTCGGCAACCTGACGCTGATCGCCGCAGCACTGGCGACGGTCGGCGTCATGATCATCTGGTCCGGCCTGCGCTCGCTGGGGACGCGCACGCTTGGAATTGACGAGAAAGCGTCGATGGGCATGCCCGATGCCGTCTGGATCGGTACCGTGCAGGGCCTGTGCCTGCCGTTCCGGGGCTTCTCGCGCTCCGGCGCCACGATTTCCACCGGCTTGTTTCGCGGCCTGCGCAAGGACCTGGTGGAGGACTTCAGCTTTGCGCTCGCGGTAGTGCTCACGCCCGCGGTGATCGTGCGCGAAGGGCACCGGTTGCTCAAGGCGCAGCACCTGGCGGGCGCCAGCGGCGACAGCCTCGGACCGGTCTGGCCATGCCTGGTCGGCATGGCGCTCAGTTTTGCCGCCGGCTGGCTGTCGCTGAAGTGGCTGTCGCGCTGGCTTGAGCATGGCCGCTGGCATCTGTTTGGGTATTACTGCCTGTTTGCCGCGGTGGTGGTGCTGATCGTCGCACGGCTCAGCTAGTGCGCCGGCAACGGCGTCGACGCTACCCTGCGATGGTTCGCGGATCACTCAAATCGGTTCGCCGTCGACAGTTCGTCCTCGAAATTAAATGTTATTAACTAATCAATGCCTTACAGGCAGTCCGGTTAACTATCGCGTGCACTGACTGTCATCCTATGGGCAGCACGCCTCATTAGAACGAGACGCAATACCTCATGACCCCGAACTCTCCGCCGAACCCAGCGGACCCCGGTGCCTACGGCGATTCCACAGCTGGCCGCTGGAAGATGATCTGGTGGATCCTCGGTGGCATCGCCTTGCTGGTACTGATCGTGCTCGGCGCGCGCTATCGCGCCGCCACCCACTCGGTACCCGGCATGCCGGGGCCGCCGGGAATGCCGGGCGCCCCGGGTGCCCCAGGCGGCCCAGGACGCGGCGGCATGAACGGTCCGCTGACGGTGGGCGTCGCCAGCGTCACCACGGGCGACATCCCCATCAGCATTAATGCGCTCGGCACCGTCACACCGCTGGCCACCGTCACCATTCACCCGCAGATCAATGGTCCGCTGATCCGGATCGCATTCACCGAGGGTCAGATGGTCAAGCGCGGCGACCTGCTGGCGCAGATCGATCCGCGACCCTACCAGGCCGCGGTTGACCAGGCCGACGGCCAGTTGAAGCGCGACCAGGCGTCGCTCGCCAACGCCAAGGTCGACCAGGAGCGTTACAAGACGCTGCTGGCCCAGAATTCGATTTCCGACCAGGTGTTTGCCACGCAGGTGGCGACAGTGGCGCAGCTGCAAGCCACGATCGCCAGCGACCGCGCCGCGCTCGAAGCCGCGCAGCTCAACCTCGACTATTGCCGCATTACCTCGCCGGTCGCCGGGCTGGTGGGGCTGCGGCAGGTGGACGTCGGCAACCTGATGCAGGCCAGCACTACGACCATCGCCGTGGTGACGCAGCTGCAGCCGATGTCGGTGTTGTTCACCGTGCCTGAAGACAGCCTGGCCAACATCCTGCAGCGACTGCGCGACGGGCAGAAGCTCGCGGTCGATGCGTTTGATCGCAGCATGACCAGCAAGATCACCAGCGGCGTGCTGGCAAACGCCGACAACCAGATCGACACCACCACCGGCACGCTCAAGCTGCGCGCGCTGTTCGATAATTCGAAATTCGAGCTGTTCCCCAACCAGTTCGTCAACGTGCGGCTGCTGCTCGACACGCTGCATAACGCCATCGTGGTGCCCGGCGCCGCCATGCAACAGGGCTCCTCGGGCAGCTACCTGTACGTCGTCAATGCCGACAACACCGTAAGCATGCGCGCGGTCACCACCGGTCCTTCCAGTGGCGATCTGGTCTCGATCAGCAAGGGCCTCGTCCCCGGCGAGCGCGTTGTGGTCGATGGCGCCGATCAGTTGCGCGACGGCGCGCGCGTCGTGGTCCCCGGGCCCGCCGCAGGCGCCACCGGCGCGGCCGGGGCGGCGTCCAGCGGCGGCCAGCACCTGCATCGCCGCGACGCGAGCAGTTCCGGCGGTGGTTATGCCAGCGGCGGCCAGTACCGGCATCAGCGCGACGGCGCCAGCTCCGGCGGTGCCGGCAGCTCGGGCGCGCCAAGCGGTGCACCCGCACCCTGACGGCCGGCGCGCACAGATGAATCCGTCACGCCCATTTATCGTCCGGCCAGTGGCGACCTCGCTGCTGATGGCCTCGATCCTGATCGTCGGCGCGATCGGCTACCTGTTCCTGCCGCTATCGGCGCTGCCGGAAGTGGACTACCCGACGATCCAGGTGCAGACCTTCCTGCCGGGCGCCAGCCCCGAGGTCATGACCTCGACGGTCAGCGCGCCACTGGAACGCCAGTTCGGCCAGATGCCGGGACTCAAGGAGATGTCATCGCGCAGCTCCGCCGGCGCCTCGGTGATCACGCTGCAGTTCGACCTGGCGCTCAATATCGATATCGCCGAACAGGAAGTACAGGCCGCGATCAACGCCGCTTCCAACCTGCTGCCGCAGAGCCTGCCAGCGCCGCCGATCTACGCCAAGGTCAACCCGGCCGACGCGCCGATCATGACGCTGGCGGCGACCTCCGCCTCGATGCCGATCACCCAGATCGAGGACCTGGCCGACACCCGAATCGCGCAGAAGATCTCGCAGATTTCCGGCGTCGGCCTGGTCAGCATCAACGGCGCGCAGCGCCCGGCGGTGCGCATCCAGGCCAACCTGTCGGCGCTCGCCGCCTACAACCTGAACATCGACGACCTGCGCACCACGATCTCGAACGCCAACTCCAACGCCCCCAAGGGCAGCTTCGACGGCACCGCGCGCTCATATTCGATCGACGCCAACGACCAGATCGCCAGCGCCGAGCAGTACAGCAACATCATTGTCGCCTACCGCAATGATGCGCCGGTGCGCCTGAAGGATGTCGCGACGGTGACGCAGAGCGCCGAGAACAACAAGCTCGCCAGCTGGATGAACCGCTCGCCGGCGATCCTGGTCAACGTGCAGCGCCAGCCGGGCGCCAACGTGATCGCGGTGGTCAACCAGATCCGCAAGGAGCTGCCGGACATCCGCGCCTCGATGCCCGCGAATGTCGATGTCACGGTGCTGACCGATCGCACCAACACCATTCGCGCCTCGGTCAACGACGTGCAGTTCGAGCTGTCGCTGGCCGTGGCGCTGGTGGTGCTGGTGATCTTCCTGTTCCTGCGCAACGTGCCGGCGACCATCATTCCGAGCCTGTCGGTGCCGCTGTCGCTGATCGGCACCTTCGCGATCATGTACCTCGCCGGCTTCAGCCTCAACAACCTGTCGCTGATGGCGCTCACCATCGGTTCCGGATTCGTGGTCGATGATGCGATCGTGATGATCGAGAACATCTCGCGCTACATCGAGAAGGGCGAAAAGCCCATGGCAGCGGCGCTCAAGGGCTCGGAGGAGATCGGCTTCACCATCGTGTCGCTGACGGTGTCGCTGATCGCGGTGCTGATCCCGCTGCTGTTCATGCGCGAGGTGGTGGGGCGGCTGTTCCGCGAGTTTGCCATCACGCTGTCGATTGCGATCCTGATCTCGGCACTGGTGTCGCTGACGCTGGTGCCGATGCTGTGCGCCAAGATGCTGTGCACCCGCAGCCAGGCCGAGGCGCGTGGCCACAGCGCGATCGCGCGCTGGGCGGAGCGCGCCTTTGAACGCGTGATCACCGAATACGACCGCATGCTCACCTGGGTACTCGACCACCAGCCGCTGGTGTTGTGGGTAGCCACCGGCACCGTGGTGCTGACGGTCGCGCTGTATGTCCTCATCCCCAAGGGCTTCTTCCCGCTGCAGGACACCGGCATCCTGCAGGGCACCACCGAGGCCGCCCCATCGGTGTCATTCGCCGCGATGATCGACCGCCAGCAGGCACTGGCCGACCTCATCCTGCGCGATCCCGATGTCGACAGCGTGTCGTCGTTCGTCGGCATAGATGGCGCCAACACTACGCTCAACAACGGCCGCTTCCTCATCAACCTCAAGCCCAAGAACCAGCGCGACGACGGCATCCTGCAGACCATGGCGCGCCTGGGCAACGCCGCGCGCAGCATCAGCGGCATCCGGCTGTACCTGCAGCCGGTGCAGGACCTGACCATCGATTCGACTGTCGGCCGGGCGCAGTATCAGTTCATCCTGGAGGCGGCCAGCGGCAGCACGCTGCGACCCTGGGTGCCGAAGCTGCTGCAGCGCCTCGGGAGCGACCCGAAGCTCGCCAACGTGTCGACCAACTTCGTCGACAACGGCCTGACGGTGCAGATCGACATCGATCGCGATACCGCGGCGCGCTTCGGCGTCACCGCCGCCACCATCGACAACGTGCTGTACGACGCCTTCGGCCAGCGCATCATCTCCACCATCTACACCCAGTCGAATGAATACCGGGTGATCATGGAGGGCGACCCGAAGCTGCAGACCTCGGTCGCCTCGTTGAACGACATCTACCTGCCCTCGGCCACGTCCGGCAGCGGCGGCCAGGTGCCGCTGGGATCGATAGCGCGCATCTCGGTGCAGGAGGCGCCGCTGGAAATCGATCACCTCGGCCAGTTCCCGGCCGCGATGTTCTCGTTCGACGCCGCGCCGGGCGCCTCGCTGGAGCAGGCGGTGGAGGCGATCCGCACCGCGCAGCAGCAGATCGGGCTGCCGGTCAGCATCACCAGCACCTTCGAGGGCGCGGCGCTGGCCTTCCAGTCCTCGCTGCGCAACGAGGTGCTGCTGATCCTGGCGGCGATCGCTACCGTCTACATCGTGCTTGGGGTGCTGTATGAGAGCTATATTCACCCGTTGACGATCCTGTCGACGCTGCCGTCCGCGGGTATCGGCGCGCTGCTGGCACTGATGATCGCCGGGCTCGACCTCAACATCATTTCTATCATTGGAATCATCCTGCTGATCGGCATCGTCAAGAAGAATGCCATCATGATGATCGACTTCGCACTCACCGCCGAGCGTGACGGCGGCAAGCCGGCGCGCCAGGCGATCCACGAGGCCGCGCTGCTGCGCTTCCGGCCGATCCTGATGACCACCGTGGCGGCATTGTTCGCCGCGCTGCCGCTGATGCTGGGCTCCGGCACCGGCGCCGAATTGCGCGCGCCGCTGGGCATCACCATCGTCGGTGGACTGCTGGTAAGCCAGCTGCTGACGCTGTTCACCACGCCGGTGATCTACCTGTTCTTCGACCGCCTCGCCGCCCGGGTGCGGCACTGGCGCGCGGCCGGTGCCGACGCCGGTGCCGGTGCCGGTGCCGCCCCAGACACTACGTCGCCGTTGCGCTAGTGCCACGATGAACATCTCAGCACCCTTCGTCCGCCGTCCGGTCGCCACCACGCTGCTGACCGTCGGCCTGGCGCTCGCCGGCGGCGTGGCCTTCTTCCTGCTGCCGGTCTCGCCGCTGCCCAGCGTCGATCTGCCGACCATCGTGGTATCGGCGTCGCTGCCCGGCGCCAGCCCGCTGACGGTTGCCACCAGCGTCACCACGCCGCTGGAGCGGCACCTCGGCACCATCGCCGGCGTCACCGAGATGACCTCGCAGAGTGCGGTCGGCAGTTCCAGTACCGTGCTGCAGTTCGACCTGAGCCGCAACATCGATGGCGCGGCACGCGACGTGGAAGCGGCGATCCAGGCCGCGCGCATCGACCTGCCGAGCTCGCTGCGCAGCAACCCGACTTATCGCAAGCTCAATCCGTCCGATGCCCCGGTCATGATCCTGGCGTTAACCTCCGATACGCTGACCGCCGGGCAGATCTACGATTCGGCCTCGACCATCATGCAGCAGAAGCTGCTGCAGGTGTCCGGCATCGGCGACGTTACCATCGGCGGCAGCTCGCTGCCGGCGGTGCGCGCGGAACTCAACCCGCGCGCGCTGTTCAAGTATGGGCTGGGGCTGGAGGACGTGCGTGCGGCGCTGTCGGCCGCCAACGCCAACAGTCCCAAGGGTGGCCTCGACATCGGCGGCGAGCGCTACCAGATCTACGTCAACGACACCGCCAGGCGCGCGGCCGAGTACCAATCGCTCATCGTCGGCTACCGCAACAACGCCGCGATCAGGCTGCAGGACGTCGCCACGGTCACCGACGGGGTGGAGAATGTGCGCAACCTCGGGCTGGCCGACGGCAAGCCCGCAGTGCTGCTGGTGCTGCACCGCCAGCCCGGCGCCAACGTCATCGATGTGGTTGACTCGATCCGCGCGCTGCTGCCGGAGCTGCAGGCGTCGATTCCGGCCAGCATCCGCATCATCCAGACGAATGACCGCACCGAGACCATTCGTGCGTCGCTGCGCGACGTGGAGCGCACGCTGCTGATCGCGATCGTGCTGGTGGTGCTGGTGGTGTTTGCGACGCTGCGCAACGCACGCGCCTCGCTGGTGCCGAGCGTCGCGGTGCCACTGTCGCTGGTCGGCACCTTCGGGGCGATGTACCTGCTCGGCTTCAGCCTCGACAACCTGTCGCTGATGGCACTGACAGTGGCGACCGGCTTCGTGGTCGACGACGCGATCGTCGTGCTGGAGAACATCTCGCGCCACATCGAAGAGGGCATGGGGCGCGTAGCGGCGGCGTTGCTCGGCGTGCGCGAGGTCGCCTTCACGGTGCTGGCGATGAGCCTGTCGCTGATCGCGGTATTCATGCCGATCCTGCTGATGGGTGGCATCGTCGGCCGCACCTTCCGGGAATTCGCGCTGACGCTGGCGGTCGCGATCCTCATCTCGATGGTGGTCTCGCTGACCACCACGCCGATGATGTGCGCCCAGGTGCTGCGGCGTGAGAGCGGGGCGCAGAACGGGTTCATGCGCGCATTGGAGCGCGGTTTCGATGCGATGCGCGACTTCTACGCGCGCTCGCTGCGGGTAGCGCTGCTGTTTCCGCGCACCGTAATGATCGTGCTGGCGATCACCGTGGCGCTGAACGTCTACCTGTACGCGATCATCCCCAAGGGCTTCTTTCCGCAGCAGGACACCGGCACGCTGACCGGCAACCTGCGCGCCGACCAGAGCATCTCGTTCCAGGCGATGGAGCACAAGCTGCGCAGCGTCATGAGTATTGTGCAGGCCGATCCGGCGGTGCAGGACGTGGTCGGCTTCACCGGCGGCGGCGGCGGCGGCCCGGGCGGCGCCACCAACACCGCCAACATTTTTGTCGGCCTGAAGCCGCTGGCGCAGCGACAGGCCAACAGCGACCGCGTGATCGCGCGGCTGCGCGCCAAGCTCGCCAATGTCACCGGCGTGCGGCTGTTCCTGCAGGCCATCCAGGACATCCGCGCCGGCGGGCGCCAGAGTAACTCCCAGTACCAGTACACCATCCTCAGCGACGATCTGGCCGAGCTCAACCTGTGGACGCCCAGGATCACCGAGGCCCTGAAAACAGTGCCGCAGCTGCTGGACATCAATTCCGACCGCCAGGACAACGGCCTCGACGTCGCACTGAACATCGATCGCGATACCGCAGCGCGACTCAATATCAACCTGTCCGAAATCGACAACACGCTGTACGACGCCTTCGGCCAGCGGCAGGTGTCCACGATCTACAACGACATGAACCAGTATCACGTCGTCATGGAAGTCGACCCGAGCTTCTGGCAGAGCCCGGAGACCCTCAAGGAGGTCTGGGTCAGCACCTCAGGCGGGGCGGTCAGCGGCGCGCAATCGACCGCCGGGTCGGCCAGTGCCTTCGCTGCCGCGACCACATCGGCCACGGCCAGCACCGCGTCCAGCACTGCGTCCAGCACGGCTGCCAGCAGTCTCACCGGCACCGGCAGCAGCAGCGCCAGCGCCAGCATCAGCGTCGCGCCGGTCCCGTCATCGGCGGCGCAGAACCAGGCGCTCAATGCGCTCACCAACAGTGGCCGCGGCGGCGCCTCGACCGGCGCCTCGATCGCCACCAGCACCGAGACCACGGTGCCGCTGGCAGCGTTCAGCACCTATGGACCCAAGCTCACTCCGCTCGCAATCAACCACCAGGGGCCATTCGTGGCCACGACCTTCTCCTACAACCTGCCCGAAGGCGAGTCGCTCAGCACCGCAATCGCCGCGATCCAGAACACCATGCAGAGCATCCACGTGCCGATATCGGTTCATGGCGCGTTCGCCGGCACGGCGAAGGTATTCCAGCAGTCGCTCGCCAACGAACCGTGGCTGATCCTGGCGGCGATCGTTGCGGTCTACGTGGTGCTCGGCATCCTGTATGAGAGCTACGTGCATCCGATCACCATCCTGTCGACACTGCCCTCCGCCGGCGTCGGCGCGGTGATCGCGCTGCTGCTGTTCGGCACCGAATTCAGCCTGATCGCGCTGATCGGTGTCATCCTGCTGATCGGCATCGTGAAGAAGAACGCGATCATGATGATCGACGTGGCGCTCGAGCATCAGCGGCGCGAGAACGTCGACGCGCGCACCGCGATCTACGACGCCTGCCTGCTGCGCTTCCGGCCGATCATGATGACCACGCTGGCAGCCCTGCTCGGCGCAGTGCCGCTGGCCGTGACCACCGGCAGCGGCGCGGAGCTGCGCCAGCCGCTGGGCATCTCGATCGTTGGCGGCCTGATCTTCAGCCAGATCCTGACGCTCTACACGACACCGGTGGTCTATATCTATATGGATCGCTTCCGCCTGCGGCTGCGCCGCATGACCACACGCAAGGGCGGAGGCGTCGGCACGCCTTCCCCGGCGTCCGCATGACGACGTATCGCGCCCGCGCCGCCGCCGCGGCCACCACTGGTACCGCCGCTGCTGTCGCCATCGCGGTTGCAGGCGCGCTGGCGCTGGCATCCTGTGCGGTCGGCCCCAACTATCATCGTCCCGCGGCTGCGGTCGACAGCGGCTACAAGGAGGACCAGGGATGGAAGCCCGCGACGCCGGGCGTGATCCCGAGCGATAAGCCGTGGTGGTCGATTTATGACGACGCGCTGCTCGACCAGCTGGAACGGCAGGTCGAGGTCTCCAATCAGACGCTCAAGGCCGACGAGGCGGCGTATCGATCGGCGGTCGCGGCGATCGGCGTCGACCGCGGCACGCTGTTTCCGTCGCTGTCGGTCACCGGAGGCGCCACCCGCAGCGGCAGCGCCAACGGCGTCAACCAGGCCATCACCACGTCCTCGGGCACCACGGTGACCACCGGCTCGGGCGCCAACAGCCGCCGCACCACCTACAGTGCCGGAGCGCAGGCCAACTGGTCGATCGACGTCTGGGGACGCATCCGCCGCCTGGTGGAGTCGGATGTCGCCAAGGCGCAGGCCAGCGCCGCCGACGTCGCCGCGGCACGCCTGTCGGCGCAGGTGCTGCTGGCGCAGGATTATTTCCAGCTGCGCGCCGCCGACCAGCAGAGCGAGCTCTACCAGGCCGAGATCGAAAGCTTCAAGACCGCGCTGACGATCACGCAGAACCAGGTCAATGCCGGTATCACCACACTGGCCGACGTATATGCGGCCCGCACCCAGCTCGAGAGCACGCAGGCTTCAGCGGTCAACGTGCAGCTCACGCGCGCCAAGTTCGAACACGCGATTGCGGTATTGATCGGCAAGCCGCCGTCGGAGCTGGCGATCGACCCGGGCAGTGTCAGCGCGATCGTCCCGGTGGTCCCGGCCGGCGTGCCGTCCGCGCTGCTGGAACGCCGACCCGACATCGCCGCGGCCGAGCGCAGCGTGGCGAGCGCCAATGCACTGGTAGGCGTCGCCGAGGCGGCGTGGTTTCCGAGCCTGACGCTGACCGGATCCTATGGCTTCAGCTCCGGGATGCTGCCTGGGCTGCTCAGGGCCAAGAACGCGCTATGGTCGTTCGGGCCGTCACTGGCTGAGAGCGTGTTCAACGGCGGCGCCACCTTGTCGCAGAATCGCGAGGCGCGCGCCAACTACGACCAGGCGGTCGCGACCTACCGCCAGACAGTGCTGTCGGCGTTCCAGGCGGTGGAGGACGACCTGGTGACTCTGCGCGTGCTCGAGCAGCAGGCGCAACTGCAGGACTCCGCGGTCAAGGATGCGCGGCTGTCCGAGCAGCTGACGGTCAACCAGTACAAGTCCGGCGTGGTCGCCTTCTCCAGCGTCATTACCGTCCAGACCACGCGCCTGGTGGATGAGATCAGCCTGCTGAGCATCCAGAGCCAGCGCCAGGTGGCGAGCGTCGACCTGATTTCGCAACTGGGCGGTGGCTGGGACGCCGCGCAGCTCGACCGTGCCGATCGAGGTGTCCCGTCCCAATGAGCGCTTGCCCAATGAGCGCTTGCCCAATGAGCGCTTGCCAAGAGGCCCGCGGATCATCGAGCATCCGCCGATGATCTTGCAGGGACTGGCCGTTGCCATCGGCGCCGCACTCGGCGCATTGCTGCGTTGGCGCCTGGGCGCGTGGCTTAACCCGGTGTTCCCCACGATTCCGTTCGGCACGCTGGCATCCAACCTGATCGGCGGCTTCGTCATGGGATTGTGCATGGAGTACTTCGCCCGCAATGCCGGCGTCCCGCCGGAACTGCGGCTGGCGGCGACCACCGGCTTTCTCGGCGGCCTGACCACCTTCTCGACCTTCTCAGGCGAGACTGCGGCTCTGCTGTTGCGCCGCGACTATCTGTGGTCGGCCGCCATCATCGGCGCGCACCTGGTCGGCTCGGTGCTACTGACGCTCGCGGGCGTATATTGTGTGCGTCTGCTGTTCAGTCTCAGGGACCCCGCATGAAGGCCGTGGTGCTTCGAATGTACATGCACGAGAGCCGGCGCTTTCGCGGCATGCTGCTGTACGAATGGGTGCTCGAGCAGGCGCGCAAGCTCGGCGTGCATGGCGGCTCGGCGTTTCGCGCGGTCGCCGGCTATGGCCGCCACGGCGTCATGCATGAGCAGAATTTCTTCGAGCTGGCCGGTGAGTTACCGGTGGTCACGGAGTTCATCGTCGGCGAACCAGATGCCGAACGCATCCTGGCGCTGGTGCGCAAGGAAAACATCGACCTGATGTACGTGTGCTGGCCGGCGGAGTACTCCACCACAGCCGCGCCGCCCGCTACGCCGGCGGCGTCGAGCGTCTCGCCAGGTGGCACGCTGTAGGGCAGGCAGTCGACATGCAGCTCAATGTCCCGCCTTCCACTTGATGCTGCAGCCAACCCCCGCGACCTCCCGTTCGATCGCCCGGCCTGCGAGCACCGCATCGGCGGCGGCGCGCAGATCCGCGCCGGTCACAGGCAGCGTGTTCCCCGGGCGGCTGGCGTCGAACTGGCCGCGATAGACCAGCCGCCGCGCCGCGTCGAACAGGAACAGGTCAGGCGTGCACACCGCCTGGTAGGCCCTGGCCACCGCCTGTGATTCGTCGTACAGGTACGGGAACGTAAAGCCGTTGCGCGCCGCGACCTCTCGCATGTGGGCCGGGCTGTCGTCGGCATAACGACTGGCGTCGTTGGGATTGATCGCCACCATCGCGACCTCGCGCGGCTGGTAGTCGCGCGCGAACTGCGCCAGCCCGCCGATGATGTGCTTCACATAGGGACAGTGGTTACAGATGAATGCGACCACCAGCGCCCTGGCGTCGGCAAAATCGGCCAGACGATGCATGTTCCCCGCCGGATCAGGCAGTGCGAAGTCCGGCGCGGCAGTACCCGGCGTGGTGCGCGATTGCGTGGTGGCCATTCCGACCGCACAGTACCCGCCGTCTAGGCGCTCTTCAAGGCCTCGACCCACAGCGCATCGCTGCTGAACGATCCATCCGCCGCCACGCAAAAATACGCGTGTGCTTCCGCCGGCAGATCCTGCATCACCGCCCTAAGGGCATCGATGCGCCGGGCCGGTGTCGCAATGCGCCGCACCCAGCTGTCAAAATCCAGCGGCAGCTTCCACTGCTCGCTGGCGGCGCAGGCGAGCCCCGACGCACTTAACATTGAGCGCCACTCAGAGGCGCGGTAGTCACGCACGTGCGAGCTGTCGCGCAGCAGCTCCAGCGTCTGCAAGGTGGTATCCAGCAGCGCCGACTCCGGCGCGACCACATCGATCACCACCAGCGTGCCGCCCGGGCGCAGCACCCGCACGATCTGCATCACCGCCGCCGGCACCGACGGCCAGTGATGCGCCGAATAGCGCGTCACGATCAGATCGATGCTGGCGTCCTCGAACGGCAGCTGATCGGCGGCGCCTTGCCGGATCGCGATCTGCGTGTGGCCGCGTGCCGCCGCCTCGTGCTCGACCGCGGCGAGCATCAGCGCGGACGGATCGTAGGCGATCACGCATGGCGCGCCACCGCGCGCCAGCGCAAATGCCGCGTGACCGGCGCCGCAGCCCAGGTCCAGCGCCCGCTGCGGTCGCAGCCGCTGCGCCAGTGCTTGCAGCCGCTCAAGGTCGGCGCCCAGCGCATGCACCGGGCTATTGAGGTAGTTCGCAGCGTTGTCGCCAAACTGGCGCGCCGACAGGTTGCGCAGGTCCATCGTGCCTCCAGGCGTCCAGTCTACCGGCGGTGCTGCAGCGGGGCGGGGGCGGCCGCAATTCGCGTGGGTGCAATTGGCGTGGGAGCCAGCGGTACTACCGGCGTCGCGGCGGCTGGCCGCGTGCGCAGCAGCTGCCACTGGCCCCACAGCACCAGCGCGACCCCGACCAGCGTGACCGGCGGCCAGCGCTTGTGCTCGAACAGCACAGACATCGCCATCGCCAGCAGCGGCGTAAGTGCCAGAATGTATGACGCCATGGTGTAGCCGCGCCGACGCGCCAGGCCGAAGTACAGCGTAAACGCCAGCACCGATCCGACCAGCGCCAGGTAGCACAGCGACAGCAGGTAGCGCGCCGTCGGCTCGAAACTCCAGTGCTTGCCGGTCACGACGGCATACAGCGTCAGCGCCAGCGCACCGTAGGCCATCGCCCAGGCAGTCGAGGCGGCGAGCGGCGCGCCGGCCGCCTCGCCGCGATACGCAAACACGTTACCGATGCCCGACAGCAGCACCGCGCCAAAGGCGAGCGCGATGCCGATCACGGTAGCGCTATCGAGGCTGGACTGCATGATCTCGCTGCATGACAGCAGCGCGACGCCGGCTGCGCCCACGGCCGCAGCCGCCCACGCGTGCCGCGGCGCACGCTGTCCCAGCAGCACACGGAAGATCACCAGGTTCGCGAATGCCAGCGTCGCGAAGATCAGCGCCACCAGGCCCGACACGATGCGCAGCTCGGCGGCGTAGGTGAACGCATAGTCGGCCGCAAACATGAATAGCCCGACTCCGGCCGCTGCGGCGTGCTGTGGGGCGTTGAGCCTGATGGCTTCGCGCCGCACCAGCACCCACGACGCCAGCACCAGCGCTGCCAGCGTGAAGCGGTACACCAGTGACACCACCGGATCCACGACACCCAACTGCAGTGTGATCGTGAACCAGGTCGTGCCCCAGGCGAGCGCGCAGATCGCGACCGCGGTCAGGTCAAGAGCGGATAGCTTGCCGCGCAAGGTAGGCTCAGTGCTGCATGCCCGGCATGTCGGGCATATCTGGCATGTCAGGCATGTCCGCCATGCCGGCACTCGCGTCCGGCGCGCGCAGATCAAACACCACGCTCAGGACCGTACCGTCCGCAAAGTTCAGCCGCAACGTCACGCGATCCCCTGGCTTCAGGGTCCTCGCCGGATGCGACAGCATCAGGTGATAGCCGTGCGCCGCGAATTCGAGGCTCGAGTGCGGCGGCACGCTGATCTGATCGACCGGCGTCATGCGACTGGTACCGCCGACGTTGGAGCTGCGGTGCAGCGACACTTCGGCGTAATCCTGCGATGTAGCCTTGACCAGGCTGGCGGGCTGATTGCCGCTGTTGACCAGCGTCACATAGCCGCCTGCCGGCAGGTTACCGGGCAGCCAGCGAACCCACGCGTCCTTGACCTGCAGCGCCGCAGATCCGGTCTGCGCGCCAATCGCGCCCGCCGACATGAGCAGTGGCAGCAGCCACCGCGTTCGAAGTTGCAACGTCTGCCGGATCATGGCGCGCGATGTTAATGGTATTTTGCTGCGCATGCGCATTCTTCCGCTGAACCTCGTCGTCCTCCTGGCGCCGATCGCAGCAGCGTGCTGGGGCGCTGCTGCCACCACCGCGGCCGACGCCCGGATGCAGGCGGTGGTCGTCAGTGCCGGCCGGATACAGCTGCGCGAGGTCGCCCGGCCGCTCGCCGGTGCCGGGCAGGTGCTGGTGAAAATTAATTACGCCGCGGTCAATCCGGGCGACTGGAAGATAGCGGGCGGCGCTGTCGATGACCCAGCTGCGGCGGCGCCTGCGACCGTGGCTGCCGCCGCAGCTGCTCTCGCCCCGGCGGCCGCGCCAGCGATCCCGGGCGTTGACGGCTCCGGCGTGATCGCCGCTGTCGGACCCGGCGTTGCCGGCTACCATGTTGGCGATGCAGTGATCGTCTGGTCGCAGGCACGCGGCACCTATGCGCAGTACGTCGCGGTACCCGCGGACACCATCACGCTCAAACCCGATCGCCTGTCCTTTGCCGAGGCCGCGGGCGTGGCGCATGCGACTCTGGCGGCCTGGAATCTACTGCTCGATCTGGCGCAGCTGCGCGCCGGCGAGACGCTGCTGGTGCTCGGGGGCGCCGGCGGCGTCGGCTCTGCCGCCGTGCAGATCGCCCGCATCAAGGGCGCGCGGGTGATCGCGACCGCGTCGGCGCGCAACGCCGACTATGTGAAGGCCCTGGGGGCGAGCACGGTGATCGACTACAGCGCGCACAATTTCGAGGATCAGCTGCGCGACATCGATGTCGCGCTCGATACCGTGGACATCGATGACGCCTATCGCGCGCTTGCCGTGCTCAGGCGCGGTGGCCGCCTGGTATCGAGCGTCGGCCTGCCGGCGGCCGCGCAATGTGCGGCGCGCATGGTGACCTGCCAGCGCCGTACGCTGACCGGCACGCCGCCGCGCGTCGTCCTCAAGCAAGTGGCTGCCTGGTGCCAGTCGAGGCTGTTCAAGGTCAATATCGACCGCAGATTCGAGCTCAGCGAGGTGGCCAAAGCGTGGCAGTACAGCCAGGCCGGCCAGACGCGCGGCAAATCGGTGATCAGGATAAGCGAGTGAAATCAGGCCACCGCCCGGCGTGTCAGTGCATGATGACGTCATAAGGCGACATCAGGGCTGCCGCGAAGCGACGGAACTTTGCCAGTTTGAGAACGCTCTCAGGGATTATCGGCGGGATTCTGGCAAGCTGTCTGCGGTTGCACTCCATGGAGCCTTGAGCCTCACGTGAAAGCCTTAAAATTACGCCGCGCGCGCGCTCTCTACGCCTTAGGCCTGGTCACGGCGACCTGGTTTTCGATGCCCGCCTCCGCCCATCTGGGCGGCGACGCCAGCTCGGTGGACGCTGATCGGCAGATGTTCCACGCGCAACTCACCAGTGTGCTGATGCCGCTCTACAGGCAGCACGAGATCCGCACCCAATCCGGCACGCTGCTGCATGAATACGCGACGCCCGCCGGCACGGTGTTCGCGGTCAGCTGGCACGGCGCGCTGCCTCCGGACCTGCACCAGCTGTTCGGCAATTACTACCAGCGCTTTCAGAGCGCGGCACCTGCCAGCGTGCGGCCAGGGATGCACCGGCAGCTCACGATCACAGCGCCCGATCTGGTGGTGCAGTCGACGGCGCGCACGCGCGCCTACCAGGGCACGGCTTATATCCCAAGCCTGGTGCCCGCCGGCGTATCCGTGTCCGATCTTCCCTAGC
>Ga0182030_10008720_pt1 | contig 20913 bp, 19 predicted proteins | sample 812S3MmetaG_FD_121299 | JGI IMG/M metagenome (GOLD analysis project Ga0182030, IMG submission 121299) | Permafrost microbial communities from Stordalen Mire, Sweden - 812S3M metaG (Illumina Assembly) | ecosystem: Environmental > Terrestrial > Soil > Wetlands > Permafrost | place: Sweden...
CCGCCGCGAGCGCGCTATATTTCGCCGCGGCCTCTTCGCTCTGCGCGATCCGCTCGCTATTCTTGGCGTAGCTCATCCACCAGGCGCCGAGGATGAGAGGCGTGACCACGAAGAGGAGCGCAAAACCGGCGAGCCTCGTCACCCGGCCGCCGCGCCCGGCCGAAACCCAGCCGGCTTCGCCGACCGCCGCTTTCTTGATGACGTCGGTCAGGAAAAAGCTCTTGCCCGGGCCCGAAAGCACCGGCGCTTCGATAGGCTCGACCCCGAAATTCTTGGCGAAGGCCCCAAGCAATTGGTCGATCGGCGCGCCCTGCTGCGTTCCAGAGCTGAAATAAAATCCTCGCAACGGGGCGTTGATTTGATAATGCGCCGGATCGAAAATCTCTCTCAGGAAAAACGTGACTTGGCCCCGCAAGGCCTCCATTTGCGCCGGGAAGCCGAACAGAAGAACCCGTTTCGCCGGATCTTTTTCCTCGGCGAGCCTGCCCGCTACACCCTTGTTCAGCCGTTCGATGAGCGCTTCAAACTGCGCCGGGACTTCGGCGAGCGGCGATTTGGTCTTGAATGTCGCGCCCCAGACTTGCGCACGGCCCGCGTCGTCGAGGCTGTTGAAATATTCCATGAAGCCGACGATGAGATCGGCCTTAGTGAACAGCGCGTAGACGGGAAAATCGACGCCGAGGCGCTGGCGGAGCTCGACGAGCCGCGATTTGATCAGCGCCGCATGCGCCGCGACCTCGGCCGGCGAAAGCGTGAGCAGATCCTTGACGCTCATCGCGACGAGGACGCCGTTGATGGGCTGACTCGGCCGATTGCGCTTGAGCAGATCGAGAAAGGCGAGCCAGCTTTTCTGGTCCGCCTTGGCGTCCGTCGCATATCGGCCTGAGGCCTCGATCAGGACCGCCTCTTGGGCGAACCACCAATCGCAGTTGCGCGCGCCGCCAACGCCCGCGATCGCGCGCGGCCCCGCTCCGCCCGCGAGTGGAAACGTGAGACCGGAATTGGCGATGGCGGTGGTCTTGCCCGCTCCGGGCGGCCCGATCAGAACGTACCAAGGCGCCTCATAAAGGTAATGCGCGAGGCCGCCCCTGGCGCCTCGGAGGGCGGCGAGCGCCTCCTTCATTCGCGCCGCGAGCGCAGGCGGGTCGCTGTCGCCCCCGGCCATCCCGCGCGCGATCTGCTCGGCGCGTTTTCGCCGCCGGTTGAGGCGATAGGCGCCGGAGCCCGCAACAAGGATGAATAGGGCGAGGATCGCGGCGAGGCGCGGACCGTGCCCCTCGAGCGGATGCGCGTCCCCGAGTCGGATGAAAGGCCCGGCGAACCAGAACAGGCCCGCGAGCGCGGCTGCGCCGGCGAGGTTGAACAGGACGCCAAGCCACAAGTTTCTCGTCATTCCGCCTGCCTCTTCGCGTGTCGCTCATTTGCGCGCCATCGGACTGCGCCGCCAGCCTCAAAGCTCACTCGCTGCGAGGCGCGACGATTTCAATCCTGCGATTCTTGTCGCGCCCTTCGACCGTGTCGTTTGAAGCGATCGGCGAGTCGGAGCCCCTGCCCTCGACCTCGACGCGCTCGGGATTCAACAGGGATTGCTTGAGGAGCGCGCCGACGGTTTTCGCGCGCTCCAGCGAGAGCTCGAAATTCGAGGCGAAGCGGGCGTTGGCGCTTGGCCTATCGTCCGAATGCCCGGCGACTTTGATTGCGCCCTTATCGTCATCGAGCGCGAGCGCGATATAGATCATAAGCGGGCGGACGTCGTCGCGGATTGTCGCCGTCCCCGGCTGGAACAGAACCCGTTCAGGAATTCGGATGACGATCTGATTGGCGGTGGGCTCCAGGCTGAGCGCCCCGGCGGCGATCTGCGGGTCGAGCACCGTGCGGACATGTTCGAGCTGCGAGGCCTGCGCTGGCGTTGGAGACGGGGCGGGGGGCGGCGCGACGGCGGCCTTGCGGCTTATCGAGACAGGCGTCAAGGGATTGAGCGAGATCATCGCTTCGGCCGCGGCCTCCGCGCGATTGGCGAGCGTAATGCGCAGGCCGATGAAGACGCCGAAGAGCAGAAGGGCCATGAGACTCGCCGCGGCCCAAAATGGCGCGCGCGCCGCGCGGCTCGCGAGCGGCTGACCCTCCCAGTGCGGCGACAAATGCCGCGGCGGCGCGGGCGTCGCCTTCCGCAACAACTCATAGAGGCTGCGCCGAATGTTCTGCAGCGTCGCGGCGCCCTCTGGCAATGTCCGATCCGCGTCTTGAAAGCCGAGCGCCAGGCAGGCGTGAAACAATTCAAGCAGCTGAGAATGGGCCTTGGGGCGCGCCTTGAGGCGGTTGAACTCGTCGAGCAGACGGCGCCCGCTCTTGCTCTCGCCGAAAAAATGGGTCACGAGGCCCGGTTGCGGCGCCGGATCGAGATCCGCGCCGGGCAGGTTTGCAAGGACCTCGTCGGCGGTCGCGCAGAGGATATATTTTGCGACCTTGGCCTCGGCCGGAGGAACTCCGGCGACGCTCATGTCGCGTTCGCATGTCTCGATCGCGCCGGCGATTTGCGGCGTCGGCCCGGCCCCCGGCGCGCGCAGCAGCGCGGCGCGCAGGCCGCCGAGGAGAAGAAGGAGCGGGCCAGCCGCCCGCATGATCGGATTGTCGTTTCGCGCCAACGCCGCCGCTCAATTCGATTTCGCATTTCTAGCTTCGTCGGAGCGCTCGACAAAGTAAAGCATCAAGGCGTCGAGCTGAACGGGCGAAGTTGCAGCGGCGGGATCGGCTTTCGAGCGGCGAAATGTGATTGTCGCGGCTCGATCATTGCGGCTTGCGCCTGCGCGAGCGAGCCGATATACCCTGTCGCGACCAAAACCAGCCCTCTTGCGGAGGGCTCGGGGCGCGTAGCTCAGCGGGAGAGCACTACGTTGACATCGTAGGGGTCACAGGTTCGATCCCTGTCGCGCCCACCATTCAAGTCATTCACATCCGCGATTCACATGGCCGCCCATAATCAACCGTAAGCTCGGCGCGACCGGCCCCGTCGTTGGCGCGCGCCGACGAGACAGGCTCGCCGAATCTTTGGGGGCGCTCACGGCTGACGATCTCGCCGTTCTGGAGCGGGCGGTTCCCAAAGCCGCCGCCGCCGGCCGGCGCGCGCTACAGCGAGGCCCAAATGGAGCATTTTGACAGCGAGCGCAGGTGAAGCTGGAGTTTTCGGCCAGAATTGCCCTTTAAAATGATTGCCTAAACCATTGCCGTTGGCGCGCGGCCCAAATTCGCGGCCGCCGTTTCCCAAAATCGCCAATCTCCCGCGCTATCCATCGTCGGCGATTCGGCCTCGACGGACGACGCCGGTTTCTTTTCGCAGCGGAAAATGCTTAAAACTTATTGCAGCTCCGCTGCGGCTGGAAGGAAGGCGCAGACGCGCATGCAAGGCGTCCCAAATGACAAATACGGCGATTGACGAAATCTTGTCCCAGCGAAGCGACGCTCGTTTCGATATCGCCGCTCTGCTGGCTGAGCGCGAATCCGAGCGCTACAGTCTGCACGCGCGGCACATGAACGAAATGATGGTGCGGGTCCTGCAGACCATTGGCTTCGACGTCGGTTTTCGCCAAGGCCAGGGTCAATATCTCTTCGACCGCGCTGGGGATCGCTATCTCGACCTCCTCAGCGGCTGGGGCGTGTTCGGAATCGGGCGCAATCATCCGGCGCTCCGGGACGCGCTGAATTCCGTCCTCGCCAGCGATCTGCCCAATCTCGTGCAGATGGACGTTTCCCTGCTCGCCGGCCTGCTCGCAGAGCGCCTGCTCGGCTTCGTCCCTTATCTCGATAAGGTATTCTTCACCAATTCCGGCACGGAAGCGATCGAAGCGGCGATCAAATTCGCCCGCCGCGCGACCGGGCGTTCCGGCGTCGTCTATTGCGACCATGCGTTTCACGGCCTGTCCTATGGCGCCTTGTCGCTGAACGGCGATCCGATCTTCCGGGAGGGTTTCGGCGCGCTCGTTCCCGGCTGCGTCCAAATCCCTTTCAACGATCTCGCCGCCTTGGACAAAGCTCTGTCGACGCGCGAAATCGCGGCCTTCATCGTCGAGCCGATCCAGGGCAAGGGCGTTAATATGCCTGACGACCTTTATCTTCGCGGCGCGCAGGCGCTCTGCCGCAAGTATGGGACCTTGTTCGTCGCCGACGAAATTCAGACCGGGCTCGGCCGCACCGGAAAATTTCTCGCGATCGAGCATTGGGGCGTCGAGCCCGACATGGTCATGATCGCGAAGACGCTGTCAGGCGGCCATGTGCCGGTGGGCGCCGTCCTGACGCGCAAGCATATATTCGAGAAAGTGTTCAGCCGCATGGACCGCGCTGTCGTGCACGGCTCGACCTTCGCCAAGAACGACCTCGCCATGGCGGCGGGGCTCGCGACTCTCGAAGTCATCGAATCCGAAGGCCTCGTCCGCAAGGCGGCTCAAACCGGGGGGCGCCTGCTCGCTTCTTTCGAGGCGATGGCGGAGCGCTATGAGCTCGTCAAATCCGTGCGCGGAAAGGGCCTCATGATCGGCATTGAGTTTGGCGCGCCGCGCTCGCTGAAGCTCAAGGCGTCATGGACCCTGCTCGAAAGCGTCAGCGCCGGATTGTTTTGTCAGCTCATCACGATCCCTTTGTTCAAGGATCATAAGGTCCTTGCGCAGGTGGCGGGGCACGCCAATCACACGGTGAAGCTGCTTCCCGCGCTCGTCATCACCGATGCGGACTGCGACTGGATCGAGCGCGCTTTCGACGCCGTGATCGCGGACAGCCATCGCGTGCCGGGCGCCGTCTGGTCGCTCGGCAAGACCTTGGCCGATCATGCCCTGAAGGCGCGCGCGGCGAGGTAGCGGATCAAGACGCGGCTTCGTGCTTTGAGGGTTCCGGCGCGCCATGGACAAGGACCGCATCCTCGTCGGCTGTTTCGGCGCCCCGCATGGCGTCAAGGGCGAAGTGCGGCTCAAATCCTTCACCAGCGATCCGAGCGCTATCGCCGCCTACGCGCCTTTGCTTGACGCAAGCGGGACGCGGCGATTCACGATCAAGGCGTTGCGGCATGTGAAGGACGATCTGTTTGTCGCGCGCGTCGCCGGGATCGACAACCGCGATGGCGCGGCAAGCCTGACCAATATCGAGCTGTTCGTCCCGCGCGACGCCTTGCCGGAAGCCGACTGCGAAGAATTCTATCTTGCCGATCTCATAGGCCTGACAGCGATGAGCGCCGCCGGCGACGCCATCGGCCGCGTCGTCAATGTCCTCAACTATGGCGGCGGCGACATTCTGGAGATAGCCCCCGTCGAGGGAGGCGCGACGCTGCTCTTGCCTTTCACCAAGGACGTTGTTCCGCAGATCGACGTGACGGCTGGCCGGCTCACTGTAGCATTGCCGATCGAGATCGACGGTGAGGCCCACAACGCCGTGGATAAGTAGCTCGACGCCTCTCATCGAACCATGTTGATCGCCCGCTAGAGCGCGTTCCGATTGGATGGAATCATCCAATCGATAAGAACTCGCTCCACATCAATAAGTTGGAGCATGTTCTGATCGAAAAAGGCGATCAACTTTTTCGGAACATGCTCTAGCCGCGCGCTGAGAGCGCTTTCGATTCCGACGCCCAAGATGTTGTGAGCAAGTTTTATGGGCGCTTTGCTGCGAATTTTACGCGTAACGCTCCATCCCCTTCGATCGCGGCGATATTCAGACTGTGGGAATTCCCACAACATTCAACGCTCCCTTGGCGCACAACAAGCCGTCGCGGCAATCGCCGCAGATGGCATTCGATGCGCAGCATCGATCCGGCAACCGTAAATTCTTGGGAGAACTACATGAACCGCATTAAGACTCTCGGCCTTGTCGCCGCCCTTCTTTCTGCTTCGCCTGCCTTCGCCCATGGCTCTAGCCATGGATTTTCGACGGGCGGCGGATCTCCGATGGGCAATATGAATTCAATGATGACCGGTCGGAGTTCGGGTCACATGGATGATCGCATGCGTCACGATGGCGAACACGATCGGCGTCATCGCGAGCACCACAGGCGCCATGACCACCACCACCGCCCCCTTCACCACCGTCATCACAAGCATGAGGTCGTTCTTTGAGGATGCGGCAATTTCAGCTGTAGAGGAGGTGGAGCCAAGCTAAATTGGACTATAACTTCAAACTCGAATTCCAGATCGAAGGGGAGCTCACGCAGACCTAAAATGACATTATTCTCCGCGTCCATTTGGATGAATGGTCGCGTAGAAGACCAGCGTCGCTTGGCTGGCGCAACAATAATGGCGCAGGCGATCGCTTTATATTCCACGGAGCGCGGGTCTTAGATTCGCGCTCCGCGAAAACGCCTCCGCGTCCTGCTCAGGCGCTCTTCGCCTCAGCTCTTGCCTAGATATTTTCCAACTGCGGCGCGCAGCGTTTCCGCGCTCCGCTCCAGCGCGCGCGTCTCGTCGTTGGACATTTCCGGCGAGAGCGCTTCGACGACGCCTTGCCTTCCGACCACGCTCGGCAGCGACAGCGCGACGCCGTAGCGCGCATTGTAGGAGCCGACCGGGAAGACCGAACGCTCGTCGCGCAGCACGACCTCGGCGACGCGCGCGGCGACCATGCCGACGCCATATTGGCTTGCGCCGAGGCCTTCGATGATCGTGATGTTGGCGTAGCGCACATCCTGCTCCACTTCGCGGCGGAAGGCGTCAAAGCCGCTTCCTCGCTTCGCCAGCGCGGCGGCGACGTCCATCCCGCCGATCCGCGCCGACGACCATAGGAACACGCTCGACGTGCCGTGTTCGCCGACCACATTGGCTTCGACGCAGGCGGGGCTGACGCCGAAGCGCTCGGCGAGATGCACGCGAAACCGAAGGCTATCGAGATAGGTGCTCGTGCCGATCACGCGGTCATGACCGACGAGATGACGCATGACGTCGATTAGCGGCTCCGGCGGATCGGTCACAATTAAAATCACGGCGTCAGGCGCCGCCTTGACCAGGCGCGGCGCTATGGTCTCGAAGACCGACACATTGGCGTCGAGAAGGCGAAGCCGACCCGCCGGATCGCTCCGATCGGTAGCGCCGCCCGCCTTCTCGTTGACGCCGGCCGCAATGACGACAAGCCCTGCGCCGTCGAGGTCGTCATAATCGCCGTCCCTGATCGCGACCAGCGGAGAAAGCGGCACGCCATAATGCATGTCGGTCGCGACCGCTCGGGCGCGCGTTCGGTCCTTGTCGACCAACACGAGTTCGCGCACGCGGGCGCGGAGCGCAACCGCCATGGCTGTCGCGGCGCCGACCGCGCCGACGCCGATAATGCCGAGTTTCATGGTCCGCCTCCGTCGTTTTGTCGAGCGCGTCGGTGGAAAACGGCCGCCCCGGCCACAGCTGCAAATGGCAAGACGGCGACCGCCGCGCCATGCAAGACGAGCAGGCCGCAAATGGCGGCGCCGACGCCATACATCAGAAACATCGCCATCTGCCGTTTGGTTGCGAAAGGCATCACGTGCGGCGACCTCAGCATCGCATTGGTTGCGGCGGTCACGATCGATGTAAGCGTGCTTGTGAACACGACGGTCGTGACTCCGGGCCGACCGGCCAGCCGCGCCGCAACGCTTTGGAGTCCCATTGCGAATGAAGCGACGACGATGAGGCCATAAACCCACGCGCCGGCGATTGGCCGGTCGATGAACGGCCACGCCAAAGAGAAGCCGGCGAGAAGGCAAGCTTCAAGCGCGAGAAGCCAAAAGATTGCGCGCGGGGCCGGAAGCTTATCGAGCCGGAGATCAAGGCTAGCTGTAGCCGCTGCTGCGCCCGCCAGAAAGCCGGCGAAGGCCGCGACGGGGCGCGAGGCGGCGATCAAGTCTCCTTGGCCCAGCGTGAGGCCAAGCAAGGCGGTGTTGCCGGTCATGGCGGAGGGAAACACCTCGCCGAGATTGAAGAAAGCCAGCGCGTCCATGACGCCCGACGCCAAGCCGAGCAAGGCCAGACCGATATCGGCCGAATCGACTTGGTCTTTTGGAGAATCGACATCCGCTATCACTCATCGCCTCGCTTGCCGAGCGCGGCTCCACGCGATGGGGTCGGCTTCTCCCCAATCCTCGAGACGATGAGCTTGTCCACGCGATTCTGATCCATGTCGACGACCTCGAAGCGGAGATCGCCGCTGACGAATTGATCTTCGATCTGCGGCACGCGCCCCAAGCAGGTCATCGCAAAACCGCCCAGCGTCCGATAAGTCTGCACGCCCTCGCCGGGCAGCTTGTAGTCAAGGTTTATCGCCTCCCTGAAACGCTCGATTGGAATGCCGCCGTCAACCAGCCACGATCCGTCCTCCCTTTGCACGATTGCGGGCTGCGATTCGTCTTCGACAGCCGCGACGTCTCCAACCAAAGCCCCTATCACGTTATTCATTGTCGCCAGACCCTGGATCTCGCCATATTCATCGATCACCAAGGCGAGATGCTGACGGTGTTTCTCGAACGCCTCGAGCAATTCGATGATCGTCAGAGTTTCCGGTACGTAAAGCGGCTTGACGGCGTCGTTCGCGAAGTCGAGAGGTTTGCCTTCAAGCAAAGCATCCAGCAGGGACTTCGCCCGAATAACGCCCATCACTTCGCCGAGGCCGCCCTTGCAGATGAGGAACCGCGAGTGGCCGCTGCGCAATAGCTTCTGACGGTTAGTCTCGAAGGGCTCGTTCAGATCGAAGTAGACGATATCGCCCCGAGGCGTCATCACGCTCCTGATTGATTGATCGTCCAACCGGAAAATGCGGGACACCAGCGCCTGCTCGTGTTTCTCGAATACGCCGGCTTCCGCTCCCTGCTCCATGAGCACGTTGATTTCTTCCTCTGTAACTGGGGGCTGCTCTCGCGCACGCACTCCGAATAGCCAAAGCACCAGATCAGTGATGGAGCTCATCAACCACACCACCGGGAAGGCGATTGCTGAGACAACCTCCATCGGCCGCGCGACGACGCTGGCGACGCGTTCCGGATTCAGGAGAGCCAATCGCTTTGGCGCCAGCTCGCCGAGAATCAGCGAGAAAAAGGCTATTCCCGATACCGTGATCCAGAAAGCCAACCGGTCGGCGTAGGGCTGCAGCCAAGCGATCTTGGACAGCCCCTCGGCGACATCGTCGGACAAACTAGCTTCGCCCACTGCCCCGCTGAGAATCGTGATTGTCGTGATGCCGAACTGGACCGTCGAAAGAAAAATCGCGGGCTTGTTGGCGAGCGCGAGCGCCTGGCCCGCCCCGGCTCGGCCGCTCTCGCTCCACTGCTGCAAGCGCGCTTTGCGCGCCGACACAATCGCCATCTCCGACATGACGAAGACGCCGCTGACGAGGATCAGAAAGGCGAGGACGAGAATAGTCATTGAGTCAGCATCGGCTGGTCACGCATCAAGTCGCCTCGTTGTAGAGCTTGCGGCCAAATATACAGGCAACGGCAAATTGGCGCGAGCGCCCAGTTGGCGACGCCCTTGCCATCCTCTTCGCAGAAGTCGAGCATCGATAGGCTATGGTGGCGTGGAGGGCCCATGCGCGAGAAAAAGCCCCTAACTTCGCCTTGCCGGAGGGGCGGCCCCCGACTTTGAGACGATCTCACATAAGCTTAAGATAAAATTTCAATGCACCAGCCAAAACGGCGTTCGCGCGATAAGAGCCCCATCGCGGTCGAAGATCGCGACTTCGAGCGCGATATCGCCGCCCCTCAGCGCCTTCGCGGCGGTCCCCCAGGCCGCTTTCGCGACCTCGGCGCCGAGATCGACGCCATTCGCCAAGGCGAGGTCGGCGGCTTCCTTGGCGGTGTTCGCGCCTCTGATGCGCGCGACGAAATCGGGGTCGGCGCCGATCGCGCGGCAGCGCTCGGCGAGCCAGGCGAGATCGACCTCGCCCCGGCTCGAGTGAAGATCGAGAAGACCCTGGCCGAGCTTGGACATCTTGGCGAATCCGCCCGCGATCGTCACTTTGGCGATCGGATGGCGGCGCAGATATTTCAGCATGGCGCCGACGAAATCGCCCATCTCGATCAGAGCGATCTCCGGCAGGCCGTGCAGCGCCCGCGCCGCCGCCTCCGACGTGGAGCCGGTCGCGCCGGCGATATGGTCGAGCCCCGCCGCGCGCGCAACGTCAACGCCGCGATGAATCGTATCGATCCAGGCCGAGCAGGAATAGGGAACGACGATTCCTGTCGTGCCCAGAATCGAGAGGCCGCCGATGATCCCGAGCCTCGCGTTGAGCGTTTTCTCGGCGATCTGCGCGCCGCCCGGAATCGAGATCTCGACGATGACGTCGCCTGCCGCGCCCGCGAGGCGCGCGGCCTCGTCGATCGCCGCGGCGATCATCCGTCGCGGCGCCGGATTGATGGCGGGCTCACCCGGCGGCAGAGGAAGCCCGGCCCGCGTGACGATTCCAACGCCTGGGCCGGCGCGAAATGCGACGCCGGATCGAGGCGGCCCATGACTGAGGCGGGCGATCACCAGCGCGCCATGGGTCACATCGGGATCGTCGCCCGCATCCTTGATGATCCCGGCGGCGGCGAAATCCGCGCCGAGATCCTTGAAGGCGAGCGCGAAGGACGGCTTCGCTCCTCCGGGCAAAGCTATGCTGACCGGATCTGGAAATCGTCCGCAAATGAGCGCCTCATAGGCCGCGCGCGCCGCCGCCGCCGCGCAGGCGCCGGTCGTCCAGCCCTTGCGCAGGGCGACTGCCGGGGCAGAATCGTCAACCGATTTGCTCATCAGACAGGAACGCTTTCTCGTTGAATCCGCCCAATCCCAATTTGAATAGTCTAGCACGCGGGCTTGTCGTCGCCGCGCCGCGATCCGGCAGCGGCAAGACATTGCTGACGCTCGGCCTCATGCGCGCCTTCAAGAACGCCGGCCTGCGCGTCGGCGGCGCGAAATGCGGACCGGATTATATCGATCCGGCTTTCCACACAGCCGCCACCGGCGCGCAAAGCTACAATCTCGACAGCTGGGCGATGCGCCCTTCGCTTCTCAGCGCTTTGGCTTTCGCGGCTGGCGAGGCTTGCGATCTCATCCTCTGCGAGGCCTCGATGGGGCTTTTCGATGGCGCGCCCGGAGCGCCTGGCCGAACCGGCTCTTCCGCCGATGTCGCGACCGCGCTCGGCTGGCCGGTCCTCCTTGTCATAGACGTCGGCGGCCAAGCCCAGACGGCGGCCGCGATCGTCAAAGGCTGCGCCGTCTACGATCCGCGCATTGAGGTCGCCGGCGTCGTCTTGAACCGAGTCGCCAGCGATCGGCATCGCCGACTTGCGGCGCAGGCGATCGAGGCGACCGGCTTCGACGTTCTCGGCGCCTTGCCGCGGACTGAAACGATTCGTTTGCCGGAGCGCCATCTCGGTCTCGTCCAGGCGCAGGAAACCGCCGACCTCGACAAGCTGCTCGATCGGATCGCGGATTTTATTAACGAACATATCGATATGAACGCCGTCTTTCGCTGCGCCTGCACATCGTCGGCTGTGGCCGCCGCCTCGCCGCCTGCCGCCTTAGCGCCGCCCGCGCAGCGCATCGCAATCGCGCGCGACGAAGCCTTTTCGTTTCTCTATCCGCATATTCTCGCAGGATGGCGAAGGGCGGGCGCCGAAATCTCTTTCTTCTCGCCCCTCGCAGATGAGCTGCCTCCGCGAGAGAGCGACCTCTGCTGGCTTCCCGGCGGATATCCCGAGCTTCACGCCGGGCGGCTTGCGGCGGCGGCCTCCTTCTTCGAAGGGCTCCGCCTTTTTGCCCAAACCAAGCCGGTTCATGGGGAATGCGGCGGCTATATGATTCTGGGACAAGCTCTGATCGATAAGGATGGCCATGCGCATCGCATGGCGGGCCTGCTCGGCCCTTCGTTTAGCTTCGCGAAACGCGCGCTTCATCTCGGTTATCGCAGCGCGCGGATCGCCGACGCGCATCCATTAGGCCCAGCCGGCGCCCTTCTGCGCGGCCATGAATTTCATTACGCGACGATTGAAGCCACAGGCGAGCCGGATCGGCCTTTCGCCTTTGTCTCGGACGCCCATGGAAGCGCGGAGCGACCGGAAGGAAGTCGGCGCGGCCTGGCGAGCGGAAGCTTTTTTCACGTCATAGCCGTAGAGGAGACGCAATGATTTCCCGCGCGGCCGCTCCGCGCTCTTCCGCGTCTTCGCCTTCGTCCGCCTCAAGCAGCCGGGTCGCAAGCGAAGTGGATCTTGCGTCGGCCGCAGCGGCCTTGGAGCGATGTCTGCTCGACGCCGTCAAAGTCGAGCCGACCCAGGTGAAACAACGCTCCGCGCCAACGTCGATTTTCGCTCGTTGCACGCGTCTTTGCGAGAGCGCCTTACCGCAAGTGGCGCTTGACCCCGGCTTAGAATTCCTTTTATAAGAGCAAATCGAAAAATGGTCGGTCGGCGTCAAGGCGTTGTCTCGATAGATTTGCGCGGACGGCGTAAGCAAAGAAACTCTCCGCTGTGAGGAAATGTCCAGCTACATTGCTGATCAGCCAAGTTGGTTCCTTGTAATCAGGAGCGCCTCGTCTCACCCCCTACCTTTCTTGATTGGTTAAAGGGTACGTATTCTACGAGGCTTGTAGTAAAAACTAAAGGAGGAAGGTGATGGGTGCAATTCTAGACTTGCTTGGATATTTGACGACGCCGCTCGGCGCTGTCATCGCGATCGCCGGCGCGACTGCGCTCTATTTCTTCGGCCGCTGGGTTCTCACGGACTAAGCATCGATGGCGTTTCTCTGGGCCGATATGGGAACCTTACCCCGGTCTTCGGTCCAGAGCCGCAATATGCGGCGGCGAACATCGATTTATATGGCTAATAGCGCTGTAATCCGCACGCGATTACGCGATCAAAACATCTAATTTAAAGCTCTAGTCCCGACGGGGCATATTGGCGATCCACCAGCATGCTTGGTCGGCGCAATGGTCCCGTTCGCAAAATCTGAGTTGGGGTATGTCGTTACTCCCATCTCTCTCCACCGGATGTCGAACGCCGATAGTTCGACCAGAGAATGCGTTATAGCGCCGGGCCCCATCTGGCCTTGCGTCCCACAGCCCAAATTTAGAGCCGCGGGAGGAGAGTTTGGTCCACGAGCCTTCGACGAGGACGGAAGCTAGGCGGAGCCAAATCTTCGATGGCCTGCCTGCGGCATCTCGACGCAGGATGAAAGCGATGGGCATTTCTCTTAACAATAATCGCGCGCCTGTCAATGATAATCCTCCCGGCTTCGTCCAAGGCGAGGCTTCCTTCGAAAGAAGCGCCGGTCGCGAAGAGCGGCTGCAAGCCGTCTTTCCCGTCAATGTCGCGATCGCCGACAAGAACCCGATGGTTCTGACCGCGCTGGAGGCGCTGCTCACGCGCGACAAGCGATTCAACCTGCTGCTGACGGCGAATGACGGAGAGCGCTTTCTCAACATGATCGGGCGGCTGCCGGTCGCCCTGGGGGTCATCGGCTGGGAATTGCCGCTGATGCACGCCCGAGACATTTTGCATGCGCTCTCAAAACGCCCAGAAGCGCCCAAGATTGTCGTCTACAGCGGCACCAAGGATCCCGCTGCGCCGGTCGAAACCTGGCGGCTCGGCGGTGCGGGCTTTGTGAGCAAGTTGTCGCCGCCCGAGCGGCTGCTTGAGGTGTTCACCTCGGTAGCGGCGGGCGACATGGTGTTTCCGTTCGTTGATATTCAAAAGGGCCGCTCGGATCCCTTGGCTGGCCTAACGCATCGCGAACGCGTCCTTCTCGCCGCGCTTGAATCCGGGCAGAGCAACGCTCAGCTGGCCAGGGAGTTCGGCGTGTCGATCAATACGATCAAATTCCATCTGCGGAACTTGTTCGGCAAGCTCGATGTCCGCAATCGGACCCAGGCCATCTGTCACTATCTCGAAATGAAACGCTGATTTAGGGCGACGCCGTCGCGACAGGCTCGTCGGGACGCAAGGACGATCGAGCCAGCGCCGAAGGATAGATTGGCCTTTTCGTCAAGATAAACTTAAACCATATTGATCTCCGGCGGGCGCCGATCGATTGAATGGTCCATTCAATCAATTCATGTGCTAAGGAACGCGGCGCAGCCCCAACGCGGCGGCCGGAGCCATGACCACGCCTATCAAAGCCCAAATCGAGACTGATGAAATTGCGCTTCGAGACGGGGCGCATTTTATCCTCCGCAGCGTCCGCACGGACGATGAGTCGCGCTTGCGCGACATGTTCGCGCGCGCCTCATTGGAGGATATTCATTTTCGCTGCTTCGGCGCGATGCATGATTTCGCCGCCGATATGGCGCGTCGCCTGGCGCATCTCGATCCGACCAGCGAGTTCGCCCTCGCGGCGTCGACGCCGCCGGATCGACAGCCTGAGGAAATCTTTGGCGTCGCGCATCTCTCTCAAAATCCCGAAGCCATGGACACGGCTGAATTCGACATCATGGTGCGCTCGGACTTTAAGCAACGCGGCCTCGGCTATCGGCTGATGACGGAACTCTTGCAGAGCGCCCGCCAACGCGGCCTTAAAGCGATCACCGGGAACATATTGCGAGACAATTATGCGATGCTGCAAATGGCGCATGAACTCGGCTTCAAGACGGACTTCGTCGATGGCGACGCGGTGCGCGTTAAAGTGAGCCTCACCGAAAACTCCCCCTTTGCCGAGGCGGCGCCCCAGGCGACTTGAAAAGCGCGCATGAAGGACGAAGAAGCCAATCGCTTTTCCGCTCGCGCGGCGCGCTACGCCCGCGTCGGCGCCAATGTCGGCGGCGTCGCGGCGCGGATCGCAGGCGCGCGCTTACTCGGCTCGCGGGGCGCCGACCCGGCGAATGCGAACGCTCTGGCGAAGGCGCTCGGCGGCCTCAAGGGACCAATGATGAAGGTCGCCCAGATGATGGCGACCATCCCCGACCTGCTGCCGTCGGACTATGCCGAGGAATTGCAAAAGCTCCAGTGCGAGGCGCCGGCCATGGGCGCCGCCTTCGTCAAGCGGCGGATGCAGGCCGAGCTCGGGCCGGATTGGCTCTCGCGTTTCAGCGCTTTCGATTATCGCCCGGCCGCCGCGGCGTCGCTCGGTCAGGTGCATAGGGCGACCGCCGAGGACGGCGCGGCCCTCGCTTGCAAACTGCAATATCCAGATATGAGCTCCGCCGTCGAAGCCGATCTGAGCCAGCTCGACGTCGTGTTCGCCTTGCACCGGCGCCTGAACCCGATCATCGACACGCGCGAGATCACGAAGGAAATCGCCGACCGAGTCCGCGAAGAGCTCGATTATGGGCGCGAAGCCAAACATGCCGCGCTCTATCGCCATATTCTGGCGAAAAACGACGATGTCCGCGTCCCTCGCGTGCGCCCGGATCTTTCGACCGGACGGCTCTTGACGATGGATTGGCTCGAAGGCGAAAAGCTGCTGAGCTTCAAGCAAGCCGACGAAGCCTCGCGCAACCGGATCGCCAGCGCGATGTTCAAGGCATGGTGGGTCCCGTTCAGCCAATTCGGGGTCATCCACGGCGATCCGCATCTCGGCAACTACACCGTTTTCACCGATGGCGGAGAGGCGGATCAATCGCGCCGGGAGGCGCGCGGCATCAACCTTCTCGACTATGGCTGCATCCGAATTTTTTCGCCGAAATTCGTCGGCGGCGTCGTCGATCTCTACGAAGGATTATTGCAAAACGATTTCGCCCGCACCTTCCACGCCTATGAGACATGGGGCTTTCACAGCCTCACCAGGGAGCTCGCCGAGATCTTGAACATCTGGGCGCGATTCATCTATGCGCCTTTGCTCGACGATCGGGTGCGCACCGTCGCCGACGGCGTCGCGCCGGGGCAATATGGCCGCAAAGAGGCTTTTCACGTTCACCAGGCGTTGAAACGGAAAGGCCCGGTGCGGGTGCCGCGCGAATTCGTTTTCATGGATCGCGCCGCGATCGGCCTCGGCGGAGCCTTTCTGCATCTCGACGCGCGGCTCAATTTTCATCGCCTGTTCAATGAAACGATCGGCGCTTTCTCGCAAGACGCCTTGAGCGGGCGGCAATCGGCTGCGCTCGCCGCTGAGGGCCTCTCGCCGCCGGCCTGAGCGATCAGTAGCGCCCCCGCCGCCGAACTTGAGAAAGTTCGTCCTAAGCGTTTGATTACGCGTCATCTTAAGCGGAAGCGCAATCCGTCTCGGCGTGGCGCGGGCTCAGGCGCGCGTCGGCTCGGCCAAAATCATCCTTTCCGCCGCATAAGAATTTAGCACTTTCCGCTCCGTCCCCCCTTGCATGGAGCAAGAATCATTGCGAAAGCTTGCGCAATCGTAACTCCGCAGAAGAGGCTGGCGCAATGGCCGAAGATCATGCTCACCCCGCGGGTCATCCCGACGCGGATTTCGCCGAACATGAGAAAACTTATCATTTGTTCCTGCAGCTTGTGAAATATACCGTCGTCGGCGTCGTGGCGCTCCTCGCCTTGCTGGCGTTTTTCTTGGGCTGATCCCGCGCGAAATAGCATCTCGCTCGTCGGATCGGCCTTCGCCGAGGCCTGACCCGACAAGACCCGATCGAATTCCTGGCTCGACGATCTTTCGGAGTTTTGCATGCGCATCGCAGTCCCCGCTGAAACCGATCCCGCCGAAGCCCGCGTCGCGGCGACGCCCGACACCGTGAAGAGCCTCATCGGCCTCGGCGCGAAAGTCGCGGTGGAGACCGGCGCCGGAGTTCGATCGGGCATTCAGGATGAAGCTTACGCGGAGGCCGGCGCGACGATTGCGCCCTATGCGCAGGCGACGGTCCAGGACGCCGACATTGTTCTGCGCGTCCGCCGGCCGAGCGCGGAGGAACTCTCCGGCGTCCTGCCCGGCGCGGCGGTCATCGCGATCCTGGACCCCCATGATCATGTCGATGCGCTGCAATCCTTGGCGGCGGAAGGCGTTTCCGCTTTCGCAATGGAATTGATGCCGCGCATCACCCGGGCGCAGGTTATGGACGTCTTGTCCAGCCAGGCCAATCTCGCCGGATATCGGGCCGTCGTCGACGCCGCCGCCGAATTCGACCGCGCGATCCCGATGATGACGACGGCGGCGGGCACAATTCCGCCGGCGAAGATCTTCATCATGGGCGTCGGCGTCGCGGGCTTGCAGGCGATCGCCACGGCGCGCAGATTGGGCGGCGTTGTGACCGCGACCGACGTTCGGCCGGCGACGAAGGAGCAGGTCCTTTCGCTCGGCGCCAAATTCATCGCCGTCGAGGACGAGGAATTCGCGCAGGCCGAGACGGCGGCGGGCTACGCCAAGGAGATGTCGCCGGAATATCAGGCGAAGCAGAAAGCTCTGGTGGCCTCCCATATCGCCAGCCAGGACATCATCATAACGACCGCATTGATTCCAGGCCGCAAGGCGCCGATCTTGATCACCGAGGAGATGGTCCATTCGCTGCGGCCGGGCTCGATCATCGTCGATCTCGCGGTCGAGCGCGGCGGAAACTGCGAATTGGCGAAGCCGGGCGAGACGGTCGTCACCGAAAACGGCGTCAAGATCATCGGCCATTTGAATGTCGCCGGCCGCGTGCCTGCGAGCGCCTCGTCATTTTATGCGAAAAACCTTTTGGCTTTCGTCGAGACCCTGATCGACGCGGACGCAAATTCGCTCACGATCAACTGGGACGACGAGCTCGTCAAGGCGACCTTGCTCACTAAGGATGGGGCGCTCGCGCATCCGAGCTTTCAAGCCGCATCCTGAACCAAGTTCGCAACCGGCAACAAGTCCAAGGAGGAGGGAGACGCCATGGCAACCGAAATCGACCAACAGGCGCTGGAGAAGCTGCAGGCGGCAGCCGCTGCGGCGCGTCAGGCCGCCGAGGCCGCGCAGGCCTATGCCGATCAGCTCGCCGCGGGCGCCTATGCAGCAAGCGGCGGGGCGATCGATCCTTTCGTCTTCCGGCTCGCGATCTTCGCGCTCGCCGTCTTCGTCGGCTATTACGTCGTCTGGTCGGTGACGCCCTCCCTGCATACGCCGCTAATGTCCGTCACCAATGCGATTTCCTCGGTCATCGTCGTCGGCGCCCTGATTTCGGCCAGCGTCACAGTCAACGCCGATGTCGACGACGGCGCGGGCGCGTCCCGCTTCTACGGCTTCATCGCCCTCATTCTCGCCTCGGTCAATATTTTCGGCGGCTTCCTCGTCACCGAGCGCATGCTCTCCATGTTCAAGAAGAAGGGCTGAACCGATGAACGCCAATCTCGCGGCTCTGCTCTACCTTGTATCGGGCGTGCTTTTCATCCTCGCCCTGCGCGGCCTTTCCTCACCTGAGACGGCGCGGCAAGGCAATCGTTACGGCGTGATCGGCATGGCGGTCGCCATTGTGACGACCCTCGCCTATCATTTGCCGTCCGGGTTCTCGTCCTTCTTCTTCGTCTTGGTTAGCATCGGGATCGGCGCGGCGGTCGGCGTCTGGCGCGCGCGCACGATTCAGATGACGGCGATGCCCCAGCTCGTCGCCTTGTTTCACGCCCTGGTCGGCCTCGCCGCCGTGTTTGTCGCGGCGAGCGCCCTCAATGCGCCGCTAGCCTTCGGCCTTGGGGCGCCGGATTCGATCCATGCCGGCAGCCTGATCGAAATGGCGATCGGCGCCGCGATCGGCGCAATCACATTCACCGGCTCAGTGATCGCCTATCTGAAACTCGACGACAAGCTGACCGGCAGACCGATTCTTCTGGCGAACCGCCATGCGATCAATATCGGCCTCGGCATTCTGCTCTTGATTTTCGCTGTGGCTTTCTCGGCCACTGAAGCCCATTTCGTCTTCTGGCTGATTGTTCTGGTCTCGCTGGCTCTCGGCGTCCTGCTCATCATACCGATCGGCGGCGCGGACATGCCGGTCGTGATCTCGATGCTCAATTCCTATTCGGGCTGGGCCGCGGCCGCCGTTGGCTTCACCCTCGGCAACTTGGCCCTGATCATCACCGGCGCGCTTGTCGGTTCGTCCGGCGCGATCCTCTCCTATGTCATGTGCAAGGGGATGAACCGCTCCTTCATTTCCGTCATTCTCGGCGGCTTCGGCGGCGAGACCGCGCCGAAGGAAGGCGCGGTGGAGACGCGGCAGGTGAAGCAGGGTTCGCCCGAGGAGGCCGCCAAGCTCCTCGAGGCCGCGAAGAAAGTGATCATCGTGCCTGGCTACGGCTTGGCGGTCGCCCAGGCGCAACACGCCTTGCGTGAAATCGCCGACGTGCTGAAGAAAAAAGGCGTCGAGGTCAAATACGCCATCCATCCCGTCGCCGGGCGGATGCCAGGGCACATGAACGTCCTGCTGGCGGAAGCCAATGTGCCTTATGACGAAGTGTTCGAGCTCAAGGAGATCAACCCAGAGTTCGCCGAGGCCGACGTGGCTTTGGTCATTGGCGCCAATGACGTCACAAATCCCGCCGCCAAGACCGATCCGTCTTCGCCGATCTATGGCATGCCGATCCTCGACGTCGAGGACGCCAAGAAAGTGCTTTTCGTCAAGCGCGGCATGGGATCCGGCTATGCCGGCGTCGAGAATGAATTATTCTTCCGCGACAACACGTTGATGCTTTTCGGCGACGCCAAGAAAATGGCCGAGAACATCTTACGGGCTCTAGGCTAGCGTATTTTCACGCGAAGCGGACAGCGGTTCGCATAACGAAACAGTAGACGGTTGCGTGAGCCGCGAATGGGGAAACCCCGGTTTCGCGGCTCACGCTCGATCGAAAAGTTGAAAGCAAAATCCGACGGCGTTTGATCAGAACGCGCTCCAGAGCAATAAGTTGGAGCATGTTCTGATCGAAAAAGTCGATCAACTTTTTCGGAACATGCTCTAATCCCGCAGCAGCCTCAGCGCTTCCTCATGAAGCCTCGGGCCGGAGGAGGCGACGATGTCTCCGCCTCCCGTCGGGTCTCCTCCCTCCCAATTGGTCACGACCCCGCCAGCGCCATCGATGATCGGCTTCAGGGGGGCGATGTCATAGGTCTTGAGGCCGGATTCGATGACGCAATCCACATGGCCGGCGGCGAGCATCGCGAAGGCGTAGCAATCGCCGCCGTAGCGCGACATTCGCGCCTTAGCCTCAACGCGGCGGAAGGCGGCGAGCTTCGCTTCGGTGAAATACAGCGGCGAAGTCGTCACCAAGGTGGCTTTGGCTAGCCCCCCGCAGAGCCTGGTCACGAGCTTGCGCTCGACAAGCGCATGATTGAGGCCGGGGCCGCGCCAGACGGCGCCTGTTCCATCGCCGATGAAGCGCTCCCTTGTGAAGGGCTGGACCATCATGCCATAGGTCGGACGGCCATTATGCAAGAGGCCGATCAGGCTTCCCCATATTGGCATCCCGGCGATGAAGCTCTTGGTCCCGTCGATTGGATCGAGCACCCAGACATATTCGGCGTCGCTTCTAACCGAGCCGAACTCCTCGCCGATTATGCCGTGATGCGGGAAAGTCAGTTCGATAAGCCGCCGCATAGCGGCCTCGGCGGCATGATCGGCTTCGGTCACAGGATCGAACATCCCCCCTACATTCTTATCCTCGGCGCCGAGCGCGGTCCGAAAGAAAGGGAGAATCATATCGCCGGCAATGTCGGCGAGCTTTTCGACGAAAGCGGCGAAATCCACGGCGGTCATGTGCAGCCTTTCCTGAGCCGATGAGTGAGCGTCGCTCGTTAGTCGGCGGGCGCTCCAGCCGCAAGCGAAAACCGAAGCGGAGCCGTTTTGTTTGCCATTTGTTCGGTTCAGGACTCCGCATCATCGCTAAAATTGACGAAAAAACATAGGCTTAACGTTAGTTTATTGGCGCTGAAAAAAATAGGTCAGTAGGCCTTGCTTTTTGTGCGCTGCACGTGCATATTATTGCGGTGCGGCAACGTTGTTGCCGCCGATGCCCTCCTTGGGCGTTTCCTCCCTTGACTTGGGCCGCTTGTGGCAACGCGAGCGGCCTCTTTCTTGTCAAATTGTCCCTTGAGCGATTCCTTTTC